>Ga0265797_10005943_pt1 | contig 17564 bp, 13 predicted proteins | sample P2T30metagenome_FD_192433 | JGI IMG/M metagenome (GOLD analysis project Ga0265797, IMG submission 192433) | Plant litter microbial communities from East Loma Ridge, Irvine, California - P2 T30 | ecosystem: Environmental > Terrestrial > Plant litter > Unclassified | place: USA: California...
ATTGCAGAACTGGATCAGGATGAAGCTATTAAAGAAGCGGATACCGTGCTGCTGACTATACCTAATACTTTGGGTGTTAACTATAATATACATGTGTTGTCGGCTATTTTAGAATATATTGCCCCGGTACTGGGTTGGCGATAAACTTTTTGAAAACATTAGAAATGAAAAACCCTTAAACTCTTTGATTATAAAGTGTTTAAGGGTTTTTTAGTGTGGAATCGCCCGAATCGAACCTGCTTCGAAAGGCCCTTTAAAATCCGATGTTTTCAAACATGGAATTAGATCTTGTTCTCCAGTGTCTAGGTATTTAATTTTTGGTACAACTAAAAAACTGATTTTGAACCAACAAATCCATAAGCATTATTAAAACGGTTCTGTCGCATCTATGGTTAACATCTTATCTTTAGATATTCAAAAATATATTATATGAATACTAAAGGTCATTGTTACCCTAAATCAATTATTCTTCAGGCTGTATATTTCAAACTGAGGTTTACATAATTTTAAAGTGCTTGAATTCGTGAACTTCAATATATAGATGCGACAGAACCATATTTATACTACTATTTGTAAATCAGATTCCTAAACAGGAAATTTTAGTAAGATTATAACCGAATAGTTAATGAGATAATTATAGTATTAGATGAGCAAATGGTTTAACTTTTTTGCAAATCTCTGAAAACTCCTGTTACTGTATTTTAGAGCCTACCAGTTGAAATTATTTTCATAATATATATACATGCAAACATTGTATAAGTTACAATAATACCTCTTATTAAATTTTTAGGTTCGTCATTCGGATATTTACTTTTTAAGGTAGATAGTAAAAAAAGGATAAGTGGAAGACCAGCGAGCATGCTAAAAAAGCGCCAATTCGGTCCTTTCATGGAGTCAGGAAAAATTCGCCACATTATTCCACTCCATATAAATCCAACATTAATGCAAATAGTAGTTTAGCGCGCTCAGCTGCATGAATATCACTTTACCATAGTTTAAAAAATTTATAATAGCCCATAAAGTAATACCAGTATATTCTGCTTAATTAGAAAACCTCTGAACTACTATGTTCGCGGGCAGTCTGTATAATCCTACACCGAACTTGAACCTAAATCTGAAAGAGTTGTCTAAATGATTACCTTATAAGTCTTTACAGGTGCATATATAGGGATTTACATGGAAAGATAGGTTACTTGTATTACTTTTTATTGAAGAGTTTCAGGATAGAATCTTTATGTATTTTTTTTTTGCAACAGAATGCACGAGCCTGCTGGAAAACAGGTAAAAATACCTATATCAGATCATTTGAATTTTAGTTACTTAGCCTTCGGATAACCTTAAATCCGGCAGTAATTAGTTGTAATGACCACAAACTATAAAATACAGGTGTAATGAATTATTCTAAAGAACTAAAAGCGGCAAAGATTTTTAACCTTTCCTCCCTTAACAACCTTACAGATAACATTTTTATCAGCAATCAGGCGGATGTTAATTACTATTCCATGAAAAGAGCTGATAATAATAGGTATCGTAAAGTAAAAGATATCCAGACTTCCAATATTAATATTAACCCCACCGTACGAATAGTGCACCTTTTAGGCGAAAATAAAAAATACTCGTCCTACCTTTCATTTGCCGTTGAACCTAAAGATAGATCTACAGGTATTGCCATCGTTTCGTTATGCAATGAAAGTAACGCATTCCTTTGCGATATAAGAATTCTTCCCCTGAACACCTTGTCGGATATAGCAGACCAAGAAGAGTATTCACAACTCCTTACTGTTAATCTTGACCGCTCAAAATTTGTTCTCAAAACTGACATTACTGTAGCGTTAACAGAAAACTCGGAGCCGCTATACAGCGTAGATGAAGTTGATGTAACTGTTATTGCCGATCTGGTCACGCAGAGTGAGGTGATTGAATTAAAGCGGGAGTTGGAATTCCAAGGTAGCAAGCTGGCCGCACATTATCTTCAGGAGGTTCTCGCTATATTTAGTTCTTTTAACATGCCATTAAATTATCAGGGTACAACAGCACTGTCGGATGATGCGATGAAAAAAGTCTTGTTGGGTAATGCTATTACTGGTTGCATCTTCCTGGAGATTATTGGTTCTAATGTAATAAAAGACCTTAATAGAGACTGGACTTCAGCGGGGGCATTCATCGGTTATCTTCTCTAGCGGATGATTTTGTTTTACAAAGCATTTCAAAAGGACTGTTAATAACTAAAGAATATGATATGGAATTTAAATTATGTACTATAAGGGTTGCAAAAAAAAACTTAAACCTTATGAATTCTTCATTACAATCTGGGTCGGAGGAGGGTGTGATAGAGCTAACAGTAGAAGAGCTTGTGCAAAACCTTAATGATGACACTTTTACCAAGAAACAGCTACAATCGTTAGCCCCTGTTCTGGAGAAGCTTGAAGATCAGTTAAAAAAACAAGAGGGCGTTGTTACCTCTGCCAATTTATTTTCTCCAGGTACGGGTTTGGATTACGAAGACCAACTCCATAAACTTCAAGAAATATCCCTGGAGAAGGTCCGGGCTAAGGAACAGAAGATTGCTGAACGCATGGCTAAACTGCAGGAGCGATTGGCAAAGATAACAAAGTGATGACGAAAAGGTGACTATTGTCCGAATACGCGCTTATCGCAATCCCATTATTCTGCAATTAGAGATAACCACTCTAGGATTCTGCTGGCAGGTTCTTTATCGAAAGCTGTGCTATACTTCCTCCGGTTTTAGCGCTTTCAACAGTGCAGTAGAGATCTTAGATATTACAGGTTCTAACTGCGGAATTTTATTGTGGTTATCTTAGTATTAAAACTGCCGCTTATGCAATTGGGATTGCTAAGGAAATGGTAGGAAGACTAAAATTCATTGGGGTTAACTGCATGGATTAGTAGCCAATTTTAAAGGCTCTTTAAAATCCTATGTTTTCCAGCACACATAAAATCTTTTATCTTATTTGCACCTGTTCTGAACGCTACATTTAGTAGCACTTTATGAATGCTAACCTTTTTAAATGTGCAAGCAGATGACACAAGACCATTCTGTAATTGTAAGTAAGCCAATACAGTACTTGCAAATGCAATAATGTATTTTAAAATGATCCTAAATCCTTCGGGACTTTCCATTTAACGACCTAACTAAACGTATATCGTCGTTTAAATCAGTAGTTTATCGAAATTAAGATTTTCGAATTATACACTTAGCTAATTTCGCCCTAAAATCACAACCAACAATGAATCAGATATTTATTTTAATTTTTTTGTTTTCAGGCTTTCAATGTACTGCTCAGGAGCGGGTGACATTCACTTATGATACTGCTGGTAACCAAACCAGAAGAGAAATAATCTGTATTACCTGTACCGATCCGGGCGGCCGGTACACTGCTAATACTGCTATCCCAGATAATTTTAAACAAAGTAATGAATATGAAGAGATTTCATATTACCCGAATCCGGTGTTGGAGCAGCTTTATATAAAATGGCTAAGCAATGAATTATCTTATCCTACATCTCTGGAAGTTTATTCAATGAGTGGGCAGATTGTCAAATCTAAGTCTATTATTAGGGAATCAACTGATGTTACCATTGAGTTCCAAAATCTTGCACAGGGCTTTTACAGCGTTGTTCTTTTGTATAACAATGGCGAGAGTAAAATATTAAAAGTTGTAAAACATTAATGTATGAAAAAATATTATTTCTGTCTGATAGTACTATATTCCATACTATTAAAAGCACAAAACTATGACGGATCGCCTGTAACAAAGGGGATCAGTTCCGGCGCAAGGTCAAATTTGCATGATATAACAAACTATAATCTTACAACCTACGATGCAATCTTTCCTGGTGCACCCACTGGCAATTCAGAAGAGGTTGGAGTAACAAAGGGTGAATTATCGGTTTCACAAGCCGGTGCAGCTGTTTATAATTTACCAATTGCTGGTCCTCCCGGATTAAATGGAGTCGTTCCTGAAATCAGTATAAATTACAGTAGCTTCGGAGGCATAGGAAGAGCCGGTTACGGTTGGGACATTGGAGGATTATCTACTATCTCAAGGATTCAACCCTTGAACTATTACGATCAGATTACCGACGCTGTAGATTTAAACTTTGACAAATTTGTCTTTAACGGTCAGCGACTCTTGTCCGATAATCCACTAAGTTATGGAACCGATAATGCAGTTTACAAGACGGAGAATTACAGTAATTTGAAAATTACTTCCTATGGTATATCACCGTACGGTTATGCTTACGGCCCGGAGTATTTTAAAGTGGAATATCCTGATGGTGCTGTAGGCTATTACGGTAAAACTGACAATTCAAGGTCTTCAACAGAGTGGGCGTTAACATACTGGGAAAATCCGCAGGGCGTGCGTATAAGTTATACCTATTTTGAAAACTTTGGAATTCTATATGCCCATACTATAAATTATGGATCGCGACTGAATGATCAGCCAATTAATAAGATCGAATTTACGTACGTGGATAGACAGCGCAGTGAACTTACCTATACTGGAAACAATGCATATATAAATACAAAGATCCTTAAGGAAATAAAGACCTATACAAACAATATTGGTTACAGTCAATATATTCTTGGCCACGATGTAACGAGTTTAGGTTATGAAAGGTTGACTAGTGTAACTGAGAAAAGTGGCGATGGTACTAAAAGTCTAAATCCTACGGTTTTTAGCTATGACAATACTAATGAACTTCTTTCTTATTCCAGTTCCTCAATATCGATTAATGTGGGGGATGTTAATATGCTTAACCACACCACAGTATCGGGTGATTTTGATTCTGATGGAAAAATGGATTTTATACTTTATCCTACTGCACAAAATCAGAAAACTAAATATTACTTGTTTAATTCAGGCAATACTTTGGATTGGACTCACGAGATAGGAGCTTTTGAAGAGATTATGCCAGTGAGTTTCCTGACAGGCGATGCATCCAACGGATTTAAACTAATGCCGAAGCAGGGATGGGTAGTGCTTAAAAAAGATGGTAATGATATCAAATTCAGGATATACAATGCGCTTCCGCCAACCGTAGAACTATCCCCGGGTATGGCATTCCAGTATGAAAAAGTATTTGCAAATAATTACCTTGGGGGTAGCGGTGAAAAGTTTTATTACTACGGAGATTTCAATGGGGATGGCCTCACCGATATCCTTGCTGTTAATAAGGCGGACGGTAAAGCATTCTGGGTGAATTTAGACAAGCGAAGGACAGACCTGACCGCTTACTACTCGGGTTATATGACAGGTATTACAAATAATGGAAAGGTTATAATCGCGGACTTTAATGGTGACGGAATTGTAGACATAATGCATTTTGAGAATCAGAAGCTAAGGGTTTACAAATTGAATGGGAATAGTTTGCAATTGATACATGAAAATACTGATGCTGATATTAAGGTTGACATGCCAATACTATCAGGTGATTTTAACGGGGACGGCAAGACTGACTTCATCATTCCCAGAGGGACAGGCAACGATTATAAAAGATATTTATCCAAAGGAAACTCACTTGCTATATCAGTGCAGATCTATGATATTCCTTATAATTCGTCGGGAACGCTGGAGACCTACCAGATTATAGCAAATGATATGAATAACGATGGGAAGACCGATCTTATTGCTGTTAAAAGTTACAGAAATAACATTAGTCCTACCCAACCCCACTATAACGAAGGCTTTATAAGCGTAAGGGTTTTTCATAATACTGCAAACGGATTTACAGATGCCGGTATGTTTGTGACCACAGGATATTCACCAAGTATTTTTAAAGAGGCAATCCCAATCTTTCTAAATGCCAATACGCCAAATAAAAATCTCGAAATGTCTTTTATCTCCAAGAACAGTATATTTCACTTTCAGTCGGGCAAGGATTTTGGTAAGGAGCGGTTGTTAAGGTCTGTAATCGCTGGAAATGGAGTACGGGAGACAATTACCTACAGTTCGCTTACTAAGTGCACGACTCCGGGGTGCAGCCAGGTATATACCCCAAACAGCCTTACAGAGAATTACCCTAACTATGACATTGTAGATGCTACAGGATTTCAGGTTGTTACAAAGCTGGAAAAACAATCATTCATGGTTAATCAAAAACAGTTATATGCTTACCTGGGAGGAGTGACCAATATAGAAACACGCGGATTCACAGGATTTAAGCAAACCTTAAAAACCAATTGGTTTTCTGATGATTCCCAAGCGATCTCAAATATTTCAAAATTTAGTATAACTAAAAATGGCGCAATGACTGAAAGCTATATGGTATATGGTGTTCCCGAACTTTCTGCATTGTTTTCACCATTAGGATATATAAGCAGAGCAGTAGTTACCTACCAGGATGAACTCTCAGCTGCAAAAGTTTACAAGCTCTGGAGAACTTCATTGAAAGAGTATGATGGCATCTCCGGCATTTCAAAGCAATCATCGTATACGTATGATGAATATAATAATGTCACCTCTACTTCTTACACGCAGTTAGCAGGCTCTACAGTAGAGCAGACAGGATTTGTGAATGCAGAATATTACAATAGTCCCTCAGGGACAGCATATTATATAGGTAGGGTCAAAAAGCAAAATACCTCAGTTACACATAACGGAGATACCAGGACAACTGAGGAACAGTATACTTACAACAATTCGCAATTGCTATCCCAACTAAAAAAAAAGGGACATAACACAGATTATGTCACCGAGGAAAACGTGTATGATGTTTTCGGTAATATGACAAGCAAGACCATAACCGTTTCCAATTTACCATCTCGTACCGGACATTATCAGTATAGCTCGGATGGGCGGTTTTTATTGAAAACAATTGATATTGAGGGGCTTGTTACGGAGTTTACTTACGATCCTGTCAGGGCACAGATTACTACTGAAAAGACGCCATTAGGGCTAACCAAGAAATATGAATATGACATTTGGGGTAAAAAAATTAAGGAAACAGATTACCTTGGAAAGAATAAAGTTTACTCTTATGCTAATTTATTGGATTTCTTTGTCAACTCCACAAGTATCACAGAGACGGGAGACGACGGTAGTATTGTAAAAAGGACATTTGATGATTTGGGTCGGGAGGTCGGCTACAGTGAGTTAAATTTAAACGGTGAAATGGCTATGGTCTCGACATCGTATGACATATATAACAAAAAGGTCAGTGTCAGCCAACCCTTTAGTCCAAGTGAAACAAATATTTTGTATACCACCACTACATATGACGCACTCGGAAGGGTAACTAAAGTTGTGGAACCAACCGGAAAAATTACAAATACTTCCTATTCACAGTTAACTACGACAGCGGATGACGGGGTAAGAACGGTTACTACGTTAAAAAATTCATTAGGTTATATAAAATCTTCCACAGATAACGGAGGCACCATAAATTACCAGTATTATGCCGACGGTCACTTAAAACAATCTTCGTTCGGAACAAATGTAACTACAATTGTGCAGGACGGATGGGGACGCAAAACGAAAATCACTGACCCCTCGGGAGTCTATCAGCAGGAATATGACGGTTTTGGACAAGTTACGAAAGAAATTACGCCCAAAGGAGTAATAAATTATACCTATACTCCAGGGGGAAAAATTGCAAGTAAAACCGTTACCGGAACTAATACAGTTTCCACTATAACCTATACTTACGATAATGCCACAAAATTATTGTCACAAATCTATTATAATTATGGTACACCTGAATTCATAGAATATCACTATTACTATGATGCCTACAATAGATTGATAAAGACGATAGACTGGGGAGAATACATTTATGAGCGTCAAACCACCTATGATGAATTTGGCAGGCCATTGAAAGAATTGTATAAAGCGTCTCCTTTTGGTAATTCAGTTGTTAGTGAAAAATGGGTTAAAAACACCTACAAGTATGGTAAGCTTTACCAGATTATTGATGATGCATCGAATACGGTCTTGTGGCAGGCCAATGCGGTTAACGCCAAAGGAAAATTGACCGATATAACTTTAGGTAACGGTTATAAGCTGACTAATACTTACGATCAGTACGGTTATATTTCTACTATAAGATATGCTTCAAATGCTTTTCAGATTCCAGGACCTGAGGCGGTATTGCTAGGATACAACTTTGATGTACAAAAGGGGCTTTTGAATAGTAAAAGTAACAGTTTATTCAATTGGAGTGAATCGTTTACTTATGACAATTTGGAAAGGCTGATTAAGTGGCCTAAATACAGTCCTTTATTTATCGAAAAATTTACATCAGGGCTGGGTAATTTCACTGCTTTGGCTAATGCAACTTTCTTAAATAATGCTGGTAAATTACTGGTTACAGCTACAGCTGCTAATCAAGGCGTTGTCAGAAAAGTTATGGCTGGGGTAAAATCTGGCGAAGTAGTAAAATTTAAAGCTGATGTCAGGCGAGGGACTACAAACAAGGTGAAGATAATCGTTTACGAAGAAAATCCAAATACTTCGGTCAGGACCCGATTTGATAAAGGATTTGCTCCTGGATTTGTTGTTGTTGGCAGTACTGGTATCGAATTTGAACATACCGTCAGCACATCGGGTAATATTTATGTTGGGTTTGTTAAATCAGATGACAGTTCTGATGTTGGCACCTCTACAACGTTTACTGTAGACAATGTTACCGCTAGCCTGGGTTATGTTGTCGAACAGTCATATGATAATACAGGGAGGATTACAGAGAATGAAATGGGGAGTTATGTCTATGGACAATCTACAAAACCTTACCAACAGACTGCCCTAAATTATAGTGATAAGGGATTTGATTATTATACCAATAAGATGCCTGATCTATATATGGACGATATGGAGTCAAAAGCGGGATGGAATACCTCGGTGACATTGTTCGATTCTACTTCACCAGCGCATTCAGGAATTACTTCGTTGAAAATTGCAAAACCTAATGCAGCTTATGCTTATCTCTATGCTGCCAGTGAAGTAGAAATCAATAATTCTGAACCTACAACCTATACTTATTCTGTATTTGTAAAAGGGACTGTTGCAGGCCAGCTATCATTACTTGGAAAAAACGCGGAGGGTGAGAGCTTTACTGTTCTTGAGAGTAAAAGTATAGTGGCTGGAAATGATTGGGTAAAACTTGAAGGATCATTTTTAGTGGCACCGGAGATAAAGTGGATTAAGATACGACTTGGCAATATACATCCCGCAGGGGGAACTGTCTGGTTCGACGATTCAAAGATCATCAAAGGTGTTCCAGTCATCGTTGATCCTCAAAATGCCAGGAATATGTTTATTTCCTATAATGCTCTTAATGATCCATTTGAAATTGAAGAAACAGGCCGTGATAGGATAAGTTTCAGCTATAATATCAAAAACCAGCGTGCCTCAATGTATTATGGAAGTTTAGCGACTGATAAGACCTTACGTCCGTTACGTAAAAATTATTCTCTTGACGGGACAATGGAGGTAAAATACAATGTAGTTACCGGCCTGACCGAATTTGTAACATATATTGGCGGTGACGCGTACAGCGCTCCTATCGTATATAAGTCATCTGTGGAAGCACAGACGTATCTATATCTTCACAGGGATTACCAGGGAAGCATAGTAGCGATTAGCAACTCCGCAGGAAATCTTATTGAAAAACGGTTATTCGATGCATGGGGGGAAATCCAAAAAGTAACTGATGGAGTAGGTAATGAATTAGACGGCCTTGTTGCCTTGGACAGAGGCTACACTGGTCATGAACATTTACAGAGTGTTGGCCTTATACACATGAATGGAAGGTTGTACGATGCTAAGCTTCACCGTTTTTTACAGGTAGATAATAACTTGCAGGATCCCTTCAATACCCAGAACTTTAACCGTTATGGCTATGTGATGAACAATCCAACGAAATTTACAGATCCAACCGGTGAATTTGCCTTTATTCCAATTTTAATTGCGGCAGCTTACGGGGCAGCTGTAGGAGCCGCCGTAGCTGTGGCAACTTATACAGTTACCAGTCTGGCCTCGGGCAATTTCTCTTGGTCTGGCCTAGGCACCTCCGCACTGATGGGAGCTGTAGGGGGGGCTATCTCTGGAGGCTTAAGTTCAGTGGGGGCGCAATTGTTCAACGCATCCAGTGCCTTCGTACAGAATGGCACACTTAACATCATGACTGAATTTGCCTCACAGGTGGGCGTTAGTGCGGCATTCGGACAAACTATAAATGCCGGTACACTGGCTGGAAGCTTTATAGGAGCTTATGCAGGATATAAAATGGGCAATTGGTCCGGTACTGGTGGTAGCTGGTTGAAAAATGCTGCGGCTGAAATAGGATTCAATACTTTAAAAGGTGCTGCAAAAGGTGCAATAGCAGGATTTACAGCCTCGGCTATCAACGGTACTGATTTTGTGAAAGGTACTTTTTACGGAGCTAGAAATGGAAGTGTTGGAGGAGCCGTACAGTCTTCACTTATGATAGGCATTTTTGGGGCTACCTATATTCCAAGTGATGAAAAGTTAGAATTTGTCAAGATGATGAGTGATGCAACAGGGGTATCTTATAAAGACGTTGCCTATAGAAAAGGTGGGCTTTATCAAGTGGTCCAGACAGCATTTAAATACGAGCGTGAAGTCGTATGGGGAAGAAACATTGCAACTTTCGATAGTACTGATGCAGAAACATTCGCACACGAATTTGCTCACATTATCCAAGGTTTTAAATTATACGGATGGGGTGCATTTCAGGGTAGGGCAATTTGGGAACAGCTAACAATAATTAACCCATATGAAGTTCCGGGAACGATAGAATTTGAAGCGGACCGTATAAAAGACCAATTTTATAAATAATTAGGTATGTTTAGGATATTTTTGATCCTAATCGGGCTAGGCCTGATTTTGATAAGCTGCGAACCCAAACTCTACACTTTAAGGATGAAGGATGATTATCACAATAAGTTGGTTAAAAAAGAGCATGATCACGCTTATATGAGACATCTTGGAAATAAGGATATCGTGCTGACCTATATTTGTCAGCTAAAAAACACATCTAGCGATACTCTTTTAATCGATTGTAAAAAACAGAAGGCTGAAGTAAATTTAAAAAAGTTTACCTTAAAAATGGCTTTTGCAACCTACGATTCGGATAGAGTATTTTATAATCTTTCAGAGAGCTTAAATGAAAAATTAGTCCTCAACCCGCGAGAGAGTGTTGACTTGACATTTCTATTCGGCTTAGATAAAGTGCCCGACGATCAGTTCAATGAGATATTAAAAGACAGCATTATTTTTTCTTTTTCTGATTCAAGGATCGAACTCAGTGCCAAATCCGTGTACATTAAAAATTAACCTAAATAATTGTATGTATAAAATGAAGGTCATTGAAATAGGCTTCAGGTAAGTGTCCAGGAAAAGTTTAAGTTCTGGTGAAAGTCCGAACTTTACATCATTGCAAGAAACTAAAGATAAATCAACAGCTACAAGTTCATCATCACTTTATAAATAACCATCCTAAGTGAATTTTTGTATATTTTCTTCACAAAAGCTTTAAAGGTTGGTAAAATTGATTATTTAAAGCCTTCTGATAATTCGGAAGGCTTTTTTTAGGTCAATTAATAATTAAGACAAGAGGAATTCTATACAAATTGAAGACGATTAGAAATAATAGTGAAGTCTAAATCGGTGGAAGAGGTTGATCAATTTCGGCTTATTCAATTTGTACATGAACTATTTTTTGATCGTGAAGTATCTAATTAATATTTTAATTATAAATTCAAGGCAGATTTGATGGATTTTGTCTTGAGATAGTAAAATCTATGCTATACAGGATGAAACATAAGGAAATTAAATGTTGCCCGTGGAATTGACCATATCGTTACAATATACCATTGCTAACTGTTTCAATGCAATTTTCCGCAGGCTTAATGTTCAACCGATCCATAAATTATGGGTTTGTTTAGTTTTTTGCGCATGGAAACTAACTTATATTGGAAAACCCTGAAATCCAATGTGTATCGGCACTATTTACATTCATTCACTAAACTTGAACTAATTTGTGAAAATGATATTTAGACTACTATCTCGCAAGAATTTATTAGTTAAGATATAGGGGTTGAAGTTGGAACATATTATATTACTTTTCGTCGAAGAGTTTAAGGATATCCGATTTGCTATAGTAATAGGATCCGAGCACTTTCTTATATCGTATTTTACCGTTAACCCTGATATTTTGTAATGTTCCAGCTGAAATATCCAGCATTTTGCGTACCACTTTACTCTTTAGCCAGTCATTAGTAAAACTATCTCCCTCAACTTTCGACGGCGTGCTAATTCTTTTAACTTCACGAATGATTTCAGCGGCGAATTGCCATAAATCTTCTTTGGTTATCGGATCCTTTATATCAATATAGTTTAGATAAGGTAAAATGAATTTAAAGGATTGTAGATCTACTTAAAGTTAAAGGGATGAAGATTACTGCTTTTGGCGTAATAAGTCACTTAGAATTGAATTTTAAAGCGTCGATATCTCTGTGAATATAATTGTTCTGGGTGTATTTTCTTTATCTCTTCAAGTAATACAAGATTATGTTGGTCCCTTTTGGATAGCGCCTTGCTTCTCCATTTGTAATAGCCGCTGGTACTTACATCGAGAATTCTGCACATATCCTTTACCGGGAAACAGAATAGATGTTGATCAATAAATTCGAATTTTACCCGTGTACTAGCCTAAAGGCAGCCAGCACATTTTTCTAATATATTTCTTTCCAGTTTGAGCTTAGCTAATTCTTTTTTCAGCCCCTTTAGCTTTGCCTGTATTTTATTTTTCCTATTGACCTTTATCCTCTGCTTTTGCATTAAAAGTTGTTAGTGCTCAAAGTTCCTTCGTTTTCGTGTCCACTTTTTGGTATGAGGACCAAATAAAGGTGATCCTATTCAAGTGGAATTGATACTAATATATTTTAGCAAACATAGTTATTATCAACATAAGAAAAACTAATTCAGTTTATTTTGCATACCTATATCGCTACATTTTTTCAGTCAGAGTTTTGGATGCGCCCTGCTGCCGCTTTTGCGGTCAAAGCTGCGACGGTCATTACGTAGTAAAGCACCGTAGATGATTATAAGGAAAATAATTGCAATGCCCAGTAATACCAGGGTTGCGGTACTTTTTATTACAGTATTGAGATTGACAATTTCAATATCCCAAATGCGGAGTACAAGAATCCCTGTCAGCGCAATGCTGAGCAGCAATAGTATAATGCCAACGATACGTTTCATGATGAATTATTTTAAAATTTATCCAACCATTTTTTTTTCTTATCTTCAAACTCCTGCTGGGTTATAATGCCCTCGTTAAGCAATAGTTTTAATTGTTGCAATTTGGAAACGATGTCCGGTGAATTGGCGTTTAATTGTGCTTCCTTGGCAACATTAAATGTTTTACCCAAGTCCATTCCTACGCCCAATTGTAACCCCGCACCTGCAAGGCCGCCCTCGTTGCGAGCCGCATCTCGAAGGGCTTTCAGCTTTTCCATTTCTACATAGGTAAGCCCACCTTCGCCCGCCGCCATGGTGTCTGAGGTAACGTCTGCTATTTTACCAATACGTTCACTGGTAGACTTGTCAAACAGCGTCCCGTTTATTTTAAAGTCGGTAAGGGCAAACCCAAGCTTCGCAACTTCAGGATGGAGCTGTTCACTTATCTTTTCAGAAAGGCTGGGCAGCTGCGCGTCGATATGCTGGTAGGAGAGGCCACTCTGTGCCAGTACCGAAGAAAGGCTTTGGGGAAACCTGCTCTGCAACAACTGTCGCGCCTCGGAAATGTAATACACATCCTGCGAGCCGATGACGTTTGAGAAAAGGTATAACGGGTCGGCTATCTTAAAAGAAAAACTTCCGTTGACACCAAGTTCTATCGGGATCTTGTAAAAGGGATCCACATATTTTACGGGCTGCGAGGTTCCCCATCCCTGGTTAAGAACTTCGGCAGTACGATAAAAATAGACCTTTAATTTATGCTCGCTTTCAAAATTGGTTCGCAGCTTAAGCAATGTGGTTACAAACGGATGATTGTCGGTCTCGAGGTCGAATATTCCTTCTTCGCTCAAATGGTCGGTCATTTTACCTTCGTATACCAAAATAGCGCCCTGTCCTGGAGCTATAATAAGTTTTGATGCATTTTTAAGCTCGTCACTTTGAGACGGGAATTTGTAGACCAATACATCCGGCTGCTGGTCTTTCCACTCAATAACCTGTGAGAGCTGGCTCCTGAAAAAATCCACTAATCCCATATTATAATAGTTTAAATTCTTTAACCAATTTACCCTCCATATCCACGGCCACGGCAAACATGCCGGAAAATGCCACAAAGCCGTCTTTATACCTGATGGCATTTTCATCCAAATAAACGTCTTCATTGAAGGGATAAGTAAACACGATCTTACCCGTTTTGGCATCAAGGCACTGTAAAGCCACCTTGGCATTTTTGCCGGCAGTTGTATTCATACTGATTAGGATATAGTCCTTATCATAATAAAGCATTTTTGGCGAAAAATATAACCTGCCGGGGGTGAGGTCTTTATAATCAATAAGTAGGTCGCCAGTCCCCCTGAACGGCTGTTTTATAAGCTTCCCGTTGTTGCCGTAATAGCTGCTCCATTCAAAATATGTCCAGTCATTAGGGCCTCCCAAATTATCCTTTTGTGCCCACTTATAAAGCTGAATTTTTTCATCCGGGAAACTTGTACTGGCTAAGCTAAAGTCCAAAAATGTCCTTGTTTTGGCTTTGGGATCTTTAATGGCCAGTGAACGCTCTGCTTGCCGCACCTGGTCCTTATCATATACAACGTTAGCAATGGGAAAATAAGAATAATTTTTACCGTCGTTGGTAAGCAGCTTCATCCCGTCGCCATAACTTTCATTTATAAAATCGTAATCTGCGATGCCGGCAGCCAGCTCTGGATGCTCTTTATGTAATGCTGTAACTGGTTTGAGGCTCATCGAGCGCTTGTCTAGTTTGTATAGTAGCATGTTATTTACTATGGCGTAGGTATCACCATTGGTAAAGGTCTTAAAAACAAAATTTTCGCGTTCCGCTTTGGGTATCTCAAAGCGCTCCGCCTTTATTTCTTTACCGGATAAAAAGTCGTAATAGATGGCATACTTACCCGATATTGAAGTATCATCACCTGTTGTTATGTCCCGCTGCCCAAACATCAGTAAAATTGGCATATTGTTTTCATCCGTAAAAGCCACAACATCGTGATCCCTCCAGCTGTATTCGGTATCCGGTTTACCGATGCCCACCATGGTATCAGGCGACTCTGATGAACTGCCTGTTAACCAAAAGGTCAGCAAGAAACCGATAATAATAATTAAAAACACAACGCCTATAACCGCTGCAGGCCTTTTGAGTGGTATGTGTCCGGTGTGGGCAGGATTATAGTTTACATTATGGGTAATGGTGATGTCATCATCATCCAGAAAATATTCGGTATCGCAATTCGTGCACCTGTAATAATCTGTCCTGATTTCCACTTTTTGTGTGGAGCCGCATTTAGGGCATTGTATCGCTTTTATTTCCCTGGCCATGTATTGTAGAAAGATATATTTTTACTCGTAGTTTAGTATCGTTACTCAAATATAAAGATTTAATGGAATGCGAAATATATCGATGTAGCGGTTAGATACCGACAAAATTAATGGTACCAATGGTATAAAGCTTCGCAATGCTATGCTTGAAGAAGAAGACTTGCAAGAAAATGCTTTCGGTGTATATCTTATTTAACTGACAGACGCTACTAAAGAGGCGGTATTATACAGGCACGTAAACAGATTTATCCAAACGCATACGATTATGAAAACTTAGGGAAAAGCAATGGATTTGGTGACATGTTACTGGAAAAGGAGCGAACATTTAGCCTAAATCATACATTATGAGAAAGGCTTGGACTGGGGTTCTATACTTTTTATAACTTTTATAACGAAATTTATAGAAGCTATTTTATACATTGTAAAGAGTAATTATACTGTCTATCGAAATCAAGAAAAAAAATTAATGCAAATATCTAGGACCAGGATTTAAATTGAATGGTTTGAATCACTGGATAAGATTAAAACATAGAAATTGTTTTAACCATCTTTAAATTTGTAATTAATAATTATACAATTGGATTAACCAACAAAGCAAATACATTGTTCAGAAGTGTACTAACGAAACGATTCCGAGATAAAAAAGTTTAACAATTGTTACATGATAAGCCTGAAGAATGGATAAAACCCCGCTCGTGGAATTCTGGAAAAAGATTAAACCTGAATTTGATTTTAATGGATCAGATCTATTCGTTAAATCATGCGTAGGGCAACTGTTTTCTCAAAACGGCCATGGTTACTGACTGAAACTTCCTGATGTTTATTTTTACTACCATCGAATATATATGGTAAACCAAATTCATTTTTTAGAATCAATTTCTTATCTGTTTCAACTACATTGCTAAAATCGGACAATTTAGTGACGGCTATGGTATGTAAGCTGTCATTCGTTATAACTGTTTTTGTATAATAAAGGTTATCAAAACAAATTACTTGCCCAATGCAATATGTATTTCCTTTAAATAAAATTGTACATTCTAGCTTTTTCGGAATATATTTCCGTATCCCGGTTTGCCTGTTATATATTTTATAAGCAGCTTCTTTCATGCTCCAAAGCAACCATATTAGAGTTTCGGGGTCATTTGTGTTTGTGATACATCGCTGCTCATCATCAGTGAAAATTTTTTGTGTAAAACCCGATCGCTGCCAATTGCTTTCAAGGCGCGATTGAGAGATGTCAACCACATCATTACCTATCATTTTGCTGCCAATTTGGTTTCTATTATTTCTACCGATGTTTTTACATCAAGCATACGTTCCATATCAGCATTGTCAATCACCACGCCAAAGGCTTCTTCAATGTCAAGAATGATATCTACCAGATTAGCGGAGTTGATGTTAAGGTCATTAATAAAGTCTGTTTTCTCAGTAAGATTATCGTAGGCCTCAAAATTTGTTGTGTATGGCTTTACGATTATTTTTAGTTTAGCAATGAGTTCTTGTTTATTCATGTTTAATTTTTAAATTTTTTGAATATTATGCAAGCGTTTACATCGCCAAAGCCAAAACTTGCCTTGGCGATTATATTCAGGTTTGTATTAAATGTTTTTAGAGGTACTTTAGACGAATCGATTAGCTCTATAATTTCAGGATGCAGGTCTTCGCAATTCATATTACCAAATATAAAACTTTCATGCAGCTGCAATACAGTTGCAATACTTTCTATGCTTCCGGCAGCGCTCAAGCAATGGCCTGTCAAACTTTTAAGGGAATTAATGTAGGGAAAGTTAAGTCCGCTTCGACCTAAAGCCTTTGTCCAATTTTCAATTTCTAGGCTGTCTTTTGTGGTAGCTGTAATATGGCCGTTTATAGCATCTACTTCAGCTGCAGAGATATCCGCATTTTTAAGGGCATCGGTAATGCAACGCTGTACTGCCTCACTGTTGGGTGCTGTCATACTCCCATTGCCACGCTGCCCTCCGGAATTTACATTACCTCCAAGGA
>Ga0265797_10005947_pt1 | contig 17556 bp, 11 predicted proteins | sample P2T30metagenome_FD_192433 | JGI IMG/M metagenome (GOLD analysis project Ga0265797, IMG submission 192433) | Plant litter microbial communities from East Loma Ridge, Irvine, California - P2 T30 | ecosystem: Environmental > Terrestrial > Plant litter > Unclassified | place: USA: California...
ACGCCAGAGTCATCCATGCTCAGCAGATCCAGTTCTGCCGAAATGCTCTCATTGTGTAGCAGTCTCATGGAAAGGGCACTTCCACCGCCAGCATAAGGTGCTGCAGAACGAAGCAAGGCCCGGAAACTACCATACAGCATGTCTTGTCGCTTCGTTTCGATCTCTGCGCCATTCACGAGGTGCTTGGACGTCTTTGCAGAGACGTTGAGATTCAGCCATCCGGGTGAAATATTCCAAGTCGAACCGTTTTCGTAGTACACATTCGATTCGAGCGCTCCTTCGCGGTAGTATTTGCCCCATCCTTTTTCGTAGGCATGCTCGTAGCTTGAGACGTTGAAGGCATCGCCGAGTTCGCCTGTCTCATTGAAGTAGACGATAAGGGAATCTGTATATGAGCGGCCGTTCAGTGGGTCCAGGAATCCACAATGGCAGTCCTCTGGAATCACGCTGGAGGTGTCAGTGTCGAAGTCTGCATTCTCGGTGTCGGCACCATCCCATTCTTCGTTCTTGGCTGTGTCTTCGTCCGGGTTAATCGCATCTTCCACATTCGTCTCGTTCTGCCCACGCGCCAGGCCCGCAAGCAACGCATACACCAGAAGTGCGCTCTGCAGCCAGGACGAATGCATGACTAAGACTGGTATTGTTGCAGCCCGCACATCACCATCTACACTCGCGATACTCAGGTGCCGGGTTTGTCCACAGCGATATAGTCCAAAAGCGAAGGAAGGTGAAGAAGGAAGGGTGTGATCCTACCTGCCAAGACCTACAGTACGGACCGGCCTATCTGCATACATGTACTTACTGGTGCAAGCTGAAAGGCGAGACAAGCAAGTGCTTGCCGCGAGCCAGTGATGATGCAGCCAAAGGAGCGGCTCACACACGCCCAGCTTTCCTTTCCTTTCTCATCCGTCGTGTCTCTGCGGCTCGTGACGGTACCTATCAGCCCTGCTATCGAGCAGTCCAGTCGTTTACCCTCTGGAGCTCCAGATAAGGCGGTCCAAGCAGAACCGTTTGGTAGCGTGGAGGGAACAAACGGTACGAAACAAGGCTGATGTCGTCGGGGTGTAATTATTGAGGAGGTGGAAGTAGGTAATTGGTGGCGTTCGGAGCTGACCCTTGCATTGCCGTCTCGGCGTTGACGAGCCCTTGGCCACATCATGGAAATCACCACACCCAAGAGCGTCCGTCTTTCCACAAGCACTTTGCTTCCCACGGCTTGAATGGTCTTCCATCGGCGACAAGCGTAATATTGATGAACCTAATAAATGCGGAATAACATGGGAACGAAAAACTCTCTACTGACCATTCCGCTACGTGTTGCCCGCCCAGCCTACATAAAGCATCCCCCATCTAACGTGGCCTTTTCTCTTTTTCCCGTTCCATCACCAATCGCCCGATGAGGACTTTGTGGCGTTTGTCGCAATCCCAGCAGCTAGACTGCCATGCATGCTTCATGCAGCCATCCCGTGCCATGTCCGTCTTGACGCTGTATATTTTCGCGACATGCGGGAAGGGTGACGTGGCCCTGCGAATACCAAGAGCTGCAGAGAGACGACTAATTGCTGCACGGGTGCAGGGGCTCTGCTGGTAGAGCAGAAGATGACAGTCAGCGAGAGGGCAGGCACTTCATGTGCATGTTGTTATTCACGCAACACAGATCAATCATGCGGAACAATGTAAACATTATAAGTTATGTATATCTTGGGCCAAAAATGGAGACTAGCTATTCCTTCACCATCTCAACACACCTCCTACAACGCCCCCAAAAACACCCCAGCCTGCGCGTAAACATCAACAACCGCCTGCCCCAAGATCATCAGCGGGTACGCGACGAGCAGCAACGGAAACGCCCATCCCGGCGGTGCGTACTCCGACGCTGTCTTGTGAATCATAGCCACCGTGCCGACCAAGCATATCAGTCCCGATACTATCAGCCAGATAGAGATGTGGTAAGGGAAGAAGATCAATTTTGAGAACTCGGCGGTCGATTGTGGCGTTTCGCTGAAGAGGAGTGCGAGCGCGAGGCTGAAGTATTGCAAGATGGCGTGTGAGCCTAGGCGGGCTATGAGGAGCGTGAAGAGGATGCTTATGCGCTGTTTCAGCGTGCGAGGCGTGGGTGCTGTGCTTGATTTCTCGCGCGTGGTAGAGGCTGCTTTACGCTTCAAGTTGGTGAAAGCGAGGCTGATATATGGCAAGCTCGCGACCCATTCTGCGGCCATCTGTATCTGCAGGCGTGAACAGCCGAGGAATGTTGCGGGACACTGAGCATACGTGATCACGCTCATGTCGTACGCAGCCTTGGAGTTTTGAGCATATGCGGACAAGGCGATGGCAGGAGCGTTGTGTCTGCTCGCTGGGTCTTTCAGAGATCTGACAGCGTTCTGCAGAGCTGGAGTGCGGCTGTAAATTGCGCTGCCGTGGGACAGGGGGAGACCCCAAGTGATGGTACGTCCAAGGAGTTGCAGGCCGAATGTGGCGTCGTGTTGGAAAGCGACCAAAGCTGAGTACATGGCCCGGAAGAATGGGATACCGGACGGCCAGGTCAGGACACTCCTACTTTGGACTATGTCTATGTTCTTGTCGGAGGAGAGCCGCTCAATGGCATGGCGAATAGCATGTGGGTGTGGTGAGTCCGAAGCTCGGAAGATTGCAGTGTATTCTGGAAGAGGCCCTGATTGACGGTCTTGTATATTGCAGAGGTGGTTGACGAGTGCTGCGTCGTCGCCGTGGTCTGGAAGGATAGTGATGCGCATCTTTTCTTGGGGGTAGACAGTACTCGAACGCAACGCGCGGACACGCTCATGACCGTCACCTCGCACATCGTCCAGAACAAGTTCGATGTGCGGTAATTGAGCATCGTCTTGTTTCCATCCGGTAGATGTGGACTTTTCAACTGTCTTACGTGCTGCTCTCAACAGTGACAAGCCATCGTATGCTTCCAGCAGAGTGGTGCCGGCGAGAATTGTGCTAATGGTGAGATATAGAAACCAGAGGACTTTCACGGCTGCTCGAGGCGAGAGGGTGTAGATGGATATCGAGAATACCAGATAGGAGGCCATAAAAATCGCGGGCGACCAGCGCCACAGTTTTGTCAACATGCCGCCTGGTTGGGGACATGTGGTCGTGTGTTGAGGTTGCTGGGATGTGTCGTCTTTTTGGTCCACTTTGCCAGCGTCCAGAGGGTGTACATCGACTACCGGGTCGTACACATCCTTGGGGTCTGCCATCTTTCAGCCTTGCTTGAATCCTCGCGACGCACAGTGATATTGTTAGCACAGAAGAGCGACTGTCGGGTTTGGTGACACTGCTCGGGTCTTGCCTGCCCTGCCTGCGGGCCGCGAGACCTACCTACCTACTGTGTACCTTTGCATAGGTAGAGCAGTCTATCGTCAAGGTGTAAATATTAGATAGAGTGCCGTTCCGCTGGTGTGCTCTGTACACACTCCTCATCATCATGCGAGGTACCTTCTTACTTGACCATGACCTACGCTAGGCCCATGGAGACCCCAATATAGCCTGGCCCGGGTCTCACTCCCACACTTCCACTAAGCAGGCACGTCTTGACTGGTTGATTTCCATATACCAAGCCTCAACCGTGGGTGTGTTTGAACTTGCACGCGTTGACGCGTTCAAACAAGAAAAGGAAGGCGGAGGCTTGCATGCCAAGCCGGAATCACTGCCACTTGACGCTTGACCTTGATTCTTGTGTGACAGCACTTGTCTTCTGTTGCTGCATGTGCGGTTGCGGCGCACCAAAAGAAAGACGCGTGCACGGCTAAGGCTATCTTGCCGCGCCACTCGTATGTTTGAAGGACACGAATGCGCCTTCTCAGACACTCTATGTTCTTGGGAAAGGTCAGGTAGGTTGCTGGTAAGCAAGTTTGGCAGTACAAACACTCGCTTGGTAAGAGCCTCGAAGAGACACATGTCGCTCAACGGAAGGAACTGGCTCAATTGAAGCTATACACTCGCTTGACTTCGATTCCATTGTCAGCGCCAACACGGCATCATCACATCCACTCGCCATGACCAGCAAAGACGACCATCAACATGCTTCGCCCGCAGTACACAGCCAGGTCGTGGACGAACATGAGCGCAGTACAACATGGCTCTCGTCGCATATGCCCTCTGCCTTGAAGTCGGCATGGCCACGACAACACGACGACACAGCACCGCGGCCGTATGACAAGAATCATGACTATCTCCTCGGCGTCAGAGGCATACTGGTGCCCATGGCATTCCTCTGGACCTTCCTACACGTCTTTGCACCTGCGGCGGTAAAAGGCTCTGCAAACGATGAAGGCCCTGGATACCAACTGGCACTTCGAAAATCACTTTCAGTGCTCTTCTGGAACGACACGCTCATCTACGGCAGCATAATGTTCCTTTCAGCGCGGACCATCTGTTTGCCATTCTTACTCGAGTCCAGCAAGACCATATTAGCCAGTACGGTCTTCAGGCGTGGTATCCGACTCTGGTTCCCAGTCGCCGTGACATTAATCTTGGTCCGCTTCGCTTTCTCCCAGGAGACGGTCTCTCGCATCAAAGACTTTGCCGCATTGACTGGCAACGAGGCTCCCGACTTCAACCTCTACGTCCTGCCAAACTCGCTCGCCAACTTCAATTCCATTTTCATGACATTCTGGATAACCCACAGTTTCCAGGCTCAAGCGGCAAACTGGGCTTTCCCTACTCAGATGCTGTGGGTGATCACTGCGGTATTCCAGCAGAGCTACACAGTCTACATGACGATGGTCATCATCCCGTACACACGCGCTCGCTGGCGTGTCATGGGTGCCTTTGCCTTCATTCTCACCGCTTGGTGGGTGTATTCCTGGGCTTGGTACTCAATTTCCGGCCTCCTCATCGCCGACGCTGTGATGAACATGGGTCTCGGACCCGACGGCACTGGCTCTGCTTTCACCGTCCGCAAAGTCAGCATACCTTTCTGGTCGATCGGAGCCCTCTTCATGGCAGCCGGCTTCATTATGCAATTCGTCTGGACCGCCGCTCGTCCCGATTTGCAGAACTCAGAGCTCTATTACCACACCGGAATCTACAACACAGGCGGCCTGATGACATGGGTCGATCCAGCAGCGCCGCAGCTCCGCGCGGACTGCTACCTCATCGTGCTCGGTTTCTCGCTGATACTAGAGACGTCCAGCTTGCTGCAGTCTGTCTTCCGCAGCAAGTTCCTCGTCTTGCTGGGCAAGAGATCGCTGAGTATGCAGTTCTTCATTACTACTATCTTCCTGAATTCCATTGCTGACTGAGCCACAGGCTACTTCCTCCTCCAATCCATCATCATCTACGCCATCGGCATCAAAATCGTCACCAACATGGCCAGCGAAGACTTGTCTGGCTACTCTCGAGCAACAGGGGTGGCTTTCATTGTCTCCTTACTCGTTACTGTCCTGGCAGCCGAAGCCATGTACTGGCTAATCGAGATCCCTTCAAAGTGGTTTGGACGGAGACTGTTTGACTGGATCAGGGAGTAGACGGCGGGTGTCTTGATGATGCAGGTGTGTGCTTATTTTACAACTTCCAAGTCTAACCAGATTAAAAGAAATGCAAGCGCAACACGCAGACTTTAGAGAAGTTTCCCCAAAGATGTACAAGTCGCCCGGTCCAGTCCCTATGTGTTGCACAGCGAACAGAACGCAGCATCAATTGGTGAACGGCATGTGGATGCATCACCGCCCTAAGTCACAAAGCTCGTCCGATTGATGATGCGTTTGTCACTGTATCGCAACAATCCCCATTCATGATCGCGGAGCTGAGTTCGGAAGGGCGCGTTGGAGAAGATGGCCAAGATTTTGTCATGTGTGCCGGCCCGCTATTGGCCACGAATGGTTGGAGCTAAAAGTTCTTCGTGCAGTACCACCACGCTGTCCGGGTGCTATCTTCATGTGCTCCACGTGCGCAGTTTTGCGTCGATGCGATCAAGATGCAGGTTGCCCCACCTGCATGGCTGGAGGCCGCAGCGTTCATCGCCACTGTACCTACGAATAGAGGCGTAGATGGCCGTTCAACAGGGTCGGAATGCCAACAGTACTGACAGGTAGCTGATGAACATGCGTGATTGAGGAAGATGGCTTCTTTCCAACGCACTGCATTTCATCAAATTCCTTCACGACCGGCACGACGTGAAAATACTCCATAGAGCAAGCTGACGGCGCAGTCATTGCCAGCTTTGCGCCGCCAACATGACAGCAGTCCAATTGCAGAGCTTTACGAGCGCCACCAGACGTGTGATTGTTGATGGGTGTGCCGTCTCATGGCTGTTCAGCCTTGCTCTGCGGATGACGAAGTCTGGTCGTGGGCCTGCGAGGCTGGATGTCCCCATCCTCCTCTCTTGTTTATCTTTCTTCCTCCTACATCTTATCTGGCTTGTTCCATACGCAAGTTTCCAGACTTCAACACTCGCGACTCTACACTTTACACCAAGCCACTCACCATCGCAATGGCAACTGGGCGGTCGTCACCGTTCCTTGCCTCCTGCGAGCGGACATCCTCCACAACTCGCGACCAGTCTTTCCCGAGTGACATCGAGCTGGTGACTCTTGTCCCGGCCATCGACAACACGGCCTCGGAGCAGTCACTGGAGAGTAGCTCCCTAGATCTCAGCGGTGCCAGGCGCAGCACAGTAGCTGCAGCGTATCCCACAAAAATCCAAACAACAAGTCTGCGCGGAGATGCTTTTCCTGTACAAAGCAACAAGTCTTCCTTGGTCCGACGACTCATCCTGGACTCATGGCTCTGCGAGTCTATCGCTATGTGCTTCAGCGTTGGCTGCCTGATGGCCATCGCATTCACCGTGAGAACCTACGACGGACAGAGAATACCAGAGCTGATGTCTGGTTTGACTCTCAACGCCATCATCTCCGTGCTATCCACCGCCTCCAGAGCCAGCCTTATATTCGTCGTCAGCGCCACCCTGGGCCAGCTGAAATGGTGTTGGTTGAGAACATCAGGCCGTCAGATCCACGATATCCAGGCTATAGATGATGCTAGTAGAGGGCCGCTGGGTGCCCTTGGAGTGCTGTTGTCCTGGACTGGAGGAAGTCTCGCAGCTCTGGCAAGTGCCATCACATTGCTCATGATCGCTTTTGGCCCTTTCCTGCAGCAGCTCGTGGAATACCCTTCGCGGAACACGCCGCAGCCTGATGGAATTGCGTCAGCGCCGCAGAACCTAGCCTATTCTTTCGATGAAGACTTTAGAAGTGATCCTTTCTACCCGGAACTCCGTGCGGCTATCAGCGCTGGTGCTCATTCGGATCAAAAGCCATTCGATCAAGAACCAACATGTTCCACAGGCCAATGTTCGTGGGCTAGCTTCCAGTCCGTTGGATGGTGCAGTGAATGCGAGAATCACACTCTTTCAACTACCTTGCACAATTGCAACCTTGGCACAATCATCCAAAACAAGACCGATTATTCACAATATTGCGTACTGGAACTGAAGAATGGACTCAACTTTTCCCTCCTCAACGAGGCACCTCGCAAGCTTCAAATGGACACGACGTCGTCTTACATGCCTGATGGCTTCACCTTCAATGTAACTAAAGACATCATCCGGCCAGTACGCTTTGGCGGGCTTGGGCTGCTGCTTAGTTCATACGTGTCTATGGATTCTAGATTGGATCCACTACTAGTGAAGAACGACACCCACTTCCTAGACGTTCCTAACCCTCTGATGGTGTTCGGCCACGCTGATCTACGATATGCCCAGGACATAGAGATAAAGGAGGATCTGGACTTTGACCTGCTTCGCGTGATTGAAGCAGAGGTATGCATCTTGACTCTTTGCGAGAAGACCTTGTCTCTAGACCGAGTGGACGGCAAGACCACATGGAAAGAAGAAACCAAAAACTATGGGAGTCTTTTCAAATTGACTACAGCCCAAAACCTTGACGGCCTTTGCTGGCAAGCGAGAGAGAGTGACGTGGTTTATGAGCAATTTTTGAGGGACGGTTTCACCCGGACCTCTCCATTCTACGTTGACAAAAGTCACGGAGCCTTCTGTCCGGTGGAAATTTACGCTGATGCATCCAGAGAATACTTGGTCGGGCAATATGAGGAACGGCTCCATGTGGTCAAAGAGATTAATGCCAGCTATCTTCTATCATCCGAGACCGGGGCACAGCGCAAAACTTCAGATACTGTCGGGCCAGAGTCGACTCGCAACCTCAGCCGAAGGCTAGAAGGCATCGCAATCGCATTGACCAACTACGGACTCCTGACGACCAACAACACCGTGGACGGAGTAGCGAATGCGGAAGAGTCATACGTCCGCATACGCTGGCAGTGGATCGCCTTGCCCGCATTCCTCGAACTCGCGAGTCTCATGCTGCTGATTTTGACGATGGTCCACAGTCGACGTGAAGATGTTCCGCTCTGGAAGTCTTCCGCCCTAGCACTCATCTACCATGGAGTTGATGAGCTGCGTGGCAAGGAAACACTTGAGGTTGAACGGTTAAGCGGTATCGAAGTCACCGCAAAGACGACAGATGTCCAGCTTGTCAAGAGTGAGTATGGGGTGAACAAGTTGTCCAAGCGGTCGGGGTATCTGGTAGTGGATCAGGATGGGTGACATCTTTCGCCGGGTGGAAAAAGCGTGAGGTGAAGCTGATACTGATCGGCGGTGCTTGTTTGATGACAAGCAGGTCTAAGGCAAGCCAAGTTATGCTGAGGATATCGAAGAACACAACAGGCAGAATTACCGGTAGGCTGCTTCCTCCGTTGCTTGTCGTCACCATGGATAAGGCGTGAATAAGCGAGATTTTAGCGAGATACAACGGCTGATGAGCGGATTCGATGAAACCACGTATACCATAAGACCGGAACCGACTTCTCCGTGCTCAACAAGCGGTACAAAAAGCATCCGTACCTACATCCTGCTTGATCCCGCAACATCGACAAGCCTTCAAAGGTATTGTGGCATGAAACGTCGCCTCGGGATCGACGACGAACCCGATCTCTGATCAGCCTAGCATTGCCTCCCTGAAAATGGACTCCAGCCCTCTGGGATCTCTCCCAACAGAACTCTTCTTCCGGATCCTCGACTTCATGCAGCCGCACGAATACTCTGGTTTCCCATGCACATGTCGAAATGCTGTCACGCTCGTTAACCGAAAGCTCGACAACTCTAAGGACCAACGGGAACTATGGTCTGGGATAAACCTTGATGATAGCCAAGCGATCTTTTCTCATTTGCCATTCTGGAAGAGCCGTACCGCGAGATACGTGCACAAGGAAGAGGTTCCAGTTGATGATGGCGCAGTACCAGAAGGAAATGCAACAGAGTGATTGCCGCTATGTCCCGGACGATTACGATGATCCTGATCTGTGATCGGCTCAACATTGCGTACAACCTCGGACATCCTGGTCGCGAGCGAGAAGCTCCAACCCTCTACGTCGCATCCTCACGGCTCTTTCTTGTGTTCTTCTTGGGCACTTGGCAAGGCAAGGCAAGCCATGGACAACTCAAGCTTTGGTGGATCTGTAGGGTTTGCAACAAGGCGCAGCTCGGTCTGTAAACCGAAAAATCAATCGCTCAAATCAACCCAGCCTTAACCAACCTCTTCTCCAAACTTGTCTCCCAAGCAGCCACACCGCCATTAAGTGGCTTGACCTTCCCAGCCTTAACCTCATAAACAAGCCGTCGGCGCTCGACCTCCTCGCCATCATCACGATGATCATCATCTTCATCCTCGCTATCATCCACATCCACCGGCTCGCCCTCAATAATCGTCCGGATCATGAATCGATCGTGCGAAACCAACACAACAGCCCCGTCGTACTGCTGCAGCGCGCGCGCAAGAGCGCTGACGGTCGCGAGGTCGAGATGCGTGCTTGGTTCGTCCAAGATAAAGACATGTGGAGGGTCTAGGAAGAGTAAAGACAGAGCCAAGCGGACGAGTTGGCCTCCTGAGAGTTTGGCTACTGGCGTGTCGGAGACTGTCCGGCCCACCAGTCCGGTTCCTGCTAGTAGTTTCCGCGCGTCTTGCTCTTCGAGGGAGATGGAAAGTTTTAAGGACTCTTGCAGTACCATTGAGAGTGCGGTCAGGCTCGGATCCGCTGAACCCTTCTTGGCAAGCTCGTCTACGATGTGCTGCGAGTAGAAGCCAACTTTAAGCCGCGGATACGTTTGTAGGTTTCCCGAAGCCGGTGCGAGCGTGCTGGTCAGGAGTTGTACCAGTGTTGTCTTGCCGGCGCCGTTGAGGCCGAGCAATCCGATGCGGTCGCCAGGGTGGACGATGAGGTTGACGTCTTGAAGCGCTGGTTTCGCGGCTTTTGGGTATCGGTACGAGACGTTCTCCAGAGAGATCAAGGAGCTTCGGAAGCGCATCTCTGGCGCCGAGGGAAAGCGCAGGGATACGATCTCGTCTTCTTTTGGCACTTCGATTGCGGCGCGTGAGTTTTCGTGATAGCCTGGTCGGTCGCGGTTGAGCTTGAACCGCCCTCCCTTAGCGTTCACTTCCATGCCCATGCGCTCGTCTAGTTTCTTCTGTCGGCTCTTTGCTTGGCGGAGTTTGTTGTCGTCGCCGGTCTTTTTGCCTTGCTGGATGCTGTTGGCTACCGTTTTGTTCATGTGGGCGATTTGACGGTCTTGGGCCTCTTTCATGCGAGTCATACGCAAGATCTCGTGCCGCGTTGACTTCTCGTATGAGTCGAGGTTGCCTTGGAAGTACACCAGTTGCTTCTCCCGCAGAATCATCAGCTCGTCGCAGGTGGCGTTGACGAAATCCCTGTCGTGGGAGACGATTACTACGGCAGTATCGGGTGCTGAATCTCGTAGATCCTCCAGGTATCTCTGAAGCCATAGCATCCCCAGCATGTCGAGGAAGTTGGTCGGTTCGTCGAGGATGAGTACATCCGCGGTCTGTAACAACGCTGCAGCAAGTTGACAGCGCATTCGCCATCCGCCGGAGAGGGTGGATACTTTGCTTGCAAGTCTCGTGTCAGTGAAACCGAGGCCAGCAAGGACGCCTTTCGCTTTGGCTTCCATATCTCGTACTGGTAGCACATCCAGCTCAGCTTGGAGAGCTGACTGCATGTTTAGGGCAGTCTGTGCATCTTCCGCAGCGCTGTCATTCTCTGGATCCTGACTCAAGTCCAGAGCCTCTAACTGAACTCTGGCATCTTCGGTGAGCTTTTCTTGTACAAGCAAGAATTTACGTGCGTCGAAACCTCGCGCTCCGCTGCGGAGTCTTGCGATTTTGTCGGCCGTGAAAAGCTCATCTTGTGCTCGATCGTATTTGATCTTCCTCAAAGTCTTGGCTACAGCAAAGCTGTCAGAGTTGTTGAGAGCAGCGGTAAGCGCTTCAGAAGTTAGTGGTTTGTCGACACTTGGGATGCAAAAGTGGATCTCTCACGAACCTGAAAGCTCTCGAACCAGTCTATTGCGGTAGTTGTCGCTCAGGGTGACATACTCCAGGACTGTAGCATCGGTTGTGGGTTGCATTGTCTCCTCGTGCCCCTCACCTTCGTCCAATGTTTGTTGCATGGCGGCAACTTTGAAGTTGAAAGGGAGTGCAGGAATCAACTTTTCTGTGACTGAAAGGAGGAGAGCTAACCTTTATCAGCCTCTTGCCTGCCCGTTACTAATTTTCAGAGAGCCACATACTTGATTTGCCGCTCCCATTTCGTCCAATGAAGCCATATCGTCCGCCGCCTTTGATGCGCAGATGCGCACCGTTCAGAATTTCCAGTCCGGTGGCACGTGGTTTCGCACTCTTCGCTTTTGATGCTGCAGTGCCCTTTGCAAGCGGGGCTTCACGGCTCACTAATGCGATGCTCAGATCGTGTACGTCGATCTGGTCCACGGTCAGCATTGTGGGCTTTTGTAGACGAAGCTGAAAGACGCACTTCTCTGTTGTCTGCTCCCTCTGCGATGTGAAATCGTGTCTGCTGGCAAGACACTTGTATCGAGCTTGATGGGTCTGGCATCGTCGGTAGTACAGTATGGCCGATGGAACGAGTAGATCGGAAGTGATTCGAGGATGCGAAGAATTGAATGTGGTATTGCTTCAATTTCATGCGCAATGGTCGTAAGTATGAAATCAGACGACGTGCGTGTACTTATCCTTTGAGGTAATCACTTGAATAGCTCTTGTTCCACATGGCTGATGTCTGGTGTCCATACATGTGCACTCACGATGAGTAATTTTGCGGGGAGTCTTGGGCGTGCGCATTAGGTTCGGGTCTTGCAGTAGTCTACCAGGTGGGAGCACTTTGGTGTCGAAGGAACCCAGATAGACTTATATTAGATCTATGTCCTCGCATACTGTAGATGCTGAATATCATCTGGAGTTCAGCACGTGAGGTTTCCAATTTGGCGACGTTGCGTCACTGACACACGGCCAGACTGAGCAGCTTTCGCGGTGTGTCAGCATTTATGCAATAGCTGCGTCCTTTTGATGCTCTTTGGCTTGTCGAGAGATCACATGTTGGAGCGCACGAAGGTGTGCTGAATGCCTCAAGTAGGTAGATGCAAGCTTGCACTACGTTAGAAGCACGTTGCCGAGTATCTTTGACACTTTCCATGTGCGTCTTTCCCTCTTGCGATCCCGAAACTAGGGCGATCGGATACCCGTCATAGAACTCGATCTCTCTTCAGTCCGATCGTGAACATGGAAGTTGAAAGATGACAAGTGGCGTGTCCGTGTTGTGAGGAAATGAACAACGTTTCTGTCCTCCATTTTCTTTTTGACAGGCCAAAAAAGTCGGGTCCATGCGGTGGTGCGGCGTGCCGACTTGTTTCGGGATTCAGATTTTGAAGACGAGCGGTCATCTGTTCATCTTTGGAATGACGGCATGGTGATTGTAAGGATGGAAGCTGGAACTCATGACCTTCTAGACTGCTACCGGACATGTTCTATGGTCGGAGTCGTCTCAGAGTGACAGGGTTGCCGCTGTCGACCAGGGTATGGCGAGCTGCTAGAAGCGAAATGAATATGATTAATTGTGAATCTGAACAGTGGCTATGTCGTGCAGATAGATACATGAGCTCGTCACAGCGTGTCAACGTAGATTGAGTTACACAGATGTGAGAGGGACTAGGCGTTGTAACTTTCGACCTGGTCTGAAATACCTATGTCGATCATGAAGATAGAGATCGTTCACAGCACTCTGGTCCCAAGCATCTCACAATTCAGCCTTACTCGTTGCAAGTGGTCAGGCTAGTTGAGGGAATACCGCACGTGCGCCACTATTAAGGGGAGGACCCATTCGGCTGCACGAGTCGACCATAAGGCGGTTGCGGCGACTATTACGTCCCGGCCGTGAGGATGGCAATTTGCCAGAACTCCATCGAGCGTGAAGGCATTACAGATCTGGGCTTGGAGCCAAGCTCGGATGCCTGCATTTCAGTATACGAAGGCGCCATGCTACTCGGCATACGTGTAAAGTCTCCCAGTCCGCGTGTCGCGTCAAACGTGATCACGGGCTGAAGGCTGTAAAGACTCATTTCGGTCTGGTAGCGATGAATGGCACTGCTCCGTCACAGGGTATCAGTAATGGCATGCTGAAAGTCTGGTGCGCTCAAGTCTTCGAAAGACCCAGGCAACAGTCGTGCGGACGACCCTGGCAAGGCTCCCAGATGGCGTAGATGTTCGAAGAAGGCAGGGGGAAGAGTTGACAAGTGCGTATGTTGTCTCTGTTGGCACGGGCGATGTCTTGCAATGTCGACGATCGAGTTCAGAGTGGCTGACGCTTGATGACGAGAGGCGAGTCGACTTGAGTAGATGCACGGATTCGGAACAGAGCGCCTTAGGCGTTGCTGATACTACAAGCACAAGTACAGTACTACTACTGCTACAACTGCTGACTACTGAGATCTGCACTCCGCCAATGTTCTCGGCAAGCCGGACGCGTCGTCCACCCAAGCAGAGGTAGCAGGGTGTCGTTCCACCTTTGGGGGAGCTGTGGAGGGGATAACAGCATTATGTTGTTGTTGTTTGGTAGGATCAAGCAGGGGAGCCAAGTTTTTCCAACAAGCTCGCGGTAGGCGGTGCAGTAGTGCCGTGTTACGCGCAGTGGAGACGAGTTGTACAGAATAGAGTGTGCTTACCCGCATTTTTGCAATCAGTCAATCACTCGAGTGCGGTGCACACTCGGACGCGTACTTGGATACACAAGATTGATGGACATCGACTTCCTGCCCACAGCTTGAATTATTGCATTATCGCATGCTGCCAGCTCGCCATTAACGCCATCCTCTCGGCCAATTACTAAGATGATCCTGGAATAGGATACAAGACCCTTCAACAGAATAATACCATCGGCCCGGCACGAGGGACGGCGCGCTACTGGGCGTCCTTGGCCTTCCCTGTTGACCATCCACATCCTCCGCCGAGGATCAATCCGATCAACCCCCCCTGACAAGACCCACCCCTGAACCCGACGTCTGCATGCTGACGGGGCCGCTGCATGCATGTGTTTCGGCGAGTGCTTCACGCTGCCACAGAGTTCAGATGACAGGTACCAGCCTTGTCCCAAGTCGTTGTCGGGCGTACCAGCATTGCCAGCGTTGTATCCACGAGCGACCACACGCCCGAGCAAGTGCCATGTCCTGCAATGACAGTAGTACCGGATGCAAAAGCTACCGGATTATCCAACCCAGCGCGCCGTTGCCACGCCCGCCGCCCTCAACCCTAGCACGACCATGCACGACCATGCGGAGGCAGGGCAGGGCATGGCAGAAGGCCAAGCATGGCCGTTGATGGCCCTCTGGCCCGCCGTCCATCGACACCAAGTGGGCCGGAGATTAACCCATCACGGAGCCAGTGCCAGCCCAGCCCAGTCGTGACGGCCAGTCGCTGATCGCCCCCGAGATAACTATAGCCCACACTGCGGCTATCTCCTAGCCGTCGTCTCCTGGGCCGCAAAGAGACGTCCGAACAAAATGCCATCCCGCCCCGTTCTCTCCCACAACGGCCGAGTCTAATACCACACTCTCTCCTCCCGCCCTTGCAGCTGTCACTGCTGTATACCAGTCGTTACAGCAAACATGGTGTCGTTCTCATTTTTACATTCTTTGGCGCTCGGTTCCCTGTTGGCTTCTGCCGTCCAGGCCGTCGATGCCAACGGATGGCGCTCGCGCTCCATCTACCAAGTCTTGACCGACCGCTTCGCAGTCGCAGATGGTGCAGACCCTAAACCATGCGATCCGTCAATGGGTGTTCACTGCGGCGGATCATGGCGGGGCATTTACGAAAAACTCGACTACATTCAAGGCATGAACTTCGACGCCATCTGGATCTCTCCCATTGTCGCACAGATGCCCAACTGGACCGGTGACGGCGAGGCTTACCCTGGATACTGGCAACAAAATCTCTACGAACTCAACCCTGCCTACGGCTCAGAAGAGGATCTCATGACCCTCATCGACGAAATCCACAAGCGCGGCATGCTTTTCATGCTCGACATCGTCGTGAACCACATGGTCGGCCCCGCCATGGTAGACGGCGCCTTCGATTATTCTATGATGCGCCCATTCAACGAAGAGAAATACTTCCACCCTTACTGTCCCTCAGGATACAGCGATACAGACATCGAGAATCTGCAAAACTGCTGGCTGGGTAGCGAGAATGCACCACTGGCTGATCTGAAAACAGAGAGTCAGGAGGTTCGGGATATGCTTGGCCTGTGGATCAAGAACCAGGTGTGGAAGTTTGGCATCGACGGCCTCCGTATCGACGCTGCTATCAACGTTCCTGCTGAGTTCTTCACTGGTTTCATGGAAGACGCCGGTATCTTCGCGACCTCTGAAGTTTACACCAGGCAGGAAAAGCTTGCTTGCGAGTGGACGGAAACCATCGGCAGCATTCTCAACTACCCGCTTTACTGGCCTTTGACCGAGGCTTTCCAAGCTGAGGAGGGCAGCATGCAGACACTCGCCGACATGGTCAAATCTATCGCGGCGACGTGCAAAGATCCCACAGTGATGGGAACCTTTAGCGAGGTATGTTGCCATTTTCTATGAAACCTGGAAAGACACAATTAGCTGACCTCGAATACAGAACCACGATGTTGCCCGTTTCAGAAACCACACCGCTGACCTTGCGCGCGCCCGCAACGTCGCTGCTTACCTCCTCACTGCAGACGGCATTCCCGTTGTATACTATGGTATCGAGCAGCACCTGGGTGGAAACGTCGAGCCCTACTTCAACCGTGGAGCACTGTGGGAGTTTGGATTCGACGAGGATGCATCCATCTACAAGCTCTTTGCTACTCTGAACCTCTTCCGTCGTCACATGGGACGTCAGTACCCGGACTACCTCATGACACTTAGCGAGAATATCGGCATTGACGCCAACACAATTGCCTGGGCCAAGGGCGCCGATTCGGACCCCAAAGTCATCTCAGTCTTGAGCAACAAGGGCCAGGACGCCAGCGATTACTCCATCGAACTTTGCGACGGCCACGGCTACTCTTCCGGAGACGAACTCCTCGATGTGGTCGCCTGCAAGTCTGTCACTGTTGGGGACAATGGCTGCCTTACTGTGTGGATTCAAGACGGCGAGCCTGTTGTCATGGCCAAGAAGAGCGCTCTTGAAGGCTCCACACTCTGCGGAGTCAAGGGTGACAGCAAGGTCGTACTCGAATCCAAGGCCATCATTTCTACAACATGGACTTCCATGGTCAGTGGATCACCAAGCGTCTTCCACTCCGCGACAACCATGCCCTGGGCCGATGCTCCTGCATCGATCACCTCGACGAGCAGCACAGCAGGCGCCGCCGAGGCTACCTCATCAGGTGGTGTAAGTGCAACCCAACCTCAGTCCCTCAGTTTGTTATTATCGCTGGCGATAATCCCGGCCTTGATCCTCTCCAGCAGTTTAGCGATAAGTCTGGACCGGTTTCTCCGATGAGAGGACTTGGCCGTGGATTCATTGTTTTGTTTTTTGAGCGCGCATAATCTTTCCTCTTCTTCTCTTGCACAAAATCACAAAAGCCATTATAGAGCATTTTGATGAGATACGATGAACACGAATCGCAAAGCATCTACAAATGTGCATAAATATATACTATACCCACCCCCAACACGTACTACTACTTACCACATTAAGTGTGTAAAAAGCTGTCAATAATGACCCCTGCTGACGCTCCCATTTTTCTCCATAAACAGAAGCACAAGAACAACAAGCGCCACGAGCACCACCACCACAACCACCACGGCTCCCACGCGAGGCCTAGGTAAAAGGGTTCCTCCCGACCGCGAGTGGCGGGCGCGATCCCGGTTTGAGTGGTAAGACACATCCAAGGACATGGCTTGAAGATCCGCGCCACAAAAAGCAAGCAGGGATGTCAGACATCCGTGCGAACCTATACGACCGACCACTCACACGACCGGGGATTGCGTGAACCCGACCACCACCGACCAACCCACCACATCCACCGATCTACAAACACCTGCACCTCGACACAGTGTGGCTTGATCTGGTTCACTTGTTACTAATCCATTCGCTTTCTCTCTCTCTTTTGAGTTGTTCCCCATTCACCACACATGAGCATTTTTTTCCCTCATTCCGGAGTTCACCTAACCAAAAA
>Ga0265797_10005948_pt1 | contig 17556 bp, 17 predicted proteins | sample P2T30metagenome_FD_192433 | JGI IMG/M metagenome (GOLD analysis project Ga0265797, IMG submission 192433) | Plant litter microbial communities from East Loma Ridge, Irvine, California - P2 T30 | ecosystem: Environmental > Terrestrial > Plant litter > Unclassified | place: USA: California...
CGCCCGGTTCAGTGCTTATGTATGGCAGAGCGGACGGGATGCCCAGTTTTCACTGACCTATGGTCGTATGTGATAGCTATTCATCATCATAATTTATAAAAAAACAACAAATGGGCTCTGAGTTCGAGCTATCACTTGAGAGCCACGTCACCAGGTTCCCCTGCGGTCCTGCGGAGGAAACCTCATTGAGACGTCTTGACACTACGCTCATGTTGATCAGGATGCTTGCCTCCTTCTCAAAACCGCAGACCGATGGAATCTCTGCTGATAACACGTTCATTTGACCGCGTCACGTCGGTCGTAAATAGATTGGTCTGGACAACATTTGGAGAACAGTAAATGACTTGAACCAGCAAGGTATCTCAAGCATAGCCACCATCTCGTCGATACCAAATATAGTTCGCAGACCGGAGTGCCGAAGTAATTGGCAAAGAATCCAAGTGCACCAGGCTGCGGTTGCGTTGGCCAGGTAGGTAGAATTCATCAAAATGTTCCGAGCATATGAGCAAGAGATCTTGAGTCGCAACATTCTTTGTGCATCTGGACTTGGCCGAGAAAAAGAATACGAGGAGACAGGATCAAAGGAATGTAGTGGACCAAATTGATGTTCCCTGACTAATGAGTTGTGTCTAGACAGAACTGCAAGAGCGGTGTCCATCTCTAGATCCTAGAAATCGACGTCTAGCGAAAAAAGCAGAGTGTCCGGCAAGCAATCCCCATCGGGATACGTAGACATCCAAATACCATTGTCGATTAGCACCAACCCGTTGTACTCCGGTGGACATGTCACAACAATAGTCGGGTCATCCGTCCCTGGTCCATCATTCCCTGTAGAACGGACAAAGAAGGAATTGTCGGGTTGCAAGCAGAACAAGATAGGAGGCCTCTGTCCACCGGCAGCTGCGTACAGGATAAAGCCGCTGTTCCTGTTCAAATAACCTCCGAAGTATAATTCGTATTCCTGCCCGTTTTTCTTGGCATGTGAGATGCGGTCGCCGGCGGCGTTGGACGCTTTGAAGCGCGAGGCGGCAAATGGGTTGTATGTCATGCTCAGGGGGCCTGGTGAGGATGGGTCGTCGTTTTCAGTGGTGATCATGAAATGGGAGCCGTACCGCCTTGACTTGACGAGGAATTCTACATCCGGCGGTATTGGAATGGTGGAAGCTGGACAGCCGGCCGGTACTTCGTAGCCTGGCGGTCCTTCTACGATCCGCAGGCGCACCGTAGCGGAATCAAATCTGTCGGCGGCGGCTTCGGCGGTGTGCAAGTTGACAGTGTTCCCGACGGCTTATGTCTGGCCGATCACGCCTGCCGGCTCGCATATCTGGACTATGTTCGCGTCGTCTGACGGGTCGGTTTTGAGGTTGCCCAGGTTCTGCACGATGAACGTGTTGTCCGGTTGCAAGCAGAATTGTACAGGGTTCATGTTCGACTTTTCGTAGGCGTCTTGGAAAATACGTCAGTAAAGCAACTTGGATTTGAGGTGGAAGGTTGAGTAGCGACAAACCTAGTTCATCAAAGTAGATCGGACCATTGCCGCTGCCGGTGATGTCTTGATCGCTATATAGCGTTCTGCCGTTCGCACTGACGAGTGTGATCTGCCCGTCTCTCCCTGGTGCTGACAGGAAAGGTATGGCTTGGCTATTGTCCGGTGTAGCGGTGAGCATCTGTTCGCCGTTTTGTACCAGCCCGCCGAGATAATAAGAACTGTCGGCGATCTGAAGACGGAACTCTTGACCGTCAGGTACCGGAACACAGTCTTGTACCTCCGGACTGGGTAGCTCAGCTAGCTTCAATACCACTATGTTGCATCCAGGCGCGACGGCTCTGGTGGAGCTGTAGAGATGCAGCACGCGCTGTTTCAAGTCGCTTTCGCACATCTGCACGACGTTCGAATCGTCCGCAGGATCGTCGGTGCCTTGACGATTCTGGACTATGAAAGTGTCGTCGTCGGGTTGCAGACAAAATTGAACGGTTGACATTTGGTTAATAGCGATGCTTTCGGTGGTGTCTGATATCTGTCAGTCTCCCATACTAGGCCTGGATCATGTTCAAGCGACTTACCCCAAAAGCTGGGACCATTGCCGGCAAAGTTGGTGTTACCCCCGTTACTTTCAAAGGAATCTTGGTCGCTGAAAAGGGTGTTATCACGAGCGTTGATGAGTGTTAGCTGGCCGTCGCCGTCTGTTGCAGCAGTGAACGGGACAGCGTTACAGCGTTGAAGTAGTTGCTTGTAGAAACAAGCATTTGATTAGCATTACCAGCGGAAACAGCGCCGCCATTCTCTCCCGTGAGATAGAGATTGGTATCTTGCAGTTGTATAGCAAACCGACCGTTAGGCGTGACACATGCTCTGGCAGGCGATGTCGGATCGGGGTAGATAGGTGGTCTTTCTTCGCTCGTAGTGGAAGCCTCACATGATGCCGACTCCGTCGTTGTAGAAGTTTGGGTGTATGCAGAGAGGCTAGCCAAGACTGTGAGGTACTGGGTTGATGCTGGTAAGGTCTGCGTAGTCACGATCGTCGGTCCATCGAGCGATTTCGTTACAATTTGTGTGGGCACTGGCAATACTGTCGTAAGTGTGATGGCGTCGATCTGGGTAGTGACCGTGTAGTAGCTAGGCGCCTGAATGCTGGTATATGTGATGCTCGAGGCCGCCTGGGTCTCAGTAACAGTCGCACCGTTCTAGCGCAGACAAGTCAGTAACCTATTCGCGCTGACTTGACCAAAACCTAGGCTTGCTGCTCGGGAATGGCCACGACTCTGGGAGTTAAGCCGAGAAGGAGCTCGGTCGATACGAAAAGATGGGCATACTGCAAGACTCGTCAGTGATCTACCCGAAAAGATCAGGTGCCTACAAATTTATACCCGTTGTCAATGTGATTGTTCTCGCCGACTCAGGTAAAGTGGTAACGACCGTCTCTCCTGGACGTGTGTAAGTCACCACTTGGGTCGATCCTGGGAGCGTATCCACGATCGTCGGGCCCTGAAGAGTCTCAGTCTCCACGATCGTCGAAGTCAAGGTAGTATACCGGGTTGCTGTCCCCCAAAAGGTCGATCCCGGGTGGTAGATCTCGCTTGGCAAGCAAGAGCCTGACAAGACGGTAGTATGTGTGACTGGCGAAGGCGTACTAGCCGGCAGGAAGACCGTCGCTGGTGGACTACCAGACGCGTAAGACGTGTAAGTCACAGCAGGCAAGGTCCTCGTAGCTAGACCACCACTTTGAGGGGCTGCACACGTGTCGCTCGGAGGTATCCAAGAAGTCACAGTAGTTTGCGAAGGACAACCTGGTGTCGATAGCCAGAAAGTAGAAGATCCAGAAGTGTACGGGACGATCGATTTGCTGTCGCATCGATGCGAAGTAATCGTGCTGACCGGCCGCCGAGGCAGTTGCATCGCCCCGTGATGGCATCCGTCGCAAGGCTTTGTAGTGGTGAATGGAACAACCGCCGTTGATTCATTTGCAACGCAATCTGGTCCGGGACACCCTATGGCTGTCGGAAGCAAAAGGGAAAGAACGAGTAAGCTCGACGGAATATACTTCGACAGCACGGCTGGTGACTCATTCGGGGAGAGTCTCCAATCGATGCGATCGCGTCGACAGAGAATTAAACCTCTCGCCAAACCCAACTAAGATGAGCCCCATGCCGTTTGCCATATATCATAACACCGCAAGTCGCGTCGCGATATATAAGAGACGGGCTAGTGGAGTAGAGGCCCAACACAGCGGTATAAGAGTCTAGTGATGCACGCGTTCCACATTGTCGGGGCGCTCCTATAGCATGCCCGGAAGTGCTTTCCGACGTCTGGATTCATGTTCGGAGGCGAACTCTGAACGTTAGGTACGGCCACAATATTCTTCGCCGGGCGAGTCTTTGGTAGTGACATAGCTGCCGATATCCTGAGCATGATGAATTCAAATAACACCCGGAGACAGTCATTAGCCAAGCGACGCCTTGCACGGCTGGGAAAAGGACGAAAAATACAATTGAAAGATTCCTTGCGGCGAGAATTCGGGCCTCTCCCTCCCAAAGGCGCTGCCCAGGAGACGACGATTGAAGCTGTGAGCTCTGAGCCACGCCCAATGCATGTGTAGTATCAAGCAGGCAGAGACCCATTGTGCTATCCGGTGTTGTGATTACCAAAATACACTCCATTTGATCTCTGTTACCCATCTGGCTACTGGCACGACGATCAATCTAACATCTCGAATCCTTCCCCCTCGATCTCGACGGAGGTCGCGTCCGAGGGTACCACGATGTTAAACCATTGGCCCTTTGGCTGAACGTAGAGTTCTTTCGGACCTTGTGAAAACCCAAGCCGCCACCGTGCGAACATCAACCTCGCGCCAAAGATCCTAATGCGAAATCTTGCCATAGGCTCGAGCACGGGATAGTTGAATCCGCGGTATGCATTGTAGTCATGAGTGTACGACAGACAATATCCACCTGGCTCGCAGCCAACTTGGATTAGGAGGTTAGGGCTCGACTGAGTAGTGCTGATGGAGACAGGGATGTTGACATCTGCCACAGGACGTGGAGGCCCATTGTCCGGACATTCGAGCCTTATGTCGTCACCTTCCCTAAGATCAGATACGACGAACACATCTGTTCCACAATCCCTTGCACCTGTTCGTTCGACGACAGCACACATCTGTCTACTGAGCGATGTAAAGACCATTCTTGGGTCGTCTGAATAGATAAAGCCTCCACTATACCCTGCTCCGGCATTTGCGGAGAGGATGTCAAAGTCGGGTTCCCTCGGCGTGCTGAGGAGGACGTTGGCACCGCCACTGCAGTAGTTGCTCACGCCGAAAGAGGACGTAGTGATGGGCTGCGGATCCCGCGGTGGTTCAGGCTCTGGTTGTAGTGGCTCATAATTTGCAGATGCATACAACTGTATCGACGGTGCGTCGGAAGGGACACTGATCTCCAGCCATTGTGCATCGATCTGAATCAAGTCTATCGCTGGGCCATCTCCGAGGTGAACTGACCATTGGGCATAATACATTCGTTCAGGCAAATTGGAACCAAAAGCCTTCACGCGCAGTCTTGTTGCCGGCAAAGTGACGGGATAGACGGTGCCGTACGATTGTGAGCCACGATCCAAAAGGTAAAGGGCAGAGCATGGAAGGTCCTGTTCGCATCCTATCTGCACGACAACGTTCATTGTTGTGAATGAGGTTGCCACGGACAGATCGATGGCTCTACCCGTTGTGTCCACCGAGGGCGGGAGACCGTCTGGACAATTGATTTGCGCGACGTCCTGATCAAGTAGATCGTCAAGAGTTAACACGTTGAAGTCGCAAGTATCCAGACCAGTTCGCTCGTTGTACGCGCACAACCGCTCGCGGCTAAGTGGCTTGACAAACGCAGTTGGGTTGCTCTCGACTTGGCACTGTTTGTGGCACGCCACCCAATCGCAGTGGTAGTATTCGTCGAAATCATGGAAGGTACACAGAATCCGTCCGTTGCAGGGGGTAAAAGTCAAGCTCTGATTTGCCGACGCGACCTCCACGGGATATTGCGTCCACGGGTCAGCTGCGTTGATGAGCATGAAGTATGGGTTGAATGGCGCACTAACAAGTACGACGGTGCCAGCTTGGCAGTCACTACGAACTGGGATAGAGAAAGGCTGGATGGGTTCGAGTGTTGGGCCAGCTGGATTTGATGACGTCTGTGTGACTGTGATAGTCGAGAATTCTACTGGGCCTGGTAATGTTTGCGTTTCGGTAACGGTCAAGAGTTCAGGTGGAGGTGTGAATGTCATTGTACGTGTAGTGACCGCAGTTGAAGCAAGACTTTGTCCCAGGCCTGGGATAACCATGTTTCTCAAGCCAACATAGGCCGGAGCTGAGCAGGTGGTGACGAAGGAGACAAGTTGTGGCACGTTGGCTCGTAGTTGCACCTTCAGCAAAAATGTCGCCCAGCTGACTCGATGGCTTGGAGTGCACCGCAGATAGAAAATCCTGTGCATATTGAGAGTGTACAGCTGAGGTTTGAGGCATCCGTCTGCGGAGACACCTGAAGTTGAGACTCTATGCTCGCAATCCATCGTCCAGTCACTAGCGGAGTGACAATCTGAGAGATGTTGTGTTGTGTTGCAAGTCCAGTTTGCCGTTTTCCGATGCCTGGAGTATTTCCAAAGTTCAGAAGACTACACGCCGTTAGGATCCTTTGTAGAGTCATGTATGGTTGGGTCGGTCGCACAGATAATCATTACCATCATCACTGACACTCGTCACTTCTGAATAGCTGGCGACCGGAGTCAGCCACTTAGCTGCAAGAACATAGCAGAGTAAGTTGAAGGAGACCATGTTTGACCTCTTGTTGATAGATAACATCGACCTGGCTGGCGATGCGACGTTACATGAGCACCTTCAACACGTTTCTTCCGGGCACCGGTATGTTGGTAAGTGGCAGACATGGCATGAGACAATCTCGCAAGGATACCAGGCCGAAGAATACGGGCCGATGTGCCTCGAATTCGGCTTCCATGGTGAAAATGAGTTGCAGTGGGCATTCCAGTGGCGGCGATGGTTGGCCGTCAGAAGTAGATGTTGGGACGTTTCGGATGGCTCGACCCGTTCAATAAGGCCACTCACAGACTGCAATCAACGCCCATCACATCTCCGGTCCGCTGAAAGGAACAATGACCTTTTATGGAATGTCGTGTGTTGCATCAAGAGGATGAAGTCGCGAAGTCGAAAATCTTGGTTCCTCTCAACGCGAAGGAACGCACCATCCCCAATCTGGAATGAAGCTCCATTACCTGCAGCTGAGGATGAGACGCCGAGCATGGACAAGTCTCTACCATGACACACTACGCGTCTTAGCGAGTATCGTACTCCTGTAGGCCTCAGAGGTAAGGTGATTCTCGATCAATCTTTCCCCGTCCACGATTACTCTCACGGCCGGCCACACGCGATCGAACAGCGTGCGGAAACATGGAGGTCCCCTCCCATCGCGCATGCGCCCACTGTCGGTCTCAGAAAGTACGATGCCTGCCCGATGAAAGCAACCCAGATGTTTGCCAGCGATGCGCACGCTCCGGCCGACCATGCGTGTTCACGCCTCTTCAGAAAAGAAAGCAGCGGAAGCGGACAGATACCAGAGTCGCCGAGTTGGAGCGAGAGATGCGCGCCATGAGGGCTCTGTTGAAAGAGAAGAGCGATGGAGACGGTCCAGACGACTGTGTTGGAGTAGAAGGAAATCTTCCACAAGAACATGCGGTGGGAGGAAGTGACAAAAGCAGGATCCATTCCCACTCTCAGACGAGTTCATCCTCAACCATTCGTGCGCAGTCGGAACTCATAGCTGCGGGACAACATGCCATGCTTCAGCATCGTCAGGAAGATGTCGCCGTTGCTAGCCCAGCAAAACCAGACGTCGTTGATCGAGGAATAATCTCCATTGAAGTTGCGCGTCGACTTGTTGAGCACTATCAACACAATCTATATCCCCAATATCCTCAGGTGTATATTCCCTGCACTGCCGATGAGCTTCGCGAGACCAGGCCGACTCTGTTCCTTGCAGTCATCGCTGCTGGTGCTGAGAGCGAAGATTCCGACCTGGCCAATGCCTTGGACACCGAGGTCCTTCAAGAGTACGCCAATCGCAGTGTTGTGCAAAGCGAGAAGTCTGTTGAGCTTGTACAAAGTCTCTTGATCAGTGCCGTGTGGTATATCCCTCCAAACAAGTTTGGCCAGTTGGGTAAGACTGATCTCCGTCGATAACATGGGCTTGTATGCTAACCTCTGTCGCAGTACGTTGTCGCGATAATGAACAGCGTGTATAGACATGTGCTGTCTCACATGCAAGACTACTGACACGATCGACTTCAGAAATACTACGAATACATCCACATGGCCGCGACGATGGCTGCCGACATTGACATCACTACGAGGCCCTCCAAACTGAACCGCAGCAGATTCGCCGCCAGGAATGGTGCTCCAAGCCCTTTCATGCATCCCTCTGAGGACTTCGCAAATCCGGATCTCAGTATGTCCGTTCGGGCGACGCAAGAAAGCGAAGGTACCGGAAACATCGAGTGCAGAAGGACGTTTCTCGCCTGTTACGCAATCTGCGTGGGAGTTTCCATTAGTTTGCGCCGGCCGGCAATGATGCGAGTAACCAGCTACACGAGGGAATGTCTGGACTATCTCGAGAACACGCCTGATCCTGCCCCTTGCGATTACATACTCGTTGCATGGATACGCCTGTGGATGATCGGCGAGGAGATAGGGGGAGCGCTGTCCTACGATGACCCTGGCGACACTGCGTCTTTATTGGACACGACAACTCAGCTGATGGTGACGGCCTTTGAAAGGCGTTTGACGGAGTGGAAGACCCGCTACGCAAATGTCGCTTTTACGCCCGCTGTCAAGATCATGTATTTCACCCTCCGGCTCTTCCTGCACGAGCTGGTGCTTCACATCGACCACTCGCCAGAAGACTTCAAGGCACCCTACCAAATGGGCGTAATACACCCTTGTGGGGATCGAGACATCCCTATCAAGCCGGTCGTGCAAGCAATAGCCGACCTCGTATCGAGCTCGCACGGCCTCATCGATGCTTTCGTGGCGATGGGCCCGGAGACTGCCAGCTTCCAACCCATATTCCTCTTTGTGCGAGTGTCTTTCGCTGCTTTCGTGCTGGCCAAACTTTGCCTGAGCGCGTACAGTCAACATAGCCGGCTCGCAGGTGTGATCGAGCACAGCAGTCTCAAAGCCGAGCCTTATGTTGACAAGCTCATCTTGTTCGTGCAGAGTGTTGTTGGAAGCAAAGGACGCCATGTGCCTTCCTTATTTTTGGCGCTTCTTTTCAAACTACGCCAATGGTGCACGCATCCCGAGCTGGTCCAGCAAGCCGAAGAACAGGGCACGCCTGGCGATATCTGGCCAGAGGGCCTCAAAAAAGCGCGCGAGCACATTGCGAATCAGAAACCCGAATTCGTTGAGGGCATGGTGTCCTCCAATGAACCCTCTCCGGACACTTCGAGTGGCAAAGCCAGTACGCCTCCGACCTGGAACACGCCTGCGGCATGGAATGGGGAGGCTCAGGTCACTGTCGCGAGCCAGACTGCGCAAAGAGCGCACGCCCAGGCACAGTCGCACTCCATCAACATACCCAGCACGCCGCAGTCCAGCGTTTCGCCTAATCTGGAAGGCTATGAGCAGGTATTCGCCCGTTTCGACCCAGACAACAACAAGTCAAACGTCCCTGCTACGAACCAACAAAATGTCACAGCAGCAACTGCACCAGACTGGCCGGCCGCCGATCAAATGGATCTCGACGGCACAATGTTCTCGTTCTTGAACAACATGGATGACCTTACGCAAGAAGGCTTGACCGGGTTGGATGATTGGGAGAACTTCGCCGCAGATCTAGGACCAGTCCCGCAGTTTGGTGATTGGCCGGCTCAAGGTGGTCCGCAGCAGCCTGGTCCTTGATGCGAAGGGACGATTGATGAGCAGATGACTAATGAATGGCTTTTCATCTCCACGTGCGTATTTTGTTTCTTGTCAATCTGTTAGGCCAATCACGACATCTGGAGATTGATTGGAACTCACTTTGTGAAGACAAAGAACTAATAGATCGCGGTATTACAAATACAGAAGCCCGACTCTCTTCAATTTCTTCCGGCTTGGAAGGTGGTGAAATTATTGCATTGTTCACAGGTTCGTGGACAGAGCAGATGTGACAATAACCTATTGACTCGATTCAAGATTCCCCTTGCGTACTATCGTATCCCAACCTACACTCTCAACGAGTCTGCGTTGTTGTTCAAGAAATCCATCGCTGCCTGCCTGTAATCATCGGTGATGATCTCAGGCCCAGTTTCCTTAAACTGATAGCTCTTCTTCGCCGTCAGGTCGTACTGAGGCCAGTTCGGAATGTTGAGGCCATGGTGGTTGGGATCCTGGTGGTTGACAAAGGACACCACAGTGCTCATGATATTCTGAACATTATGGCTCAGAGCCGCAGGAATGGTCTCGAACAGGTAGAACAGAGCATCAAAAGCGTGGAAAGACCCGAGGACTGGGACATTGGTCAAGCCGGTGTCGCCGAGCAGCTCGCCGACGATGGAGTCGTCCAGGACGGAGAGGGGGAGAGTAATCTCCGTCTGATAATTCCAGATGGGACCTGGGAAATGGGCGAAGAGCTGGCGGCGGCAGGACTCGAAGACGAAATCTCCTTGGACTGCGGCGATGCGCTTGTACTGGGGTCCGGGGACGGAGTCGAGGAGCCCGCCTTCGAACGGCGCGCCGGCTGATCGGGGGTACAGTTCCAGAAGGCGGTCGAGCTGCGCGTCTGTGATGTTGGGCCAGAATTGAGTCTTGAAGTATTCCTTGACCTCTTTGTCGGTGGTGGTGTTTAATCCTGGGATGAGAGAGAATAGGGTACCTTCGTCTCTCATGTCGCCCATCATCAAGGGCACATTGGCAATTTTGCCTTTGGCCGTAAGTATATCCGGCGATTCTGGAAGGAATTCGTCGTTCGGGGAGGGTCGAGGCAGCCAAGGCAAAGATAGACCATGGTAGCTACCGACGAAAAAGCCAACTGTTCCTTGGTGCGCGTAGATTTTCTCGTAGGGAGCCTGTCGCAGACATTCGATCTTGTCGGAGGCGTCGTCACATCCCACGAATTCGGTCTGGCGGTGACTGAGGTTAGCAAACTGTGCTTGAGGCGTGGCTAGCGGCTAGAGCGCGGCAGTGACAAAACTCACCAGATCATCGAATAAGTGTTGCTGGCGAGACGGGCCCTCAAGCTTCAGCGGTCCACCGGACATGGCAATCGCGGCATGGAAGAGACCTTCGGTGTCTCCACCTTTGGCGAGCATGTGTTGTGTGACCGAGATGGAGCCTGCTGACTCTCCCATGATAGTCACCTTGTTGGGGTCTCCGCCGAACTGAGCAATGTTCTTCTGGATCCAGTGCAGAGCATTACGTTGGTCTTCGAAGCCCAGGTTCAGCAGTCCAGCCTCTTCAAACTCCTTGGACGCAGTGTACCCGAAATGGGCGAGCCGGTAGTTGATAGAGGCCACGATCATGGGTTGACCCATCTGCAGACTGCGTTTCACGAGGTTGGCACCCTGGTAGAAAGATCCTTGGAGCACGCTCAACTCGCTGAAGGATGACGAAGAGGCACCCGATTCGAAGCCTCCTCCGTGTCTGAAACAGAGTGAAGGTCAGCCAATGGTGACATTCATGCCAGGGAAGTAGATTTTGGCAACTTACATCCACACGACGACAGGGAGATCGGTAAGACTCTCATTCTGTGGCCTCTGCACGTTGATTGACAAGCAGTCTTCTGACTGCTTGAGCACACTTTGTAGAAGTGGAGTAGCTTCTAACAAGCTCAACACGCTTCCAAGGCCAAGGTCGGCTGTAAGAGACACTGCTTCATGCTGTGGGCACGCGGGACCGTAGTCACTGGCATCGATGACTTGACCGTCCGACCCATCTCCAGAGCCTTCGTATACGGTCGAGTGATCAAAGCGACTACAGGAAATCGTTAGCAACTGTATACTTGTGTCTCAAGTGAATGTGGGGTGGCCGTACGGCGCATTGGCGTATTTCAATCCGAGGTAGTTCGAGGTCTTGGTCAAGCTGTCTTGCTTTCCGCGGTATTTCGCGTATCCCAGGTCTACAATGGGTGCAGCAGGGCCTGTGAATAATGTAGCCGCGCTGATAAGGTTGGGTACACCCTCTGCAGCAACTAGCTGCAGTGGAGCGAGGAGCAACAGCCCCGGAACAATGTCAAAAGATCGCATTGTGTATGAAGTGCAGTCTGGACGACACCCATCATAGCCAGCCGAACCAAAGCATTCATATATGAACCATCTGAGGCGTGCCCGAGGGTGGCGTCACGGTTCAACGAACAAATTGATCGACCACCCGGTTCTGTGGGGAGAGCATCCAGGTCGCCAGAGCCCACGAATGAGAGACACTCTTCATGGCTGAAGAAAACGCGTCCGCCATCCCTGAGTAGAGAGACTTCAACTACTCCGTCGCCGAATCATGGAAGATTGTCGGACGAATCAGCTAGCTCAACGCCTTCTAGCGCAGCACCTTGTGTCCATCTTTGTTTCCAAGGTTCCCGGTCGGCGAGTTGGTAGATACTGACTGCAAACACATGTCGTTGTTGTTTATCTTCACAGGCCTGTGTAGATCTGACGTGGTTCGATTGTTAACGAAAGACGAATGGATTGGCGCGCAAACATTGAGTTTTTTCCCAGGTTCCGAATTGCCGCAAAGTCAAATTTCGGACATCATCGTTCGCGGTGGCGGTCACTTCAACCGAACGGTTGACCATCGCACGGATACGGTCGGACAATCTGCGCTGAGTGTGTGAGTCTAAATATTGTATAGTAACTTGCTCGTCACTGCTAATGGCAATGTAAGCAGGACGTGGAACAGTCGCGAAGCGGTGCCTCAGATGCCTTGGTCAACTGGATATTAAGAGTCGATGTATTGATATCCCGATGCATAGCGGCCCTTGGGCATTGATACTGTACGAGTCAGCAGCCGCAACTGATCTACGTTCAGGTCAAATTGAAAGAAGACAACATCCCCCTATTTCTGGGTTTGTAATCGGGTAGGCGATGCTTGCGGAAACAGTAATGATGGTGAGGATGTGCTCCTAGAACTCGATCATCACTCAGTAATGTGTCATCTCTCGCCATCGTAGCAAGTGTACGGAGCATGTGTAAGTAGTGGTGACCTGTGGACAACGAATATCGATCTTGACTCCTGGCCATTTCAACACTGCTGCAACGCTCCAATCTGGCAACAATTGGATTTCAAAGCTAAGTTGCTTCGTAGCCAGATCGGTGTTCCTGTGTTTAGTATTGGTACAGTACAGCAGTGATGATTCCACTTGCTCGAAAGAGTCGTCACTTGATGCTCCTGAACAGATGTTGTTGTAGGGTTAGTGTTGGGTTGGCAATACGTCTCCCTCTAATGTCGCCTCTCATTCTCCCTCATCTCCTGGATCATCAATTTGGAGTTGAACATGGCAAGGGAGGCGGGCTACGACCGTGTACAACTGGTATTGAGACCGGAGGGTGTGACGAATGCGACCACGTTCGTAAAATGCGACCTCTTATCTGCGTGTTTAGATGTGTGCAAGAGATGGTCACCGGGACGTCCCACATGCCTCTCGTGGTGGACACCATAATCTCGATGCATCGGATGAACAACAGGTGCGCAGTTCATGTGTCTCCAAGAGTATTGCAAAATATAGATGAGGTGAGGTGTGAGTTGCGTGAGTGTTCTCGAGTGATACACACAATGCGCAGTCGGTTAAGCTTCGGTCTGCAAATCTCCGGATTCCAATGTTTACTTGTTGACGCCTTCCCAGCTTGACGCGATCAACAATAACCAACTCGGACCACCCGTTCGAATCCGACTCGGTCTTGCACCTCGACAACACGACGACAACAGACCAGCAGCTCTAGCTCCAGCATACCTTCTGGCGTGCAGTGCTGTAATTGCGTCGCGAGTGACCATCAACAATGGCCTACTCCGCAAATGATCGCTTCAGCAGCGAATACCACACAGCATCCAGCTTCGATCCCCAGAACGAGGCCCTCAATTCCACAATCGCGTTCAACGAGAACACTGAGGGCAGCGCCGACATGAGCATTGAGATCGGCCGCGGCGCGAAACGTACAGCGAGAGAGGATGTGCTCAGCGACGACGGCGTCTTCACCTTCGGCAGCGACCAGCAATACGAGATGACCGGAACACCACCCCTGAAAACACGTGACGCGAACGTACGCAAGAGTGAAGGCACACTGAGAAGAGACGCGACAGTGCGAAAAGCGTCCGAAGTTGCGAAAGCAAACGAGAGCGTCAGGCGGACAACCAGCCTTGGCGGCAAGAGGCAAACAAGTCTGGCAGATGCCCTGAGGACAAACACCGACCATACCGTCGATGATACCATGCAGGGTACTGTTACGATTCCCACGAGGAACACGCGTTTCACGCGTTTCCAAAACCCTGCCGCCAACAACGGCGCGCGCATACTATCAGGCTCCACCCTCGAAGGATCAAATCCAGAACACAAGGATCCGTCACGCTTTAGGTCTGCACAGAAGAACACGACTGTACACTCGACTGGATCATTCCTCATTCCAGATATCGATGGCATGACCCAGCTCATTGGCGGCACACCCGCTATGCCCCGATCGGCGAAGAAAAGCTCGCGCTTCACCCCATCTGCGACCTATAGGATGCCCTCACGCAGCACTGGCCCTTCTCATCTGCCGCTAGACGGTGTACCTGTGCCGGAAGATGCTAAGCAGGTCTACGCCGGCTTGCAGCAGGCGCTTGAGCGTATTGCACAACTTGAGATCGAGAGAGCCGACTCGCTTCAAGCCGCCGACGACTACGAGACTCTCATCACCGAGCTCCGCACACAACTTGACGTTGAGCAACGCATGCGCCGCCCAGACAGTGGACTCGGGTCAGAGGAGGAGGGTGCCAAAGATAAGTGGCGCAGAGAACGAGCGCAACTCCAGACACAGGTCAAATCTCTACAAGATCGCGTCACGAAATCTGAGCGCCAGACAAATATCCACGAGGCAGCAGTGAGGAGGGTGACTCAAGAGAGAGCTGAGATCGTGTCGCAGGTTGAGGATGCGATTTACAACCTCGAGGAAGTCAAGGCGGAAAATGAAGTCTTCCGCGAGAACTACACAAGCATGCGTGAGGAGAGCGAAGATCTGAAGGAGGAGCTCACGATTTTGCGCGAGGAGAATGAGGGGCTGAGGGCTCTCATGGCGAAAGCCAAGAAGTCTGACAGATCACAACAGCTCCCTGTCAAGGAGATGGAAGATTTCACCTTGCAAATGCAGGAGAAGAAGCAGAGAAAGAAGAAGCGCAGCTCACGACACGAGGAGCAGACAGACCGCAGCGAAGTCGAGACGACAGAGCAACTCGATGTTAGCAAGACCGGGCACCTGGCTTTCAACCAACTGGACGAGAAAGCTCGCGATAGGATTGCACACCTAGTCCAGCGCGAGCTTCAGAGGATCCAGGAGACGGCTAAAGCGAGAGCCCAGGCTACGATCGTGCAGCGCAATTCTGCGGACCTGCTGAGGAAGGACAGATCCAGATCACGTCTTGGAAGCCGGAGTAGATCTGATCAGGAGCGCCGCAACTCTACCACTAGGAGTGGGCGGCGTACCGTATCTGCCCCAGTGGAGAGCTCCGAGAGTGAGGCCGAATCTGAAAGTGAGGCGGAGCTCACCGCGAGAACGAGAGGCACCCTGCGCGACATGACCCTACCATCTACCTCGCAAGCAAAGGCTCAGAAGGACGATACAGCCGACCTGACACAACTCAGCAAGGGATCGGTCAGCACCAGCGAATTCAGGAGAATCTTCGAGGAAGAGCGCAGATCTACCCGCCCGAAAAGGCACTCATCTGCGCCACTCCAAGCAGAGCGTGACCAGACCTTAACCAAGAATGTCACCAAGCCTGCAGTCCTTCGCAAATCCTCCATGAAGGACATCACCTCTGGTCTACAGTTGGATGCCACCGGGAAATTCAGCGTACGTGTCGAGAGCGATGCGCAGAAGGCTTCCAGGACTGTCCGCGTGCAGTCGCCGCATCTGTCTGACCTGACCGTCAACCGTACTCAACAAGTGGCCGACGCTGAGGAAGGAGACATGTCGATGCTTTCTAGCGCAGCTAAGCGCCGCCGTCGTGCTGCCGCTGCGACAGTCGTAGATGACGAGGAAGAAGGCGAAACGTCCGCATTCATCATCCCTGACATTACCATTCATACCGCTGCCCCCACTGCTTCCACATCCGCGACCAAGGCTTTCGTGATCGCAGACCACAAGACGGGCGAGTGTACCATCTGCGCAGAAGCCAACGGCAAACACCTCGACATCCCGATGCCCATCCCGGTCTCGACTCGTGAGCTGGGTGAGGACGCAACACTGCGCCCAGCCTGGGCGCCGCATTTGTCATTGGCCCATGTCCTCAAGCAGCTGGAGGATGAGGTTGCTCACCTCAAGCTTCAGCTCGCAAAGAAACAAGCCGAGTACAGCGCACACAACCCGGCTCTCGGCCGTCGCAGGCGTGTCAGCGCGCACGCAGAAATTGAGAAGATCGCTGCGGAAGTTGAGAGGCGCAGCGACATGGTCTATCGCTTGTACGATGTGGTTGAAGGTCAGAAGGACGACTTCGCTACTAGTGAGGGCAAGGGATCAGGATCGGTCAATCAAGACAACAAGACGGACCAGGAGATCGAAGAGACTCTTCAGTCCATTGGTATGGACCCGGCTGAGGCGGCTGGCAGGGTCGGCCGCAGCGCCCCTGATGTACCGGAAGGCCTGCAGGAGGAGTACAGTGGGGATGAAACTGACGAGCTGCCTTGGGAGGGTGTTAGCGACACCGAGTAGGGGCAGAGATTGTGGAGTTATTCGTCGACATTTGGTAAAGAACCAGCGCTTATTGAACTGGGAACAAGGGTGTCAACATGCTCGGCGTTGTGGCTGTCGGGATCGGCTTCTCTACAGCTCTTGAGCGTATATACTACCTGTAAACATTCGCTTTTGTAAGGCAAATCCTATCACGATGCCGCCATGTATCAATGGTATTGATCATTGTAGAATCTGGCGAGGTCTTCGGGTGGTCGAGCAGCTAAGCTGACGTAATTAACTCGCTCAAAGGTGCTCTACCTTGATGGGTAGCGCCACCTTACTACTGACACTCCTCTTCACACCCGTCATACCAGCTTGAACGACTACCCCGAGCAGAAACACCGTTCACAACTAATCTGCTGTTCTAAAAACACCAAAGTCAAGTCAGTGATTCACACCCTATCGCCACTCAACCCTCGTACATCGACTAATGCTCGACAGCCTCCCAGAACCAACGTATCCAAAAACGACACCAAACACCAATCTACAAAGATGGCATACACCCTCCCACCCCTCGGCTACCCCTACTCAGCCCTCGAACCACACTTCGACGCCGAAACAATGGAGATCCACCACTCTCGCCACCACCAAACTTACGTCAACAATCTCAATGCCGCCCTAGGCCCGCACGCCGACTTCTCATCCCTCGCCGTTGACGACCTAGTCACCAAACTCAATTTCGTGCCGCAAGACGTCCTCAAAGCCGTCCGCAACCAAGGCGGCGGCCACTCGAACCACAGCTTCTTCTGGCGCGGCTTGAAAATCGGCACAGAATTGCAAGGACCGCTGAAGGAAGCGATTGAAAAGACTTTCGGCAGCGTCGACGCTTTCAAGGCAGAGTTCGAAAAGAAGGCTGCGAGTGTGTTTGGGTCTGGGTGGGCTTGGCTTGTCTTGCAGGGGAGGGAGTTGAAGATTGTTACTACCAAGGATCAGGATAGTCCGCTTATGGGCGAGGGAGTGGTTGGTGAGGCTTGGGGAGTTCCGGTCATTGGGTTGGATGTTTGGGAGCATGCTTATTATTTGAAGTACAGGAACAAGAGGCCGGATTATATCAAGGCTTTTTGGAGTGTGGTTGATTGGGAGGAGGGGAGTAGGATGTTTGAACAGGCTGGAAA
>Ga0265797_10005949_pt1 | contig 17556 bp, 21 predicted proteins | sample P2T30metagenome_FD_192433 | JGI IMG/M metagenome (GOLD analysis project Ga0265797, IMG submission 192433) | Plant litter microbial communities from East Loma Ridge, Irvine, California - P2 T30 | ecosystem: Environmental > Terrestrial > Plant litter > Unclassified | place: USA: California...
TGGGACCAGCCAAGACTGCTTGCCGTCGCCGACACGGCAGCCGAGGCTCTACTTTGTCGCTCAGCTCTTGAGGAGTGAACAGGTTTCTGCTTGGGCCGGCTTTCCCAGCTGGGGACCTGTGACCCATTCCCGGACGTTCGGGCCGCTCTTCCCGCTCCCAAACTTCTGCCATTCATTCATATTTGAAGTCGGGCCCGCATGCCCAGCCACCTGACTCCCTTGGCAGGACCCACGGTTGATCTATCAGACCGAACTGCGAAGCCGCCGGCTCCCCAGCCCTTGACTTGGTGCCATCCACCCCCGCAAGACTGCTTCAATGAAGTAGGCCTTCCGACGGATTCAAGATGACTCTCGATATTCGTGGAAGCCTGAAGAACACCAAGATCAGTTCGGACGGATACGTCGTCCTCGAAGAACTTATTTCGAACTCAATCGACGCCTTCCTGATCCGGCATCACATGGACCCAGGGTCGCGGAGTCTTGCGGTCTCGATCGAGGCCGATATTACTTCGTCTGGTCTGCTCGCCGATGGCACGGACATATCGATCACCTGCACTGACAATGGCTGCGGCTTCGGTGACGTCCAGGCCGACGCGTTCGTGACCAAAGACACGTCGTACAAGGACGACCTCGCCATCGCCGGGATCGGCAAGTGCAAGGGTTCGGGCCGCATCCAGTACTTCCACCACTTCGAGCGCGTGGGGGTGCGGAGCACGTTCCGCAACGAGACGGGGGTAGCCACCCGCACACTCGTCCCCGACGCTGCACGCAAGAAGATCGACGTTGCCGACTTCATCAGCACCGACGGCGACGAACGTCAGATAGGCACCGCGATCAGGCTCGAGGGACTCAGGGACGCGACCCGGGCAAAGCTTTTCAAGAATGAAGCCTTGGCCGACGTTTTCTCGGCGGCGAACATGCGCCGCAACATGTTGATCGCCTTCCTGCAGCGCCTTGTGAGCCTCAAGTCGCAGCTGGGCGAATTCGTGATCACGTTTGAAGCCAGACACCCCAATGGCAGCGTCGAACAGAGCAGCCTGACAGCGGCGGATCTGCCGGAAGTCACGGTGGTCAGGTCGACCCAGGTCCCCGAACGTGATCCCCAATCCGGCGACCCGCTGGGGACCACGCAGACCTTCACCCTCTCTCACTACCGGCTCGACGCTCAGACCTACGACCTTCCACGCAACGCGATTTCGTTCTGCGCCAGATCCTCGCCGGTGCTCGACATAACCAAAAGATACTTGAAGACGGTCGCCGAGCAGAACCGCCCGGTTGAAGGCTTTCACCACATCGCGCTGATCGAGGCCGACGTCCTCGACCGGCGAGTCAATGAGCAGCGCGACGGATTCCACGAGATTCCCGACGAGATGCCGGTCTACGACCTCTTCACCGACGCGACCATCGCATTTGCCGACATCTACGAACAGATCGACCCCATCATCGCGGAGATGGTTACCCCCTCCGGCTGGAGCAAAGACGACGTGATCAAGGACGTCGCCGACAAGTTCGGCGTGATCCAGGCGATGCTCACCGATACCGACACGCGGGTCATCTACGGCGACACCGCCAAGTCCGTCGCCGAGCGCGTGCTGAAGAAGTACCAGGAACGGATCGTCGCCGACACCGCCGAGATCTTCGACCTGCGCGCGGAGATAGAGACGGCTGAGCCGCACACCGCCGACTTCCGTCACAAGATCAACGAGCTGTCGTGGAAGTACACCTCGTACCTCAAGACGTTCGACATGGCGAACCTCTCCCAGCTCGTCGTTCGTCGGGCGGCGATCGTCGAAGTTCTCAAGCTCGCCTGCGGACGCGGCCTCGCCGTGCAGGCCGTCGAAGACGGCCAGCGTCGCAAGGACGAGGAGATCATCCACAGCATCTTCTTCCCAATGCGGAAGGACAGCCGTGAGACGAACGACCACGACATCTGGCTCCTGAGCGAGGAGTATCAGTACTACGACTACATCGCGTCCGATAAGCCGCTCTCCAAGATCGAATGGGACGACGGAGGGAAGCTTTTCGATCCGACCATCGACGCCGAGCTGGCGGAGACCCTGCGCCGCCGGACCAAGGATCATTCCGCCAAACGGCCCGATATCGCGATCTTCGGAGAGGAAGGCTCGGCGATCATCATAGAATTCAAGGCGCCGGGCGTTCCATTGGACGAGCACATCGGCGACCTGTCGCGCTACGCGCATCTGCTTGCAGCGAAGTCTAACGGACGCCTCAAGAAGTTCTACGGCTATCTGATCGGAGACACGCTCGATCCGCTGGGAATGATCGGCTGGAAGAAGTTCGCGTCCGGCCGCAGTTTCTTCCACACTAGCGCTCTAGAGGATCCGGACACCGGACGAATGCTGGGCGAGCTGTACGCCGAGACCCTCCTCTACCAGGACATTGTAGATCGGGCGAGCAAGCGGATCGGGGTGTACCGGGAGAAGTTGCAGATCGACTTCTCGAAGAAGTAGCATGTCGTCCACTTCTGACAGGCGATGTGATCTATGAAGCTGGGGGAAGCCGATGAAACCGGTTTGCCGCGACCGCCGTCCGACGGAGAGCTCGACGCCGTGGTCGCAAATCTCCAGCGCTCGGTCCAGGAGTGGGCCACCCGGCACGAACTCTGGTTCGACTGCGGCTTCCAGTCCTACGCGGAACGGGTCGACGGAGAACCCGGGATCACGCCCGTCGTCACGATCCTCCACTTCGATGGCGACCTGGGCCGAGCGCTCGACGGCGAATTCGATGGCCTCGACTCAGAATTCCACGAACTGCTCGAGCGCCACGGCTTCTGGTATGAGCGAAACGACACCGTCAGCGCACACATATATCCCGCGGATGAAAGCCCGCTGCTCCAGCCGTTCCTCGACCAGGCGAACTGGCAGTGGGTCTGCAGCCTCGTCCAGCAGGACGTGGCTGACGTCCACGAGGAGCTGTACTTGCATTTCGCGAAACGTCCGGCCGATCTCGAGCGTCTGACGTGGAGAGAGTATGAGATACTTCTTTTCAGGGTCTTCCAGAGCCAGGGGTTCACCTGCGAACTCGGCCCAGGCAGCAACGACGGTGGCGTCGACATTCGGATCCTGCAACGCGATCCGCTTGGCGACGTACTGACCCTCGTCCAGGCAAAGCACTACGCGCCGAAGAACAAGATTGACCTCTCTGCCGTCGCGGCACTTCACGGTGTGGCCGATGTGGAGGAGGCGCAAAGAAGCATCTTCGTAACGACCTCCGACTATCTGCCGTCAGCGCGTAGATTCGCCAGCAGAACCAAGATCCCGATGACGCTCGCGACGTCCGAGCATGTGCGGGACTGGTGCCGGAACGCGAGCAACGGGATCATCCGCGACAAATCCAAGCTAATCGCGCCCGAAGCGGTCTCGCGTTTGATCCAGGACCTAGCGGCGCCCGATCCCCGCATCGTTCACGCGAACACAGGCTACTCGGTGATTATGAACCAGTTCGCGATCGTGCTGAAGGAGACCAAGCACGCGGCGCTACTGATGAGCATACCTGCTCGAACGATATCGGACGATGGCTATGGCCAGAGGGGCCTAGAAGTTCCCGACATCGGCTCCGCCTGCCTCGATCGACTGTCGGCGGACACAGTCTTCCGTGCAAAGCGATCCGTTCGCAACAGCGAAGTCAGCTACTGGACGGGTAGCAACCTGTTCTCGCCTTGGAACGGGGCGCCAGCACACTTCGACCTCTGCGATTGAGACGGCGCCAGCGCCGCGACAAACCGGGCGAACACGCCGGTGAGCGCTGGTGCCGGCCGATCATTGTCCCCGGTGAGAAAGGCAAGGGCGCGGTCGAGCGGCAACGCCGCCACTCCCGCATCGGTCGGCGACCGCGTGGGCGAGCGCCCGGCCGGCCAGATACTCGGCGACCACTCGGTGGGTCGGCTGTAAGCCGGCGGCGTCGCCCTTGAACATCGGCGTGTCGACCGCGGCGCGCAGCGCCTCGGTGTCGATCCGCGCGTCAATGAGGTCGTCGCGGGTGACTGTCGCATCGTGCGGTGGCAGCCCCGAATAGAGCCACAGGTCCGTCCGAACGGTCAGCAGCAGCACAACGCTCGCGATCTCGGCTGCAGCCTCGATGCGTGCCGGTGGGGGCCGGTCGGCCCGCTCCGGCAGATCGGGGTTGATCTCGGGGCTCATCTGGCGCGTCGCCTCGGCAAACAGGCGTTCGCGCGTATCAAGGACAGCGCTGCTGCAACCGAAGGTGGCAGGTAGCAGCAGCAGCGTTGCCGGATTGCCGAGCAGCGGCTCGGCACCGAGCGCCGCCACCTTCTCGATGAACAACGCCGGCTCCGGCTCGCCGATCGCGCTCAGGAGCTCCATTCACTCTCTGCCATCGAGCAGGTCTACCTGCAGGACAAGGTACTCGCCGAGCGCGCTCGTCAACCGGCGCATGTCGGGCGGCGGCAGCGAGATGGCGCGGCAGGCGATCCGCTAACCGGCATAATGTGCGCTCCTCAGCGACTCGATCAGCGACAGCAGCCGGTCGACGCCGGCTTCGCCAATCCGATACTCCTCGAGCGCATCGATGAAGACGATGCGACCTCCTGGGCGCCTGCCGCCGCTGAACTCGTAAGCGGAGACGACTTTCGTTCCGGCTTCGGCAGCCTCAAGCGCGAATGCGGTCGATTTGCCGATGCCGGGCTCGCCGAGCAGGACGAAGCTCGGCTGGTCGCGGACGGAGGAAAGGCGCTTGCGGGCGAGCTCTTCGCCCTGCTGCTGGAGAACTTGCCGATCGAGGCGTGCGATAGCCGTAGCCGTAAAGTCTTCGCCCTCAGTCGTCGCCCTTCGGCGGTCGTGGCGGGCACTGCGCTCGCGCCGCGTTCAGCGCCCGATCGGAGGCCGCGACCCAGGTCTGGCCTTCCCCGCGCACGCTGATGCCGATATTGTCCATTGTCCGGCGGCTGAACAGCTCGCCCACCGCGGCATAGCCCGCACGTGTCCGCCCGGCCTCGCTTATCGTCACGCCGTAATGCTCGTTGAGATCGACCGTCATCGCCGCTAGCCCTCTATACCTGAAACCGCTTCGCCAGCCGCGCGCTGGCCCCGCTTTTGGCGGCGAGCTTGGCACCGTAGCGCATAACCATCTTCGGGTCCCGCCAGCGGTACGCCTGCATTATCGCCGGCAGGCCCTCACTCGCCGCGAGGCTGTCCTGCGCTACTCCGACACGCATCGAGTGGCTCGAGACCGCCTTGACCCACAGATCGAGTTCCTGCTCGCTCATGTCGCCGAGTAGTTTCTTCGCGTGAGCGGCGCGCAGCAGGCGGCGGTAGATCAGCGTGACGCTATTCGGATGGAGCCCCTCGCCTTCGACCGACCGCACCGAGCCGTCGAAGTACGTCCGAACGCGCCGGAACAGCGCCCCCTCTCCTACCCCGGCCGCCTCGCGCCACGCGTCAATCGCAAGCATCGCCGCGGGCGAGAGATAGGCGTAGGCACCCTTACCTTTCTGGTCGGTCTTGCTGGCGGCGATCAACAGGAGGCCGGATCCATCTGGGCTCGGCCCCAGGATCTCGGCGCACTGGATCGCGATTAGCTCGGATCGTCGGCAGCCGCTGTCATAGGCAACCAGCAGCAGCGCCCGATCCCGCAAGCCCAAAAGGTCGCGCCGGCACGCCTTAAGGAGGTGCGCAAGGCAGACCCCGCTCGCCGGATCGTCGAGCCCCTCGACCTCGCCCTTGAAGCGGATGCCGCGCGCCTAGCGCTGCCGGGTGCCGACCGCCTTTCTGACCGCCTTCAGCTCAAGCCGCACCAGCGGCGCCGCGGTCGGGCTGTCAGTGCCGGCCATGCGGTAGGCCCAGCCAATGCTGACCAGATATCGCTCGATCGTGGCGGCCGACCGCCGAGCAATCGGCGCATGTGGGTCGCGCTCAATGCCGCCGTGCTCGCGCAGGTAGCGCGCGACATCGTTCGGCGCGGCATGAGCCGCAGCGATCCCGCGGTGGCGACACCATGCCTCCCACAAGCGCAGGTCCGAAAGGAAGGCGCGGATAGTGTTGGCCGACCAGGCGCGCGCCGCGGTCGCGATGAGCGTCGTGTTGACTACGCTGGAAGCCCGGCTGAGGCCCGCAAGGCCGGCGACGACCTCGCGCGCCGGGCCGACACCGGCCGGCTCTGCTAAAGCCTGCCGGTCGGTGCCGGCCCTCAGCGGCGGAGGCACCGCGTCAGGCATGGTTGCGCGCGAACCGGACCGTTCGCGGCACCGGCGTCAGGAACACGGTCCGCCAAGGATCCGAGGCGAGCGAGTCACGCGGGTCGAGCGCGCCCACCCGCTCGAGAAAGGCGACCGCGCTGTTCATGCGCCGCGGCGCCCAACCTAAGAGGTCGGCCATCGCCTCTGTTTCGATCTCCTTACCGTCGCTGACCAGCCGGTTGGCAAGTGTGACACCATCCTGCGCGGGATCGAACCCCATCACCGCGGCATCGAACTCAACGAACAGGAGCTTGGTAGGCCAAATCGAGCCGTCGCCATACTCGCTCTGCTGGATCAGCCCGCGCTCCAGCAGGTCGAGCGTACCGAGCATCGCCTCTTCCTCGCTCAGCCCGGTTGCGGCAACGATCTCGGCCGGTGTCTGGCTGGGATCGTGCCAGAGGCCGTGCTCGCTCGCTGCGACAAGATGATGCGCGATCGCGCGCGAGCTGGCCGAGAAGCCATCGGCCCCCGACGCGACGGTCTCGACGTAGCGAGGCTTGTCACCCAGCGGAGGCTTGTCGCTGACGCCGTGCAGGCGCTGAGCGAGCCGCCGACGATCATCGTCCGACGCCGGATCGAACGCCGGGCAGTAGAGGGTCTGGAGAAACTCGCTTAGCTCCGCCACTTCGACGCCGATCCGGAGCGGCACCATGCGCGACTTGCCACCGACCAGCCGGGTGATGCCGACGTCGATTTCGCGGGCGACCCAGGGCTTGGTGATGGAGGTGGGGGTCAGGAATACGAGGAAGTGGGTCATGCGGCCGAGCCCCTCCTCCATCGCCTGACGGAGGCTCTCGCCGTCGCCAATCTCCCACTTGTCGTACCAGCCATCGACGCCGTTCGCGCGCATATAGCGGATCACCGGCTCGATCAGCGGCTTGTCCTCGGTCGCATGCGCGAAATAAACATAGGGCTCGGCGACGGTGGTCGGCGTGACGCTCGCGATCTCACCCAAGTCGACGCCGAGCGCCTTCTCGAGCAAGCGTGCAAAGGCCGGAGATCCCTGGGTGCGGATCGCGACCTTGTTGCCGGGCAACCGGTCGACAAATACGTCGGCGTGCCGCCCGGTCTCCGGGTCGACGATCGACGAAGCCGCCGACCGAGCCTTCTTCTCGAGCGCTTGCATGCCGAGTTCCAGGCCCTTGGCCATCAGCTCGTCGCCGAAGCGCTTGGCGTCGAACGGCCGGCCGTTGTGAGTGATCCGTATCATCTGGCGTTGGCGCGGATGAAGCGTTGTAGCGCGATCACCTCGTCGTCCATCACCAAGAGCTGCACCGTTGGATAATCCATCTGGACCTCGCCGCTGCGCCGGTTACTGGGGAAGAGATCCAGGAGCTGGCCAAGCGCGGCGTTGAAGCGGCGGCGGTCCCAGCCGAGATTGGCGTCGAGCTCGCGGATAACGCCGAGCCGCGGCTGCTCGATCAGGTGCCGCGCAATCACCACCGCGTCGCGGCTCGGATCGTGGCGGGTGACGGTCGGGTCGGCGGCGGCGAACAGGGCGTAGGTCGGCCGCGCGCGCTTCAGCTTCGGACCAATCGCCCCTGACAGTTCGACCAACCCCGCCGCCTTGAGTTCGGCGAGCGCGCGGTTCAGCGCCGGCGCGTTGTCGTCGGGAAAGGCGTCGAGCACCTCGTCGCCGAAGCCGCGCGGCATGCCGTTAGCGCATTCTCTCGCAAGCCAGATGCCGACCCGCTGCGCCAGCGGACTGAGATGATCATGCATGGCTTGCCATCCCGAAATGCAGCTGTCGCTGCAGCTCCACGCTGAGCTCGCGTCCGCCCGAACGGCCGCCGGCTCGGCCTCTCGACTGCCCGTTCATGGTACAATCTCCCCAATCCAGACGTACAGGCGGCGGCCATCCACCCTCAGCGTCAAGACATCCTCGACCGATACCGGGCGAACGTGTGCGGACGGATTGCGAACCGCGCCCAAGCGCGTCAGCAGCTCGCCGATCGCTTCCTTGCGTCCGAACACCGCCTCGAACGCGTCCCGCCAATTGTCCCCCTGGGTGATGATCGAGCGATATTCGCCGAAGTCTGCATACTCGATCAGCAAAGCTTCGGGCCGTCCGGCCGCGCGATCCGCCTCGCGCGCCTCCTCCCACTTCTCACGGACCTTCTGGTGGATGCGCTGCCGGATCCATTTCGGACCCACGGCGGCCGTCATCTTGGCATCAATGAAGGCGCGCAGCTTGCGCTCGAGCTGCCGCATGCCGTGGGCGACGAATTCGTCGAGCTGCTCTTGGTCTGGCGTCGGCGAGGCCGCGATCATCCCGAATGGTTGGAAAATGGCGCCGGCCAGGGCGATCGGGAGACTGGCGAGACGGACATCGAATCCATGCGCTAGCCGCAAGCCCGCCGCGAGCATCGGATCGGCGTTGACCTCGTCCTCGTTCTCCTCGCTGCGATAGTCGCCGATCCGGGAGCGGACCAGCTGGACTCCACGCGGAGCGGCCGGCGGCGTACGTGCGACCAGCTGGGTCAGGCCTTTCAGGGCTGCATAGCCGCCGATGGCCAGCTCGGGCTGATCGGCGGCAACCCACGGCGTCTCGATCGCGGCGATCTCGGTCGCTGTCTCGGCGAGCCACGTCCTGCCGGCGCGCGCATTGCCCGCCGCTGCGGCGAGGTCGACGGCGGCAATTTCTTGCTGGGTCGGCAGGCGCAGCGGCGGCACCACCGCGGGAAAGCTGGCGGCGAGCTGAGCCCGGGTCGGCAGCGCGCCGGTCGCTTCCGCGATCAGCCGCGAGATGCCTTCCATCTGTTCGTTGAAGCGACGGCCGACCTTGCTCGTCGCCCCGCTGAACCGATCGACCACAGAGGTCAGCGCCTGGGCCTGCGCGAGCGCCGCGACCACATGGTCGGGCATGACGCCGCGCGCGGCCGCGACCCGCTCGAGAATGGCGCTATGCGGCATGAACGTCGCTACACGGCGGGCCTCGTCTATCGCGCTGATTGTCGCCAGATGCTGCTGGGCCGCAGCGTAGCCGCCGGTTGAAACGAAGCGGTCGAAGCTCACCTTCTTCCGCGCCATATCCTCGAAGAGCGTCGGCTGACGCTTCAGCAGGTCTTGGAACTGCTGGTGCGCGCGTAGCGCGTCCTCGATGACCCGCGGCTGCGCGGCGAAGCCGAACATCGCCTCACGCGCGCGGCGCTCTTCGTCCATTCGCGCAACGATATCAGTGCCGGGCGAGGCTGCGCGGATCGCCGCCGCGGTCGCGGCGATGCCCAGCGGGTCGCCCTTGAGGTGCTCGAATTGGTCCTTGGCCATGGTGCCGCTGCTCCTTGCTCTGCGCAGTAGCCGTGAGCGCCATTTTCGTCGAGTGTTGATAAGGGAACGTCATCGCTTCTGGGGAGCATGGCAGGTAGGTCTTAGAGATGGGCCCGGGATACAATCGTCCATGCCGAGTCCTCTACCCGATCTATCGGCGCCAGTTTGGACATCGCAGCTCGCCGGGTTGCGCGAACGCGCCAGCGGCGCGATTGGGCGTCTGAATGCGCCGATTTCCAACAGACCGATGCGCGCTGCGTGGCTTGAACGGGCCAGCTGGACGGGTTTCATCGAAGCGTGGCGCGCGCAAGGCGCGGAAATCAACTTAAGACCTTTGCGCCGCGACCTGAATGGATGTCTGCTTACGGCCGCAGCCGCTGCCGAGCGGACCGGCCGCTATCCACCAGGAACCGGCCCTTCGGCCCCCTGCCCCACCTTCTGAACGAACGTCCGTTTACGAGGATCGCTCCCCGATAGCGGACGGGCCGCTATCCACCAGTTTTACCGTAAATGCGGACAGTCCGCATACACCTTATTACGCCGTATACTGTGAAGCAGTGCGTTCCTGCCGCTTCAGGATCCGCTGTCAGAACGTGGTGCGGTCCTCCATTGGAGAAGCTTCTTTCGCCTGTGGGTAGCGGGTGTCTTTGCCGAATAACCTCAACCAACCGGCCGCTAATGCCCCTGCCTCCGCCACGACGTTTATGATAGAAGGCCACATGCTCAAGACAAGAATGAAGCGGGTCGCCGTTCGCGGCAATCACGCGGTGCGTCGCCTTGCCGAAATCGAAGCCTCGATCGCGAATCTTTCCAAAGAGGATCTGCTCGATTTGGCTGACATCTTTAAAGCCGAACCCCGCCCGCCAATCGGGGATATGGCGTTCGCGGAAATGGCACGGCGAAATATCAGTCTCTGAGCGCCCGTCGGGAACGGAGTGGCAGAATCATGTGCCCCCACCAAGGCACATCGGTTACGCGATGGATCTCCCGCAACTTTAACGATCATTATAAGGCGACGACGCAGCGATGGTAGCGATTGGCACCCGGATCGATGAGATAGGCACGCTGATCCACGATGGCGGGGCCTTCTATCTTCGCCGCGATGTCGGCGGGCGCTACGAGCTGGAACTGCATCGCACCCCCGTAGATCTGGTAGAAAGACGCGTCCGGCTTATCGGCACATTGGTTGGCCCAGATCTGGTGAACGCTGACGGCGTTGCGCCAGCTTAGCCGGTCGGGAATGCCTTCGCCTCAGTCGTCAGTCACTGGCCGCAATTCTGATTCAACCTGACTCATTGCCGTTGCGCACAAACCATGAGCAGCCATCATCCTAGCCATGGAACAGCGGATCATTCACGCCTGCGGTCATGAGCAGGGTCATTATCTTACCGGGTTTGACAGCCAGCAGGAACGCAAGGTCAAATGGCTGAAGACGAGGAGCTGTCGAGACTGCTTCGTTGCGGAAAAGCGAGCAGAGGAAGCCGCCGCAGCAGCGTTGAGCAACGCTGCTATCTCCCATCTTGATCTTCCACCGCTGACCGGCACCGACCGGCAAGTCAGTTGGGCGTCTACGATCAGGACCAAGCGGCTCGCAGTCCTAATCAACTCCAATAGCGGCGCCGATTGTTACGCTTGCCTTCAGGTCACTGACGCCAAATGGTGGATCGATCGCCGCGATCTGACGGACGTCGATCTGATGGCGGCAACGACGCAGGCATCGGAAGTCCAAAGCGCCACGGCGGTCACGGCGTCGATCACGGATATGCATCGGACGGCATGATCATCTCGCCGGCACCAGCGCGACGACCAACCTTGCGACGGCGGTGTCATTGATAGCACGAACTCCAACGCGATATCACGGGCGTGCCCACTTCTCGAGATTCTAGCTGGTGCGAACCGTACCTCTGACAGCCCGGTGCTCTTAGGGTATACCCTCAGCGTTCCTACTCTGGCCGGTCCGATTTCCGCCAAAAAGGAACATCAAAATTTTGGCTCGGAGTGGCCCTTTGGTCCGCCTGGAGTCCAAACCAAGGAAGACCAAACGGCACCCTACCAAACGGCACCGCAGAAGCTCCATTGAGGGTCGAAGCTCTGCCTTATGTGCGCTCGCAAGGCGGTGTCGGCGCGTTGCAGCTCGCTGCTGGCGACTGTCCCACAAACGATGGTATTATGAGAACGGCTGATGCGCTGCTGCCTGGGGTGTAGGGGTCTCTTACCGCGGCTGAAGTGGCATCAACGGGTTTCGTCCTCGAACACTTTCTCGGGCACTTCGGGTGTCACGACCAGGCGGTGCCCCAAACAGGCGCTTGTACTCGCGGCTAAATTGCGACGCGCTCTCATAGCCGACGGCGAATGCCACCTCAGCCGCATTAACGTGGTTCGCGATCATCCGGCGACGCGCTTCGTGAAGGCGGATATACTTCTGGTACTGCAATGGACTGACCGCCGCGACGGCCTTGAAGCGGCTGTAGAACACGGACACGCTCATACCGACCATTCCGGCAATCGCCTTGAAATCGAGATGCTCGGTGTAATTGTCACGGATCAAGGCCATCGCGCGCCTGATGTGCGACAGGCGCGAGCCCGCACCGGCAAGCTGACGAAGCAGGCTCCCGTGCGGCCCCATCAGCATTCGGAACATCAGTTCACGCTCGAGCAGCGGCGCCATCACCGGGATCTCGGCCGGATGATCTTGCAGTTCGAACAATCGACGCCACGCGCTCACGAGGGTCGTGCCAGCCGTGCTGACTCCATAGCCAGAACCGATCGGCAGATCAGGTATCCCCGCAACCTCGATTAAGATGTCGGAGAGCAAGGCCGTGTCGAGAAACAGCCCCAAGGCGAGGAACGGCTTTTCGTGGGAGGCCTCGCAAATCTGACCGAGGGCCGCGAGCTCGGCCGCCACTATCAGGCTCTGCCCGGGTCCAAATTCAAAAACTTGGTCCCCGATGAACATACGTTGCGTACCCTGAATCACCAGCGACACGGCAGGATCATAGATGAGTGGATCGACCTCCGTCGTGTGGTTCAGCGTGTAGGCAAACAATCGGGGCAGTCGCTGATGCTGCCGGCCAGCATAGCGCGTCACCAGTGCGCGGATCGCATCAAGTTCGTCCATCAATAACCCTATCCGACTTGCCCGAGATTATCAATCGTCCAGGAATATCAGGCAAGTTTGCCAGATGAACGGGTATCGCTGGTGTAGTGCCCTCAGCTTAAAAACTGCTTCGAAGCGAGATGCCTGTAGCGCGTCGCTACCGCCTGAAAGGATAAGCCATGCCTACCGCGATCGAAACCGTTTCGGCATTTTGCACAGAGTTTGCCAAGGACGGTGGCAGACCCGCCGTTCGCCGCTGGTTCACAGCCCAGACGCGCTGGGTCAACGAAGGCCTCTCGGTCACGACCGGTATCGACGAAGCCATAGCCATGATCGACGGACTGGAATCATCGATCGGGATCGCCACGGTCCATATCGACATGCTTGCGATCGCAGCGGACGGATCGCGCGTGCTTACCGAGCGGCTCGATCGGTTCGAACGCGACGACGGCACCGAGATCGGTCGGTCGATGATCATGGGGATCTTCGAACTGGACGGTGATCGGATCATCGAGTGGCGAGACTATTTCGACACTGGCGCGGTGGCGAATTTTGGGTCCGCCTGATGCTGGGCGATGGTCGAGACGCGCCGTTCTCACATCGATTCTAGTCGTTCTTTCGACGCCCGTCAGTTCAAGCCCTTCAGACAGCTCGATCAATCATCGAAGGAAAACCATGCCCACCCCTATCGAAACCGTGAAGGCGTTCAGCGCCGCCATTTCCGAGGATAACGGGAAAGTTGCCGTCCGCCGCTGGTTCACCCCGACGACGATATGGATCAACGAAGGCGTCTCGAAAACGACTGGCATCGATGAGGCGATCGCCTTTCTCGAACGGCCCGGCCGGTCGCCAGAAATCGCCGCGGTGCATTTCGATATGCTCGCGATAGCCGCCAACGGGAACAAGGTCCTCACCGAGCGTCTAGACCGCTTCGTTCGCGCCGATGGGAGCGAGATCGCCGCAATCCGGTTGATGGGTATCTTCGAAGTCGAGGGCGAGCACATCGTGGAATGGCGGGATTATGCGGACACGAACGCTGGTGCGAAGATCGCCAAGAAACCGTAATAGAAGCATGGGGGAGCATTTCACCAATGCGGATCAGCCTAGCCTTAGGGTGTTTGGAAGGCTCGCCACGATAAGGGTATAGGCGTCCTGGACCAGTTCGGTGACGAGCGCCCGAGTGATACCGCCACCAGCGGCGATGGATATCCAGTGCCGCTTGTTCATGTGATACCCAGCAGTCACCGTCTCATGGACTTCGCGCAGGATGATGGCGCGGTCGGGATCGCATTTCAGCGTGACAATCTTTTTGCCTGGAACCTCCGTCGTCATCGCGAAGACCTTTCCTCGCACCTTGAACACGTCATACTCGGGACCGAAGGGCTGGGTGCAGGTCGCTCCGGGGAGTTTGCCGGCCACATCGGCGACGATCTTCTGCATCTCTTCACCCGTGATCGACTTGCTCATCGATATGTCCCTTTCCAATCCGGATGACGATTAACCGGCGAGCAACGCGCCATGCTGTCGGAGGTGCCGCCGAAAGCGATCGGCATAATCTCCGACGACCGCATTGATGACGCTTGGCCGCAGGGCCAGTGCCGTCCGCCATGAGGCCACGCGCGGAAGATCATCGAAGATCGACTGCGCGACTATTGGGTCGAGGATATCGAAGTAACGGAAGACCGGTGCGAATACCGCGTCGACCATGCCGAAGCTGGCACCGCCGAAATACGGCCCGCCTTCCAGCACGGCTTCGAGCTGTTCGAGACGCCTGCAGAATGCTGCTCGCTTCCCATCGGCAATGCTCGGGTCACTAGAGTTGAGGAATTGCCAGGCATCGGCGAGCGTCGCGGTGCCGAATTCGGCCCAGCCTCGCTGCCGGGCCCGGGACAAGGCATCGACCGGATACATCGGCACGCCGCCCTGCGTCTCCTCGAGATACTCGCAGATCACCATGCTCTCGAAGAGGACTGCATCATCCCCGTCCGGCTGCCCGACTTTCAGCACGGGCACTTTGCCGGTCGGGGACATCGTCAGGAACCAGTCGGGCTTGACGGCCAGATCGATGTCGATCCGCTCGAACGCTACGCCCTTTTCCAGCAGGACGATCGCGGATCGCTGGACGAACGGGCATAGCGGATGGCTGATGAGCGTCAGCATAGTGTCGAACATAAAGACCTCTTGAGGTGACGGAGCGATACGCTACAGGAGCTGTCCGCCGGAAATGTCGAACGTAGTGCCGTTGGCCCAAGCGAGGTCCTCCGAAAGGATTGCGGCAACGGCGCCCCCGACATCGTCGGGCTGGCCGACGCGGCCGAGCGCGATGCCCTGTGCCACCCAAGCGTTCACTCCATCATCATCGCGCACCGCACCGCCACCAAAGTCGGTCGCGATGGCGCCTGGCGCGATTGCGTTGACGCGGATGCGCCGTGTGCCAAGCTCGACGGCCATGTAGCGGGTCAGCACCTCCACCGCTGCCTTCATTGCCGCGTAGAGGCTGTAGCCCGGCAGCGTGAAGCGGACGAAACCGGACGAGACGTTGAGGATACGTCCGCCATCCGCAATCAGTGGGAGAAGCTTCTGGGTCAGGAATACCGGGCCGCGCAGATGCGTGGCCACTAGAGACGCGAACTGCTCCTCGGTCGCTTCGTCGAAACTGGCGAACAGGCCGTTGCCCGCGTTGTTGATCAGAAAGTCGAACCGCTCGCGCTGAAAATCTGCGTTTAGCGTGTCGGCCATCGTCGCCGCGAAAACCGCGAAGCTCGCGGTATCGGTGACGTCGAGGGCCATCATCGTGGCCTTGCCGCCCATAGCCTCGATTTCCACGCGCAGCGCATCGGCTTCCGCAGCGCCATGGCGATAGGTGCCAATAATATCGACGCCGCGCTTCGCGAGGTGCAGCGCCATGTTGCGCCCAAGGCCGCGGCTGGCACCGGTGATAAGTGCGATTGGCTTGGACATGCTAAGATATACCTGAATTGGGGGTGTTGGAACGGGCCAATGCGGCCCCGCTGATGATCCTGAAATAAGCCTGTCGATCCCGGTAGGCCCCGCCCGATCGGCTCAAACTCTTGCCCGATTGTCTCAATCGTCTTGCCTATGAGTGGGGTTATGCCATAGTCGAACAATGCCCGATGACCTTCGCCCGCATCTCGAAATCGTCCTGCGCAATGCGTCGCTGAGATCGACCCTCACGCAGATTCCGCGACTGGAGATCAACTTCGGGCAGGCAACTGCGGCCACGTCGCCGTGCTTGTACCGGTCAATGGTCTGCTTCATTCTGCAAGGGTCGAAAGATGTGGCACTGTCCCACGAGCTGCTGAGCTACGATCCGGCCCAGTATCTCATTAGCGCCCTGGACCTTCCGCTCAGTGGACAAATCCGCGATGCCGATGACGGCCAGCCCTATGTCGCGGTGTCGCTGACCCTTGATCCGGCGCTCCTCGCAGAGGTCGCATCGACAATGCCCCCGGTGCACGACACAGAGGCACAGGGTACCGGCATCGCAATCAATCCGATGACGACGCTATTGCGCGACACGCTGCTCCGGTTGTTATCGCTGCTCGACGCGCCGAATGATATTCCGGGCCTCGCGCCAATCGTCGAACGCGAACTGCTGTATCGTCTGCTACAGGGTTCGCAGGGCCGGCTCCTCCGCCAGATCGCTCAGCCAGATGGCGCGCTAGGCCGTATCCGGCGCGCGGTCGCGTGGATACGCGCTCATCACGCCACCCGGCTGCGGATCGAGGCGTTATGCGACGCCAGCGGCATGAGCCGTGCCAGCCTGCACCGTCATTTCGTGGCGCTGACCGGCCTCAGCCCGATCCAATACCAGAAGCAGCTGCGTTTGCAGGAGGCACGGCAATTGCTGCTCGCCGGTGACCATAGTGCCTCCGATGTGGCCTTTGTAGTCGGCTACGAAAGCGCCTCGCAATTCAGCAGGGAGTATCTCCGCCAGTTCGGTGCTCCCCCGGCACGCGACGTTCGCCAGATCCGGCAGGCGATCGGCAGCGCAGCCTTAGCCTGAGGCGGCAGCGCCAGCGTCAGCCTTGCCTGTTCATCCGTATTCCAGCATCGAAGGGTGGCCGAGACGCCCGGAGCGTTCCCAAAAGGATGCTAAACTGGGAATCTAAGACGGAAGGCAAAAACCCGGCTGACCCGATACGCTACCAACTGCGTCATTGTGCATCGGAGTACCTACTTCTAGATGCATCCAATGAAACGCCGGGCTCGTCCACTCCCCAAGATATTGCATTCCATGGCGTTTTTCGTTCTGGCGGTGATGTTGCTGATCCGGCTTGGCCCGCTCTGCGAGACGATGGCGATGGCCGCGCCTCCGGCTGCGTCCGCGATGATGGACTGCGCCAGCAAATCAGCAGGCGCTCCCATCAAAAAGGCGCCTGCGTCGGCCTGCGCCATACCGTGCGTTGCTGTTGCCGGCGAAACCGTCGAGCATATCGGGCTGGTTCCGTCCTCCCGTCTATCGCCTTGGCCGGCTCCACAGACCGGCCTTTTGGGCATGGCATACGCTCCGGCCACACCCCCTCCGCAAACCGTGTGACGTCGAACTCCATCACACGTAAATTTCGGAGAATATCATGACCAAGTTCAAGCTCATCAGCGCTGCCTTCGCCCTCACCCTGTCGACTGGCGCATTCGCCGCTGTCGCCAATTGCTGCACCGACATGGCGTGCTGCAAGGACGGTGCGGACTGCTGCAAGGATGGCGCAAAAGCCAAGGCTGCTGACTGCTGCGATCATGCCAAGGGCGGCATGAAGCACGGCTAAAAGCTGGATAGGGGCGGGCAACCGCCCCTATTTTCTAGTCTACGTCTACTCGACGCGGCACGCCGTCCCGCCACGGTCGCTGCGATGAGCGAAGAGTTACCCTCAGGGTTGAGGCTCTTCCCCGAACCGCATCCATCGTTCGTCCCATCTCGCACGCGATTACCGCCAGAGTCTGTTTGGCCCCGATACGC
>Ga0265797_10005952_pt1 | contig 17553 bp, 29 predicted proteins | sample P2T30metagenome_FD_192433 | JGI IMG/M metagenome (GOLD analysis project Ga0265797, IMG submission 192433) | Plant litter microbial communities from East Loma Ridge, Irvine, California - P2 T30 | ecosystem: Environmental > Terrestrial > Plant litter > Unclassified | place: USA: California...
CTGCGGCCGAGAGTCGTGGAGCTGGGCAAGAACCGCAAGAGCACGCTCGCGATGATCGAGAGCGGCGACTCGTGAACGGAATGCCTGCATCTGCATTCATATCGGCATCAACCTTTTCTCCTTTCTTTCTCTTGTTTCGGAATCATCGTTGTTTGACGCTGATTGTTGTTTGGGTAAGTAATTGAATATATTCAACCACTGATTGAGCAATTTGAGTGGTTGGTTGATAGTTGAAGGTTCTATAGCTCTGATTTTGAAGTGACTGCTTCTTGCAATTGGTATTTGGCCTCTTAGGCATCTTTTGTGTGTATTCCTCACCGAACCTTTGTCTCCCTTCCTCTTTTGACGTTTCCCTTATCTTGTGCTCATATTGTAGCTGCTTGGATGATGGGCAGAGCTGGTCCGTTTGCGACCAAGGCAGGTGGGTAGCATGGGTAGTGTTGCAGAAGGAATCCAATGCCGTGTTGGAGCGATTTCGAAGCGCTCTCAGCCCGTCTTGCCACCTCTGCCGCGTCGCTACGCGCGCGACTTCCACAAAGTTCGCACCTTCTGATCGACGCGAGACAGTAGGGTGTTTGATCTCTTCCTTTCGAGACCCGCATAGCGACGGCGCTCTTTTTACGAACATAGCATTGAATGGCGTTTTTGTAATGTCTTTATGATTTCTGGCTCTTTAGCATTGCATTTGACAGACAGCGAATGAATTCCTCTCGCATCACGATTTCCATTGACTGTCCGTTTTCCTTCACCGTTTCGTGGCAGCAGCTTTTCAATGCTCCAAAGGTCCTCAGAGGTATTGAGCCGTCTGAGGCACGCTTCTCACCCATTTGGCTGTAATCCTTGCCTTCCTTGCTCTTTTGAAAATTATGCCGTCGGAGTCGTGTTTGTGAGGTCGCGCGCTCGCTCAGGGTCGTCTTTGTGAGGTCTTGAGGTGATTCGAAGAGCTGGTTGCGGCGTAGATGGTCGCTCTGGCTGTGGTATAGGTATTGTGCGAGTGCCTGGGATAGCATGTCAGTGCGATGTTTACATTGCTCGGAGGCGCATACAGCCTGGCAATAGAGAACACACACTCTACGGCGAGGACGTGCTGTTGTATTTCCATTTTTTCCTTTCCTCTTTCTGGGCGCAGTATGGGATACTGCAGCCCTCTCGCGACAGGGGCGACAAATGTTCGTAGCCTTGCCAGTTGTAGAGAAGAACAAATCTTGGTGGACGTTGTTGGTAAACGGAGCGCATGTTCTGAGTGGCGCCGCGCGCGCGCTCGGAGTTGTGTTCGTGAGGTCGCAGTGCAGGATAATGGTTCTCTTGTCCTGACCAAGGGCAACAACGACAAGATGGACCGCCACGCCGAGTGCCGTTTCGAGGCCGCCTACACCGCTTTCGAGACCCGCCGCCTGGACGAGGCGAAGAACGAGAAGGGCTTGCGTAGGCAGCAGAAGATCGATTAGATTCGTAAATCGTTTGAGGAGCACCCGGACACCTGTTCCAACCAGATCTAAGGTACGTAAAATATGAGCAAGGAGGAGATGGCCGGGCTGCGCGATTCGGAGAGGCAGAAGCTCGAGACGAGGCTGGGTGCTTAGAGAGGCGAAGACTTGGCTTGAGATTCCTTGGATATCTTGGGAGGGCGCTGTATTGCGATGCCGCTAGAGGGAAGTAAATGCTACAGCTACCAGGTTCGCGCTGCGGCTCGCGTTTTATCATTCATTGTTTCAATGCAAGACGTTGCTCGTTCAGAGTCGTATTTGTGAGGTCGCAGTGCAGGATGCTGATCCTCTTGTCGTGTTCGTGGGGTCCCGCGCTCGGAGTCGTGTTTGTGAGGGTGCAGTGCAGGATACGGCTTCTCTTGTCTCAGCCTCGAGGGAAGCGAATGCTACAGCTAACAGCTTCACGCTGCGGCTTGCGTTTTACCATTCATTGTTTCAATGCAAGACGCTTTCCGTTCAGGGTCGTATTTGTGAGGTCGCAGTGCAAGATACTGGTTTTCTTATCCCGGCCTCGAGGGGAGCAAATGCTACAACTAACACATCCAGGCTGCGGCTTGCATTTTTGTCGTTCATTGTTGCGGTGTAAACTCATATTCTTTGCGGGTCTTCTTTGTTGTATTTGCGCAAGGCTCCAAGTGGTGTGGCTTCTACTTGCAATACAGTTGCGACCAGGCCCAAGTCCATCGTTCACCAAGTCAAAAGCTCAGGTATACAACTACTCAAAAATGTGCCCCAGTGTAGCTGACTCCGGTCGATTACAATCAAGGTACGTCTCGCTTCCATTTGATCGTTCATTTTTACAGTTAAAGCTCTTGTTCGTTGCGAGTCTTCTTTGTTGTATCTGCACAGGGCCCCAAGTGGTGTGCTTGCTACTTGCAACACAGTTGCGACCAGGCCCAAGTCCACCATCCTCCAAATCAAAAGCTCAGGTATATAATTACTCAAAAAAAGGCCCCAGTGTAGCCGACTCCGGTCGGCTACAAAAGTGGTAAGTCTCGCGTTTCCTTAGCTCAGTGGTAATTGGGGCATATGGCAGTGATGGTCTCCATCCATATCAACTCGCAAGAGGCTTCACATCAGTGTTGTACATTCTTTTTTGGTCCTTGGTTCAATTCACCATGGCACCTTCCTTTTTCCACTCGCAGCTGGGCTGCACTTGCCCAAGTCCACGTCCCCTGAGTCAGAATTGGTGGTATATAGTTTAAAAAAAAAGGCGCCGAGTGTAGCCCGTCCGGAGGGCTACAAGGTACGTATTCCCCTTCCTTAGCCTAGTGGTAATTGGGGCATCGGCAGTATGGTTTCACCATCAGATTAACCCTCACGGGGCATCACAAAAGTGGTGTACATTCCTTTTTTGGTTTGGGGTTCGATTCACCTTGGTGCCTTCCCTTTTTGCTTGTAGCTGCGTGGTGAGTGAATCTTTTTGCTGAGAGGGCGTTTGGGGACGGGAGGAGTCGGTCTCAGTCGGAGGGCCATTGGGAAGGTCATGGGCAGGTTACCTGATATTTGCATGATGGTCGGCCATGATGTTGTTGTGTTGTTCTTGCCGTGCCCTTGTGTTCCTCATGAAGCCGCGCGTGAGGCCTCGGGGGTGGTGGGCAGCTTCCTCGAGTGGCGTTTCCGCTGGAGCCTACAGTGACTTCTCACTCCTCTTCGTTCTGCTCCTCTTCCACTCCATCACTCTAACCCAACAACATCGCCAGAACCGTCAGAGAACATACCATGAACCTCATCAAGCACCTCCCACTGCCTTGCCCTCTCTTCCTTTGCGTTAGACGCGTCGACGACACTGTTTTGTTCACAAACACCACCGCGTCCAGCTCGCAGCTTGACCGTTCCTCACCCCAAGGAACACTCTGCACGCTGTGGTCCATCCAAGAAAGCCCCAGCTACGGCGGCCACCTCATCAAGCACCTCCCACTGATCTGCTTTTTGTTCCTTCGCGTTCGACGCGTCAACGGCACTGTTTCGTTGAGAAACACGACCGCTTCCAGTACGCGACTTGACCATTCCGCACCCAAAACAACACCCTGCAGGTCGTGGTACACCAAAGAAAGCCTCATCATCGGCGGCCAGGCGACGAGGAGCATACTGCTCAACAGGTACGTTGACACTCTGACTTCGGCAACATGAGCTCTTCGATCCGCAAGCATTTGTGCCCAAGCAGCAGAGAGCAGTGACGCTGACAGTTCCTGATCGCAGACTGGCAACGAAAACCATCCTCATCACACCACATCAATGCCATCAGCATCTCAAGACGAGCCCACCTTCTTTGCAGTTCGAGAGCTTCAACTCGCCAACCTACTTGCCACTTTGCTCAACAGCTCATTCGCTGATGCGAGGGAACCACTTGCCTGCCGTCAAAGCTTCGACAAAACAACCGCCTGCAAGCATGCCAGAGCCCGAGGAACAAACACCTTTGGTCTACTAGGTGAGTGACACTATACCGCCGTTCAGACACGCTCGCAGACCGACCTCGTGAAAACGATTCATCGGACTCTGAGGCAGTCCCTCACGCGTAGCAGAAAGAAACAATGCTGATAGATCCTCGATCACAGACAAACAATGAGTTGAGAGCCTCACTCAGCCATCATCGACCCCGACAACACCACAGAAGAAGCCTGCCTTCTCTGGAATGCAACTCCATCCGTCACACTACTCGTCCCCACTTGCCGTCCGCTTGCGTACCTGCCACAGAAGCCACCACAAAACAAATAGCAGCGTCGAAGAACACTTGCTGCCCACTCGAAACAACCAAGACATCGAACAAACGAAACAAACCAGGAACCTCGTCCTCCCTCTCGCCGAGGACTTCAACAACCTTCCATAATTATCCAGCCATTGCGCACCTGCCATAGAAGCCACCACAAAACAAGACATCGCGTCGAAGAACATCTTCTGCCTACTTGGAACAATCAAGAGCACCGAACAACCGAAGCAAACCAGAAGTCTCGTCCTCCCTCTCGCCGAGGACTCCAACAACCTTCCATCATTATTCGGCCAACACACTCAACCCACAAATGACTGTACAAGGCATCAAGCAAGGATCGGACAACAGAGGGCCATCAGCATCGGTGGTCAGACCAGAGCCACTTACAACAAGCTCCTCAGCTCCGCCAACGGAGAGCTTTCACCATCGCTCCTTCATCACCCCTCAGACCGCACCATCATCATTGGCGTGCGGTTCTTGAGCCGCCGGATTTATCGACCGCCATCACGACCGCCCGAGCGTACGGCATCTAGACAGAGCCAGACAATCGACAAGCATGACCATCCGGGTGGTCCGACCGGGGTCACTTGTAATGATCCCTCCGCGCCTCCACCTCCGGAGACTTTGTTACGACTTTTAATTCCTCTAAATTACCAGAGGGACCAGCCTTCCAGCCCTGGCTGGTCCCTGCCGACTTTCTTGGGCCAGTTCGAAGGCCTCACCGAGCCATTCAATCGGTACGCTACGCCGTCCTTCGCGCTGCCGGCGGGTCCATCTCTTGACCCGCCGAGCATAGCGCCATCGTCCAGCCACATCATGGCGCTGCCGGCGGGTCCATCCTTCGACCCGCCGAGCATAGCGCCATCGTCCAGCCACATCACGGCGCTGCCGGCGGGTCCATCCTTCGACCCGCCGAGCATGGCGCCGTCTAGGCATGTAACGGCACTGCCGGCGCGTCCATCCTTTGACCCACCCAGCTTCAACCGCGAAGACATGCAACGCATGCATACTGGCCAAGCTCCGCCACCGGCCAACACTGCCGGACACCCACGCACCGCCACCAAGCCACGCAAGCTCTCCGCCCATGAACAGGAGTTGGAGGACGTCGAAAAGATGCTTCAAGACCTTGAGAACGACTTTGAGAAGAGCAGCGGTAACACCTTCGCCGCCATCCGCACCACTGCGGCAGCACCACCGCTGCCATCTGCCAATTCCATTACGGCGCCGCTGCTCACCAGCATTGAGATAAGCGCTCACTATTCTTGCGGTACTTGCTACTCGCCAAGCATTGATCCGCTCCGCCGCCATTGGGATCGCAAGCAGGCCATCCTTGCAGCAGCAGCCAGGCGTGCCCCCCACAACAACACCTAACCCGGCAGATGTGACACGCTCTGGGAGCAATTCATCACAACAACCTCCGCTTCAACATTGTGGCCAAGAATGATGGTTGCGAGAATTACTTCGCTCCTGTCGCTCACGGCTGCGATGTTGGGGCGGAGGTTGTTGTAGTGAAGTGCTCTCAAAGCGTGTCAGTTCGGCTGGGTTAGGTGTTATTGTGAGGGGCACGCCTGGCTGCTGCTGCTAGGATGATTTGTGGTGTGCTGGAGGGCTTCGAGGGGGGATGGAGAGGAGTGACGGTTGGATGGTTTACACAAGGGCGTGGGTGTTGGGTGTTGGGCGTTGGGTGTTCGAATATTGGGCGTTGGGTTCGGGACGGCGAGGAGTAACGGTTGGATGGTTTACACAAGCTTTATGCTTGGTCAAGGTCGCCCAGGAGGATGGTCTTTGTCGTTTTTCTTTGCTCATGCTGTATAATTTTTTTAAACATTCAATGACTTCCAATTCACCGTCTCTCGTTATGCCAATTGTGCCAGTTGAGACTGCTTGAAGGCATCGCTGCTTGGTCGTTTCGTTCATGCGTAGCTTCTGCACATCAATCGCCTGCTCCACTTCGTCGACACTGGGCTCCGCTGCTAGCAATGTATACTGGGAAGTTTCACCTCATCTGCATGGCCGCTTTGAACTCGTTAGGCAAAAGAGTGTTTCGCCGAAAATCTTGCCTGGCAAGCTCTTCTTACTTCTTGATTGCCGTTGGCCGCACGAGTTCTTCTCGCCACAGGGCTTTGCAAGCTCCACAGAAGGTTCTCTTTCCAAACATCTCAGCACGCACTCGCTCGCAACTGTAATGCGAAGCACAATAGAAAAAGACCTGGGCTCCGCACTATTCGTTCGTCGCCAGAGCAAGATTGCATAACCGGGACATCAACAGCCCAGACGCCAACACCCACGCACGGCGCGCTCACCAGATCTTTTCCTGGACTTGCAGCGTACCTAGTTGGAAGCTTTCAAGGCAAACGACTAAGCACACAGGCCCCAGCAAGCGCAAACAAGACAGCGCCAGCTTCGAGAGAATCGATCAGCCCGTCCTGCAAAAGCTACGCACAATGTCTATCTCCTCCCTACCCTCTACGCGGCAAGGCGATTGCTGCTCTTCTCCGGACATGAACAGTTCAACCTACTCAAGCACCCCAGCAGGTCGGAGGCTAAGACGAAGATCACTCAGATCAGCAAAAGGCTCCAAAGCGTACCACGAACCGGCGAGCCTATCTCCTTGTCCTCGACGAAGCCGCGGAGCCGCTGGCACGACTTGAAAGCCCTCGATTGAGTGCTGCGAGACCTACGAGCGCGCAACAACCAGCTCTTGACGTCCCTCAACGCCTACTTGGGGCAGCTCTGCCTGAAACGATGCAGGATATGCCGGCAGAATAGCCTAAAACCAGCTAGCACATAAGAAAGAGTGAAACAACCACACTGCACGCCATGAAGAGCAATTGGCCCCAGCTAGCCTTGCAAAACCGCCTGCACCAGCAGCGTCTGGAAGAGGAGCATGGCGCTGGCCAGATTGCGGACACGAATAGGCTTGATCAATCCCACACAACCAGAAAGCTACAGTCCGGCGGCGATGGCCAACACCAGCTCAGCATCAGTGGCTGACTCTTCAGCTCTTGCTGTCGACCAAGCCTCTCAGTACGCCCACAAACACAGCGCAGTCGCGAGTCATCTCGTACGCATAGCCTTTTCTCCAGCGAAGACGAAGGAACGACTTCCGTTTCGCTCACGTTGTGGCCAGTTGATGAAGTGTCTCGGTGACGAAGCGGACGTTTTCGGTCTTACAGGCCAGTGGAAGGCTCGGCGGTGAAGAAAGAACAAAGATTTGAACACGAGGAGGAAGGCCTGCGTACATGTTTGACAAGGACAAGATGAAAGCACAATGGAACACCGGAGTCAGCACCCGTCGGGGCTGAAACGGGCCAGAGATAATCACTCTGCTGATCGCCTGCGATGCCAAATTGCCCATCAACCTTCCGCCTGTCCCTATTCTGCAGAATGTGAGGCTGGAGGTGAGTCCGACGGCGACGCGCCGCTACTAGGATCTCCTCTCGGCCAGAACAGCAACGCCTCCTCTGGCACGACATCCTCGTTGTCTTGGAGGCGACGAGCGACGCTCGACTCAAGAACTTCGTCCATAGTACATCCTTTCGTCCATATCGTTGCTCTCTGGCTGAGACTTCCATGCTAGCAGCCTGACTCCACGTCGCCGTCTTTCTCCTGCTGAGTATGCCGGCTGCCACTCGGACGCATCTGTCCGTCTTGGAAGACTCAGCTTGCCAGCCTGGGCGTGATATTTTCGAAGACGACTTGAACATGTCTGGCGGTCTTCTCACTCCTGCCGGCGGCCATCGTAACAACTAGGGTCCGGAATCGGTCGACGCTGACGCTGACATTGGGGAGCTGGACACACCTCACGCGCTTGTCGAGTTGCATCGTGAAATCCTGCATCTTAGTAATCGCTGCAACTCTCTGCGCCCGAGACACTTCGGAGATATCCTGCTTTACATCTTTTTTGGTAGGATCGCCACCTTCGTAGCAGTTTGGTCTTTTCCCAAGTGGCGCACTTGCGAACGAGCGGGCTAAATTGGCCTTTGGCGGGCCTCTAGAAGAGCCAGGCGATTCTACGTCGACGCCGCGATCCCAGGATGAAGATTGGAACGCGCAAGTAGCCATACCCGCCGTTGCACAAGACGTCGAGGCGAGCCTCAAGGGCGGACTATGAACTTGCAATCCACCGCACCGGCTTGCGACTTCATCGTGGCGGCAGAGGGTCAGAATGCCTTGGAATTACCCTTGAACAGTCTTTTCCTCTCTCTCGAAAAGCGAACGACCAACTGCTGAGGCCTCGCGAGTGAACTCTGATACACCCTGATGGTGGGCGCCGCAGTCAAGCCAATGCCGGTGGCCAGTATATCTACCAGCGATCCAGTACCTCATCCCGCCTTGTGCCCGCTGCACTGCAAAAGACATTTTGGTCCAAGGATGTAAGATATTGGCTATCAGTCGTCCGACCAGGATAGTTCGAAGGTACTGCAGGCCTAATGCAATTACCGCCAGCGAGCAACAAGCATTGCTTCCAGCCTGATCATACCAGATTTTGCACTTCTACCGAAGGAGAGCCACAGCGCAAGTGATGGAGGCGGAATCGGACACCAAATCTGGAGATCCGGCGGAGCAAAAGATCGAGACACGCCGTGAGTCGGCCCTTGGAGATCTTCGGATGCATATATTTTGGACGAGAGGACCGAACGAAGTTGTGCTCGATTTGTAATTCGCCGACATAGGGTATTCCGCTTTAGTGGCGAGTAGCCCCAGCAATTCCCAAGCCGGCGGCCAGTATCTCTACCAGCGCTGTGTGTGGGGCAGGCCGGCTTGCATGATAAGGTTCTGCCGTACCTGAGCGCTGTTGAGTGTCCTCAAACATCCACGAGCACAGTGAGATGGCCGCAACGAGCGTCTCATCAATAACAAGCCTTGCTTCCAGCTTGCCAACACCAGGAGTGTATGCTCTTGCTAATATCACCGCAAGATCTGCAAGGCAGACATGATGGCGTTGTCGCCCGTGGCCAATACTGCTCGAGGGTTAGGATTGCCGACACAGCCTGTCGATTTCTTTTGTGTTCCGCGAATGAAGCTCCGTTTGTTCGATGGCGCATGACCGATAGAGGTCAGATTCTCAGACTGCAGAAAAATCATTCCGTCTCCTTCCGACCAAGTCACAGTTTCGACCTGTCGGATTTTCCTCGCAGGAATCATCCTTGCTGATCTCAATGGACAAAGTAGTGGCAGGTGTTTGCGACAGTCCTCCGGCCGTCTAGTGCCCCTTCTTCTGGACTTGTCGCATCATCCACGCGATCTGAAGACATATGATGTAGAGGACAGATGTGCATCGCCAAGATTGCGCATGTCCACGTCAAGCATGTCCATTGTATGCGTCGAGCAACATTCGCTGATTGCAGACAAAGCAACGTCGACCACCGCCGATTCCGTCCAAATTCGGACGCAACTCTTTGTGCTGGATGCTCGAAGTTTGACCTCACCGACATGTCCTTGAGCTGTATCCGACGATACGTGCGTGTCAAAATCGGTTTGTAAACATGTCAGAGGTGGGCCTGCAATAGACGTTCAACGTTGGAGTTGAAGTGCAGCGGCCAGATCGGGCGAGGTGTGAGGTCGGAATAAGCTCATGGCTCCACAACATGTCTTGCCGCTATGCTCGAAGCCGTTAGATATGCCAGCGATGACCATTGAGGGTTCTCTGGTAGGGCTGGCAAGCACACCGCTATCCTGTCTAGGTATGAACAACCATGAACAGTGTTGTTCGCTTTCTGATACTCTTGTTCAAAGTTGTTCGAAGTTGTTCATACTTGTCCCGCCTTGTGTCAAGTTGTTCAAAAAACTTCTTTCACAAACTACCTAGTTCATCTTTGTTACAAATTCTGGAGGGAGGTTACAGCCTGTTCACTGTTGTTCTCAGCCCGCCCAAATTCCTTTGTTCTCGTAACCACTTCGCACCAAAAAATTCCAAAAAAGATGACAAGAGAGCTTGGGGGTTCAACCCAGAAACTCTCCACCTGGGACTCGAACCCAGAGCCTCAAGATGACGACAGTAGTTGACTGTAGAAGTCTTGCGCGCTACCATTGCGCCAGCAGAGAAATCATCTATTTCATGGTTCAATTTTGAGCCGCATTGCTCATATCGCTCGATCAATGCCGGAGAGGGAAATACAGCAGATTTCCGATTGATTCTGACATGAATGAGACGACAGGTGATACACAAGACCATTGAATGAATAGAGGAATAAGTTCTCTGCCCGTAGCATCGTTGTATCATCGTGGAATGCGAGAATGATTGAAAAACGAGATGTGAATACGCTTCCGTCTCAAATTTGCCGGCGACTTTTGCAGCCATTCCCCGCCAAATCTCCAAATAATTCTAAGTCCTCTTCCCAAAAAAGATTCTCCAACACCACCAACACCCTCACACAAACACAGCAATCATGGCGCCCACCCGCAAACGCACCTCCCTGCGCGCCAAATCCGCCTCCAAATCCAACAACACGAACATCCGCGCCGCCAAATCCCCCCGCGACGCCATCTCCCACCCCAACAGCACTTTCGTCCCGCCCGCCCACATCCTCGCCTCGCTCAAACCCAAAGCCGACGGCTACGTCGAGTACGACGAAGAAGCCGCGTGGAAAACCAGCAAGAAAGACAAGCGCGCGATGAAACACTCGGTGCTTATGAACAAAGTCCGCGACGCGGGGGTGAAGAAGTCGAAACCGCGCAGGCCGGGCAATAAGCTTAAGACGGATATGGAGAGTTTGGCGAGCGCGTTGCCTGAGTTGGAGGGCATGCTTGAGGAGGATACGGGGGAGGACGACGAGTGGGAGGGCGTGGAGAGTGGAGATGAGGATGGGATGAATGTTGATGGGAGCGCGGCGCCGAAGCAGCGCAGGCGTAGGGCGAAGAAGAGCTCGGGAGAGGGCAAGATGGAGATGAAGAGCTTGAAGCATAAGCCGGGGGCTATGAAGAGGAAGCGTGTGCTGGAGGGCAGGGAGATGGAGCGCTTTGGCAAGAATTTGGCGCAATTGGTGGGCAGTGTGCAGAGGGGTGGGAGTGTTGGGAAGACTACTGGGGATGGTGATGCTGGTGCTGCTGTGCCGGTTGTCGCTGCGCAGGCGGATCGATGGGCTGCGCTGAGAGGGTTCATTGGAGGGAGCATGGAGCAGAACCCGGCGTTTGTCAAGGGTTGAGGAGAACAACTCTTTGCTACATGATTTGGCAGACGAGAAATTTGTCCAAGCTACATGGTCTGGTCTTGCTGCAGAATGACATGCTTCGGGAGGATCATCCATCATACCTTCGCCTTCAGAACGACCTTTGGCAAAACCGGCTCACGGCCAAATTATTTCATCGACCTCGATCGATCTTGCTGGTTCCCATCCGAAGAGGTCAACCAGAGCAACAACACAACACAAGAATCACGTACCCTACCGACCAAGCCTTCAGAGACGAAAGAGAACAACAATTTTGGCCTCCACGCAGACGCTCAGATCTTACGGAGAACGATCACTTCGCTATTCTTCCTGTGAAGTTACAAAAGACAAGTTGATTCTACAGCTGGTGCCAGCTGCACAGCCTGCCACTACCACCAGCCTTGTTGCTCAGACCGAACCGTAGCCTACAAGCGTCGAATAGCAGCAGACGAGGAAGTCATGGATGGGTTGGAAGGCCTCCTTGACGATGTGTAGTACGTAGACGCAGGAACGTTGAGAGTCTACATGTATTTATACCGTGCACTACATCCCCTCCCTCCATTGCATCCAGTTCGCATATTCAGCACCCCAATCTCATCCACTGCCGAAAAGCGCAAGCTGGGGAGAAGCCATCCTGCCTCGATCTATTGACGGCCATGCTAAAGGTACTTGCATGTAACTACCTAATATTGGAGCGGAAAGAGCGACGGCGTGAGCTTCACACTATTGTCCTGCACACGAAGTCGCCTCGACCTGCGCACTGCCACCAAAGCACGAGCCGGCCGGGTCTCAGTTCTTGTGCCACGCCTCCGCGAGCAGAGCAAAGCAACACAGCTCGTGTGGCGAACATTCACGACCACTGCCACCAAAACCCATCGCACGAATTTCCTTGCCGCATGCGCTCAAGGCCGCCAACAGCCCTGTTATCTACGTCGTTAAGATCCGCCTCGGCCTCCGATCCGACATGTACTGCCCTCCGTCCTCGCCCACCCATGAACTTGGTCGTGCTCCTGCAACAGCGACCAACCAACTCACACGCCGGCCATCGCATACAGCAACCGCCCGCCTGCCTACCTGACTTCCTGCCTGATTCCCGAGAAATGCCTTGCCATTACGCTCGTCCCCAGCTCTACTCGCCACCGCTTACGCCCGAGGCGACAGATACCACCCCCGTCCTAGGCTTTTATCAACAGAAACAACATCTGCTGCGTCCGCCGGTAGATTTTACATGTTCCGGTGGCCTGGCTGGGCAGTGAGTACAACCTCAACGACGCAATTGCTGCCCACGACGCCGACGAAAGTACGATCATCGCGGACACTATAATCGTGAAACGGTGCTTCACAAACCCACACCTGTCCAACATCTTCGTCGAGTTCACAACCGCTACCTTCACGCCGAGCCTGTTCATCCAAGTCAACATTCAGAACAAGAAGATGAGCTAGAAGCTGGTTGAGAATACCCGCTACAACATCGCCACCCTCCTGCTATCGGGTTGCTTCAGCATCCACCACGCCGAGCTGAAAGAGTGGTAGCCATACTGAGATCTGGGGACTCGCTACGTCTTCGACTGGCTGCTTGATGCAGAGACCTTCTTCCACGCTTCCAACGGATACATTGATGACCACATCTGTCGCAGTTGGCCATGCACGGTGCCCAGGCTATGATTCGTGGCTCGGCACCATTTGCGTCCGAATCCGTACTTTTCCTTCGCAGTCTCCCACTACAGCAAGCTGTACACGCACACGCGGGCCACCGCATATACAACGACCGTCTGTCCGCCCACTTGCCTGACGCTTTTCGAGAACCGACTTCCTGCCACACGCATCTCCGAAACGTAGCGCGAATCGTTGCGCCTGGGGTGAAAGATAACAGCACCGTCTCCTGGCACCGCGCGAAGACGTCTGTCTGGACGGGCCCAGAGAGAAGGCAAGGATACAAGCGCAAGACACCTGCCTCAATTTTAAATCCGCCCCAGCCAAACTCCCCACTGGGGAGGAGAGGTGCGGATGATGATATTGCTTGCGGGCTCCGGGTTGTTGCCGGCACCTCCATTTGGCTGCCCTTTCCGCCCCAGCCTAACTCCCCACTGGGGAGAAGAGAGGCGAGTAGTAATATTGCTTGCGAGCTCCGGACTATCAGCAAGGTGTCATGACTAGTTCTGGAACCAAGCGCGAGATACCAGTCGCTACATTTTCCGCCCCAGCCTAACTCCCCATGGTGGGGAAGATGTGCGGATGGATGGGGCGCTACTTGCGGCCTCTGGGTTATCAATCAGCTATCTGTCTGGAACTGGAGGAAACAAGAGCAAGGGGGCTACCTTCGCCTTCTCCGCCCCAGCCTAGCTCCCCATGGCGGAGAAGGGTGGTGGAAAAACGGTATTACTTGCGGGCACTGGATTGCTACCAAGGTCTCTGTCTGACTCTGGGAGAGGCGTCCACCCTTGCCCTTTCCGCCCCAGCCAACTCCCCACGGCGGAGAAGTGGTATGGGGAGAGCACATTGCTTAAAGGCTCTAGACTATCACTAAGGTGTCCGGCTTGACCTGAAAACCAGCTCAAAGGATCCGCCTCTGCACTTTCCGCCCCAGCCAAACTCCCCATTGGGGAGAAGAGGTGCGGGTAGGGATATTGCTTGTGGGCACTGGGTTGTCACCAAGATGTCAACGTAGACCTAAACACAAGCGTGAGACTCCTACTTTTGGGCTTCTGGCTTTTTCCGCCCCAGCCGGACTCCCCATGGTGGGTGTGGAAAAGATGCGGATAGATGACACTGCTTGTGGGCTCTGGATGACCACCAGTGTGTTTTTGTCTCAACCTGAAAATAGGCGCAACGCCGCCAGCCTCCTGTGCCCATTCCGCCCCAGCCAAACACCCCACTGGGGAGGAGAGGCGCGGGTAGGAGACATTGCTTGCGGCTCTGGATTACCAGCAGCGTTTTTGTCTGGATCTGAAAACATGCGCAACGCAGCCAACGTCCTCTGCCCTTTCCGCCCCAGCCAAACTCCCCATTGGGGAGGAGAGGTGCAGGTAGGGATATTGCTTGCGGGCTCTGGATTACCACCAGAATATCAGTAGACTCCTCCTTCTCCCACTTCCGCCCCAACCTAACTCGCCACTGGGGAGGAGAGGTGCGATCACGAAACATTGCTTGCGGGCAAGGTACATGTCTGGACATTAGTACACGCTTTGTCTCGACAGTAGAACAAGCGCAAGGCACCCTCCTCTGCCCTTTCCGCCCCAGCCAAACTCCCCACTGGGGAGGAGGGGTGCGGGTAGAGATATTGCTTGCGAGGTTCTGTGCGCCCGGGACGCTGCGCTGCCGCCACAAGAAGCACAATACGCAAAGGCAAAGAAAATCATGGACTGGATAATAAACTCCCCAGATGTGAGACGGTTTGCAAGACCAGGACAGACATTCAGGATGGAGTCGATGGACAACCAACCCCTCCAGACAGGCCCAAACCGACCTCAACCGTACCTGCGCTCGGCTTTTGACAAGGCAGCGATCAAGCGTGGCGGTTTCTTCTCTCCAGCAAATACATGTCACCCGTATTGGCAGCGAATCGGAGTAGCTCCAGCACACTCAACAAGATACACGGAGAGGCAAGACTGGACATGAGCAGCAATTCAGGCGGCGTGGGTTGCCAGGGCGCGACGGTGGCTCGGTGTAAGGAAGAAAGAAGATGCTCACGCGGACTAATAGCTAAGGTAGGACTTACGAGTCTTGCGCGGCGATTGCTGCTGATCGATTTCTCTTCTATTGACAACTTCTTGTGGCGATCGCAGATGAGAGTACTTCCGGCACGCTTTGCATTGCGGCGAGAGCAATGAAGCTGGGCGCAAGCAGCGGTGCACCTGCTGTCATCTGGTGAAGGTCTCTGGCGCCGGCAGTCGGCGACGAGGGCGGCCTCGTTGGTTTGTGGTAGAGGGAAACACTCAGCAACGCTGGCCGGCGATACGTCGTTGTTCTTTGTCTATCGGCGCATCGACAAAACCACTCAGCAGCGGGCGCGAGTTGGTATGTTCGCACATCGTTCACACTCGCATCTCCATCTTCTCATCGACTCCATTCACTCACCAGAACCTGCTCACCCCCCTGCAACCATGCAGATCCCGGGTGAGCTCGACAACGCTGAGGCTGACGCCGAGGCCGCACGCGCGAGACGCCACGCCGAAGTCGCCATGAACGAGCTGAGCACCGCCTCCACTCGCGACAGTGACGCCTACATGGCGCTCACTGACGCCCGCGGCAATCTGAGTCGCTCCAACGCCTCGACGGGGATGCTGGAAGCGAGAGAATTGTTTTTGATGCCAGCGAGAGCCGCCGTCGTTCTCAGCTGGCTGTGGGCGCGTAAGTAGTGTTGGTGTAGTCGGGCACACTCATGTCAACATGCTACGGACAAGGTCGCTTGCAAGGCTCGAAGCGATACGGCTCGCAACCTTGAGCTCATGCACTACATTGAGCTTCCTCCTATGGACTTTTGCTAAAGCTGGAAGCGGCTTCATGGTTCTAGGCTTAATCGCGATCAAACTGTCACTATTGATGTGTTCGTTACATCTTTTGTAGAACCTCTTGTCTTGCATTATGAGACTTTATGTATTGGATATTGATGGGTGACATCACGAGTCATGTAAGCATTCTGTTTTCTCTGGTATTTGCTTTTTGTCCTGAGTATTGTAGTTCTGAACTGACAGATGTCTCAATTACCTGTAAGCCCTCCTAGCCTGATGACACCGACTATGATTCGATGCGCCACATTGGCACTTCCGGTGATTGGGCGATAATCGTGTACCATTCTCCCAATACTGTAGATGGCAGCTGGAGCCCTTCACTGCTCACTCAGGCCCTGATCTTGTGCACCAATCAGGTATGTAAATTGCGGCGCGCTCTTCGCCCAACGCCTCAATTCACTTGCTTCTTGAAGGAGACTTTGGCGCGTGATCGCTCGCGTCTGCACAAAAGCTAGCCCGCAGCCTGGCTCCTCGTTCCGCCACTCGAAAGGTCGCGACAACAGATTCTCTACACTACCTCGACCACTATTCCTTCATTAAACCCAACCGCACCGCCATTCCAACATGGTGATGCACGCCAGCTTCCTGCGGTCCATGCAGGCAGGCATCCACCTTCGAGGCGCTCCTCTGCCTCCGCCGCCGCCGCGCAACGACCCATTCGCAACTCTCGACGAGAAGACACGCATTTTCATCATCAAGGACATCTTCCTCCACAAGTACCTCTCCACCTCCCGCACTCATGAGCCCAGCACTTTCGAAGACATCGTCCTCAAAGACCACGACGGCCTCTTCGACTGGATGAAGCAGCGCCTCGACGCTCTCGACTACGCCACCAAGCCCAAGGGCATCTCATACTGGGAGTACGACGCCTGCTACGACGAAATCAAAGAAATCTTCTTCTTCTCTCCCATCATGGCTTCCACCGCAGTCAAGGTCTTCATCGAGTTCCACACCCGCCGCATGAGCGCAACCCACCTCAGTCGCAAGGACCTACCTTTCTTCTTCACCGAGAAGTTCCCCATCAACAAACTGCAGCATCTCAGCCTGCACATCGCCGCCGGAGACGGCAAAGACGACGATCATCCCCACTTCCACGCTCTCATCAAAGCCATCCCGGAACTCCACCTCACTTTCACCGGCCTGCATTCCCTCAAAGTCGAAATAACCTGGAAGCCCAAATCCCCAAACGACACCAGTTACTTGCAAGCACCTCCGCACGTCGCTCGCACTCGCGCAAACATTCAGAAACTCGCCGTCATGCTCTGTCTCGAGACCAAGCGCTTCGGGCACGTCGCGCTGATGTCGGGAGAGAAGATGATCTTCTCTGGTGATTGGCATGTCGATCAGCAGGCTGTTGCCCGGCTTCTTGCGCCTGGGTTTGCTGTTCCGGCGCGCGTACCTAGTGATTCACTTCCTGTGGCGGGAGCTTCGGGGGTTGATTTGCGGTTTCAATGGGCTCGTGGAAAGGCTTCTCAAGGTCCACTGATGGAGCACCGGCATGCAAGTATGGAGTGACAGAGAGAGCGCAACTCGCTTTCGTAGGGTGATAGAAAGAGACAATGTATTCAATGCATTATGCCACACCCTCACCTTCGCAGCCGGAAATCATGTTTCGGCATTTCACAAGCATTGGGGGCGCCCCCCCCCCCACACCAAAAAAAAACCACAAAACAACAAAAAAAAAAAACCACACA
>Ga0265797_10005953_pt1 | contig 17553 bp, 14 predicted proteins | sample P2T30metagenome_FD_192433 | JGI IMG/M metagenome (GOLD analysis project Ga0265797, IMG submission 192433) | Plant litter microbial communities from East Loma Ridge, Irvine, California - P2 T30 | ecosystem: Environmental > Terrestrial > Plant litter > Unclassified | place: USA: California...
AGACAATCATCATGGCTCCAGAACCCGAACCATACACGATATCAGTCCCTGATTCCGCAATCGAAAAGCTCAAACGCAAGCTATCAGATGCCGACTTTCCAGATGAGCTGGACACACCCGATCAATGGCCCTACGGCTCACCCCTCTCCGACATCAAGCGACTAGCAAAACACTGGGAAACGAACTTCTCATGGCGAAACGCCGAATCCAAAATGAACGAGCTACCCAACTACCGCAAAAAAGTCCAAGTCGACGGTTTCGGCCAAATCGACATCCACTTCGTCCACAAGAGGAGTTCAAACCCCAACGCCATACCCCTCCTCTTCAGCCACGGCTGGCCAGGCTCCTTCCTCGAAGTAACAAAACTACTTCCGCTTCTTGAAGCTGGCGAGAAAGAAGGGAAACCCGCATTTCACGTCGTTGCGCCATCTCTGCCAAACTTTGGGTTTAGTCAGAGGATTAGCAAGCCTGGCTTTGCGTTGTCGCAATACGCGGAGACGTGCCATCGGTTGATGCAAGACCTCGGATACGATAAATATGTTACGCAGGGTGGTGATTGGGGTTTTTGGATTACGAGATCGATGGGGATACTTTATCCCGACTATGTTCTCGCAAGTCACATCAACATGGTGCGCGCGCAAGCACCGACGTTTACATCGCAGCCTGCACTTGCTCTGCAGCACGCCGTTACTCCTTACACCGAAGCCGAGAGCAAAGGGATCGAGCGCTCAGAATGGTTTCTCAACGAGGGTCAGGCATATCGCCAGCTACAATCTACCAAGCCACAGACGCTCTCTTACGCATTCGCTGATAGCCCCGTGGCTCTACTGGCATGGATCTACGAGAAGCTGATCGATTGGACCGACGGCTACCCTTGGACTGACGACGAGGTGCTTACTTGGGTTAGTGTATACTGGTTCAGCACAGCAGGACCCAATGCGCATGTGAGGATCTACTACGAAGCGCAACACAACCCCACAGATCTGATTCCGAATCGAGAGCGGACGACGACGTGGATTGATCGGGTGAAGTTGGGTGTTGCGCACTTTCCTAGAGAGATTACTGTTGTGCCGAGGGTATGGGCGAAGACTTTGGGTGAGTTATCCTCGTGACGATGAGGTTGTCGCCTATACTTACTGATCTACCACTAGGTCCTCTCGTTCATGAGAGTGTTCACGATAAGGGCGGGCATTTCGCTGCGCATGAGAGGCCAGATGTGATCGTTGCGGACTTGCAGAAGTTGTTTGGGAGGAACGGACCGTGTTACGGCATAGTTCCAGAAAAGCCAGGTTATTGATATGGGTTCGTAGATATGAACAATTTCGACGGAATGATATGATGACGAGAGCTATTTTATGTACCGTCATTTGACAGGTGCCGGCTTTATCAGCTCAGCCGTCGAGTCTCGAGCGCCTTCGCACGAGAAGTCGAACGCGGCCATATGCGCGTCTGTTGGCTTTTCGGTCGTGCATTGCGTGATATGTTTGGCTTCGTCGCGACTTCTCAATGGGGAGAGAACTCGTCCTGGTATCGGATCGATCTCATCTTCAGACACCAATGTCGACCGCGACAAATCCTTCTCTGCCGCCGACGCGGAAGAATTGAATGTAAGCCAGTGGATTATAAGAGCGTCCCAGCAAACGTCCACCAAACAGATCGCAAGACATATCATGCCCAGCTCTTCGCCCTTGGTAAGGAAGAATTGTACCATGTTCGCCGCCGTTGGTATCTCTATCAAGAGCGACCCAATGATACTCTTCCACAGCAGTGTCTTGATATTCTTCCTAGCTGGCGTATCCTGTCCGCCATGCACTGTATCCTCATTCTGACTCGACTTCCTCTTGAAGATCCTGGAAAGAGTAGATGCACCAGGCAAACCTACGACCGGATAGAGTAGGTAAAAGAAGACCACAGTCAGAATAATATTCGTAAAGAAGTTGACCACGGTAAATGGTATCGATGCGATGCCGCGAATGCCAAAGTGACAGCGTCCGTCCGATTCGTGCAACTCGGTGACGTGATTGAGATAGGAGTTGATGGCGACAGTACCGTACAACACGATGATCATGGCCATGCAACATAGGTATATCTTGTCTTTTCGCCTATTGACGAAAGGCGCGCGGACGACATGGATGCGTTCGACCAAGAAGATATAGCTGCCATATGTTAGCAAATGGCTGGGCTTCGTCGATGCACACTTACATGATAGCTTTGATGAACGTGTAGAAGATCAAGCAAACCCATGTTCCCGCAACGCAGAGCTCGTAGGTATAGAGCCCCTGGCCTGCCACAAGAACGGCTGAGCAGATGATGAACATCAAGACCAGTACGTATAGCATGAAGACAAGCGCAGACATGAGGCGATGCTTTCTCAAAATGCGGCGTTTGAGTTTCTCGAACCGCGAACCTATGGTCTGTGTCAGAAAGTGAACGCACGACTGGTCCAAACTTGATGGCGTGATGCAAGTTGCAAAGGTCATCGTGTAACCTTGAGATCGATTGGGTACGGAAGAAGAACTTACCCAGTAATAGCGAGCACACCATCATGCACAACAGCGATATGATCGTGAAGATCGACCTATCCCGTGGAAGTTCGCCATTGTCGATGAAAACGTTCGAGTTCCGAAAATCCTCTTGCCGCACCTGTAGGGGGAGGGCTTGAGCAGCGAACGTCTGCATCAAGAAAAGACAGGCGAACAGCCTCATTCTTGACAGAAGTTCGGAACCGATATCGAAACGAGTCGTACGCGTTCGCAGAAAGAAAGACGTGATCAATAATCATTCGATTGGGGATCCTTGAGTCCTTAACTGGACCCTTTTCGCAACCTGACATCTGTCTTGGTCCCACAAAATGACGCTCCATTATTTTCTTCTTGCGTAAATCATATGGTCAAGCCTATGATCGACCGGGAGTTGCTAGGGACTGTGGCGCTGAGGGCGATCGTTTTGCTTGACTTCCAATGTTGCGTGAGGCTGATTGGGTTTACGCTAGTCATGCGGAGATGGGCCCGGCTGGCCGATGCGGCCTCGAACGCGAGATTCCCGGTGAGAAATCCACGTGCGTGCCGCTGCTCCCGTTCCTAGCAGCTGTTGGATGCGTTTTTTCTCAAATATCTCCGTCAGGGACAGGGTCGGTATTAGAGGCCGGTGTGCATTTTGCTTTTTCTACCTGACAGGTGTCATGGCTCGCTGATTCTTACCATATGTCGCGATGTCTCAACCATGCATACTTCACCCATTCGTACCCCACGTTGTCGAGCGGAAAATCCTGTTGGCTTCCCCTGGCGAGGATCCTAGTCCAATGTCTAACTGGATCTCATCCCTTTGGAGCCAATATTGCCGTATCGGGATTGCGACAATCCGCCGAACGCCATTGCGCCATTCTCTTGCTTTGCTGAAAGATCCTGATCTTGATCTCCGAGGATGAATTTTGCCGATGTTGCAACGGCCTGTTCTTCGCTCACGGGCAACATCTCGTTCCATTCCAGAAACAACCATAGCCAGGATAGAGCACATTCGATGTGCCCTGAGGTAGGTGAAGATGTGCTCAGCAGGACCTTGCACGTCTCCTGTCTTCTCCAAAGAGACAGCTGGTGAAGCTGGATAGTACACAGCCCTCAGATCTGGCAGGGGTCGCAGGGATGCTGAATCATAGTAGTCTGAACGAGTGGCTCCGAGGAATGAGCTGAGCAGATTGACTTCGGAAACTCACGAACAACTGTGGGGACTCTCGTAAACTTTGCGTACACTCTTCGCACGTTCGTACCCCACGCCGTGGGGTGCAAGGAGTATTGCGAATTCTCGGTCAGAGTTGGCTATACGAGCATGTGATTGATACAAGGTCGTTTCGGTCGATGATCGCTGGTATATGCGCGCTGCGAGAGCATCCTGAAACCCCTGCTGGTATCCACGGGGAATTTCTCGTCACAGCCCATTTTGCTGATCACACTTCTATCCAGATGTAGAATTTAATCCCCTAACGGCCAGAGAATGTTGAAAAGATGCGCGCGGCCTTCTGATTCGGCGTGAAGAAGTAGCTGCGGCAGGTCAGTAAGCCCTTGAAGTGGCGTGTGGTAACTGACTTGTTCGCCCAGTGCGCGTTCAACCAGCTCCTCCCGCGAAAGCTCAATGAAGACATCGTGAAACCGGCCTTCTCCGACTGCAACTAGTGGTGATATATTGACTTTCGCTCGGTCATATATCAAAGTAGGAACACAGCCGCATTGCAACCTTCGAAGTGAAGGTTGCCAAATGTGATGTGCGTGTGCGATGTGCGTCCCGGCGGATGTCGCGCATACGCGCACGGCGCGTCGCACTAGAGCGGATCTGGACTTGCCGGATCGCTGATCTCCGAAAGCATCTATGTAGCCATCCACTCACAACTCTACAACTGCACCTCAACCAATAATGAGTGGCGATACAAGATTGAAAAAGAAGCGGAGAGGCGGCCCGCGCAGTAGAACAGGTATGTGCCGTGATCTATGAAACTCTGCTGCGATGCTGAGATAAGCTAATGCCATCAAGGTTGGTACGTCTGGCTGCTATTTTCATCGCGAAAACCTGTACTTCTGGCTGACTGAGTCGCTCCAGCGCCACCTGCAAACGCCGTCACACCCGCTGCGATGAGAAAAGGCCAGTATGCGGGAATTGCGAGCGTCTCAACCTCGACTGCGAGCTATCCGAGGAGATCGTATGGGCTACTCCTCGTGTCGATACAACACCGGACGAACCAAACAATGATGCGCCGCTTCTCGTTGACGTGTTTAGGACACGAATGAATGATCTTGACCTTCCTGAAAACTCTTTGTCAAATCAGAACTACATACCTGCTAATGGAGTCACGACAGCAGGTTCCGACGAAGCGAACGGTCCGAAGAAGGTACGCTTGACACCAGAAAGCGCCTTTTTACTCCAGACCTATGTACGCACCGTCGCAACATGGATGGATATCTTTGATCATGCCAGCACCTTTCAGCACAAAATCCCACAGCTGGTCCTCAGATCGCCGCTTCTGTTTCACTGTGTATGCGCCTTTACCGCCAACTATCTTGCCCTTTCCAATTCGAGCCATGATCCTTCTTGGCAAGTCACAGCTTCCAAGCATTATGGCGAATCGTTGCGCCTACTCATAGAAGCTTTGAGCATGCCTTCGCACGAACATGCGCTTACCGCAAGTATGCTGCTCTTGAGCTACGAAATCCACGGAGCTTTGCGCTCTGAAGACTATCGGCGACACTTCCTAGGCCTTACAGTACTAATCAAATCACGACATGTTACTGCACAGTCAAGCGGCACTGATCTGGCCAACTTCTGGATCTATATCCGACACGAGATCGTTGTAGCTATGGCTAGCGAGCAGCCTCTGGTACTAGACCCTGCAGAGTGGGAGGTGTCCTGGGTAGAGGGTGAGACTAGAGAAGATGTTTTGGGAAACCACATGCTTTGGATATTAGCGCGAGTTCTCAATCTCATTTTTGGACCAGATGGACGAACTGAAGCAGGTAAAGAGCAGCGCCAAAGCTTCCTGCACGAGATCGAAATGTGGCGAAGGGGGCTTTCTGACACGTTTGTTGGTATTTCATACGGGGAGAAAGACGAAGATGGCTTTGGCAAAGTATACTTCCCAGTGGCGGCCGCAGCCGCCACAGCGTTTTGTACGTTTATAGAAGCACGTAGCGCTCAACACGATCTAACGGGTCCAGGGTATCATATAACACATATTCTGCTCTATGCAGAGCCGGAGCTTCAAGACGAGGCCTACATTCCTCTGATTCAAGAGCAGGCTATGGAGATAACCGACATAGCAATATCAGATTTCCCCCCATCGCTGATGGTATTCTCTACGCATGGTCTTTTCTATGGTACGTATCCATCCTTCCGGCTACACATAGTCAAATGATTTTACGATCACAGCGAAACGGTAACTGATACGTTCTAGCCGCGAAACACATCCATGGGATCTCAAGAAAGGCGCGTATCTGGAACGTCTTGAACGAGGTTGAGCGGCAAACTGGATACAACACGAGTACGACCGTGAGGCTTCTCCAGACTTTGGTGGAGGAAGGCGCGCAAAGCCATAGCGCAAATATCTTATGAGCGATTCCTCTTGCTTCGAAAGGAAAGCCATCATAGTTCACCAGTCTCTGCCTACCAAGTACCTGGAGAATGGCCGGCATCGGACCGAGCCGCCTCGTTGGTCAGCTGCGGGCTGAAGCGAAGCCAACGACTGATCAAGCATTGACTGCGAGGCTTCTGGGGTGATGATGGGGTCGGAAGTTTTCATCCTATCGCATTGTCTGGGTGTAGCGACTTCGGTGACACTCCAGAGTAGTGGCGCGTAGAGCACACCTCTTACTGGTAATTATTACCGTTACCCACCCCACGTACATCCTCAGGCCCAACACGGATGCTGGAAACAATTCAAAGACATCTCCAAAGACACGGTCAATCACGATTTCAAATTTCCTTATCTATCAGGTTTCGTTCCAAGACAAAGCTGTGACAAGATTTGGCATGCGCAGCCGGGTTCTGGCGCACGTCGCGAGGCTGCGCCGCCTGCACAGCCCGCGAACAGTCGGGCAGGCAGCAGCAACACAACCAGTCGAAAGATGTCCCTTGTTCTAACAAGCGACTGGGCAGCGCAAATCAGTACCCTTTCGCGACTTTTGTGAGCGTATCGCATGAAATTGTTCAGCTTTTAGATATTGACAACGCCACAACTTCGTTTATGCGCGGGTAGTCTCAGCCATGCACGACAGGTTGTTTCGCGCAGCCTCCACGAGAGCGTTGATGGGGCTCTTGGTTATATTCGCCACTCCAACCGATTTCTGAAATGCTATGTTCATCATTCTATCTCACACCATTATGGCACCTCCACTCAACTCTCAAGATGATCGTGCAGCGTTCGTTGACGCTTGCATTAACAAGCGTAAGAAAGCGATGCATGCCTGGGAGTCACTTGGCTTGATCAGTGAGAAGTTACACGATGAGCAACACGGCTACTTCGTCAACAAGGAAAAGGCCGACAAGGCTAACGAACTGCAAAGAGTGGTTGAGGGAATAGCAAAGTCGTTTGCTACGTCGTATTGTGGCACCATCGAAGAACTCCATACTTACCTGGCTGAAGAGAACGCCTTCTCGGAAGATGTCCTCCGGCTCGGACAAGAATTTGGAGTGAAGATATGGGGCCGTATAGAAGACGGTGAAATCCGCTCGTCAGGCGAATCCCAAGGAAATGGCATCGAGGAGCAGGACTGGGACGACCCAAAAGACCGCCAGAAGTGAGCACTTTATGCGTTCTCATGAACGACTTTACTGACGCCCTCTTAGTATTCTGTTCTACATCCGATGCTGGCTTATATGTACCGTGGTCAGAGAGTACAAGGCGACTCCACGAAAAGGGAAAGCAAAAGGTCGGACCCGAGACTTGAGGGTAAAGTAGCCGTCACGAATAGCTCTCAAGATGTCTTGCTAACTTATCACTAGTATGTAGCTCCCTTGCGATGCTTTGCTAACGCAGTGCTGAGACATCTTACTATTCGTGCTAACAGCTTGACAGTCCGTCTCAAGATAATCAACATGAAGACCCCATCGAAGATCTCGCAGAATCTGATAGCCCTAGAATCATAGGCGTATCTTTTAGAGCGCCAGAGCCACCACGCATGTATCCAACACCGGAACCGCGCAGAGATACGACATTCGCCAGTGCCAACGAGAAGATTACAAGCACTAGTTTCACCTCCGTGAACAAGACCACCACACCGAGTAAGAGGAAAGCGCAGTATTCCCACGAACGAACACCTTCTGGGAAGCTCTCGAAGCCTTCAAAGGGCGTTCGAACAATCCCTGTCCTCACTAACCAGTCACGAGATCCCTACTCGATCCCCATGTCTCCTCCCACGTTCTCCCCCATATCCCCTCCTGCGGTTCCGAACCTGGGCCGCTCATCGTTTCAAAGACGTAGAGAGACCACATACGACTCAGACGCGACGTGGGCACCGCCTCGTGAAGAAACCGCAGACGCGGAAACGGTGGTCGATGCGGAAGATGTCCATCCCGGAGAAGTCGGTAAGTTCATTATTCCGACAGCAACACTGAACGTTGAAGCTTACCTTGATTAGATTCAAGAATCCAGAATGATATCGCTACGTCTAACGCAGATGAGATGCAATACGAGTACGATAACGACATCAACAACGCCGCCGGCCCATCGGGCACCTACCGAAACCCCCTCAGACAGGATTCCGTCATACCAGATACACAAACGCAAAACGATGCAGTAGACTCTATCATCTACCCTCCAAGTAGCCAAATCATTGTAACCGACGAAGACACATCAAGCGACGCATATACCGACGCCATAATCCGCTCTCTCATCTCCAACCCCTCTCCCACGACGCGGCAAACGCGCATATACCGTCTCGAACTCTATAGACTACTCGTCTCCTACCTGAACGGTATCAAGAACTTCGATCCCACCAACTACGACTCCGCTGCGGAAGAACGCATGGACTTTCTACTCAACCAATTTCACTGCACCGATGCTGATGCCTGGCATTCTGATCATAACGACAGCGCACTTCGCCTACATCTCGCGTTCGAGAAGTGGATGAGCATGCGTCACCGTCTCGCCGCGTTTCGCAGCGTGACGGGATATTTTGGCCTGCCGGGGAGGCAGTGGGAGGAGTTTCTGAGGGGTCTAGATGATGTGCCGCATGCGGAGGCTATTTTGGCTTTTGTGGATCTGAAGGACGCCGGGGATGGGGAAGAGGGTGGGAGGGTGCTTGGTGATGGGTTTGATAATGATCTTATGATGATGTTTGATGGCTTAACGAAGTTTCAGGACTGTAATGGGCCGGAGGCTTTCAAGGGTGTAAGGAAGTTTAATGAGAGGTTGTTAGTGTGGTTCAGGGATGAGTGAACGGGTGGAGGTAGACAAAAGACAAACCACACAGAAGACGCAACTGAGACTGCGGCCATTCCTTCTTGCGTCTAGTCATTCAGTACCTACCAGACTTGTCATAACACGCAGCAGCTATCCATCTCAAGGTCCAGCGCTGGCTTCTGCTCCACAACCGGCGCCACACCCCCATTAAGCTCTTTCAAGAACACAGTAAGCCGTTCCCTCAACTCAACCTCCTCTTTCTCCCTAGCCCAAACAAGATACAACCCCCACCTGAACTTCCCAGCCGTCCTCTCCAACGGTTTCAACATCCACTCCTTCAGCTCCCAACCCACCGCAAGCGGCATGTCGTTGTATACACGTAGCGTGATGAATTCCAACATCTTCGCCTCTCTCAGGAGCAAGTCGACTAGATCCGCAAGCCACCCGTTCATGCTATACGGAACTGTGTGCTTGTCAATCACACCTCCATTTGATTGGTCATTCCAAAATACACAAATGCAGATCCTGCTTGCGTTCTGGATGGCGCGGAGGGCGGTCGGTTCGATCGGGCGGTCGAAAATGCACGAGCTGGCAAGTGGGTAGAAACCCAAGGTGGCTTTCGAATAGAAGTAGGCGCGGATCTCATCGCAGAGAAAGCGACATGTCACAGATAGCTCGGTTGGTGCGCTTCGGTCGATGTAGGTGATTAGTCGCTCTTGTGTTTGCGCAGTATGATTATGATTGGGTTCCTGGCTGCAGAGATGGTCGTAGATGTCGTAGCGCAGTTCTTTGGGGAGACGGAGGAGAGGGCTGGAGGGAATGGATGAAGACATGATGGGTGGTGTACGTATAGGCGGCAAATGACGTGGGTTGCGTTGAGGGTACGAAGGTCTGTTTAGACAGTTGGATGGAAGATGGTAAGAAGGAGGCAGGTTTATGACAGTCAGGTACTGTATGGATGTGACATGTGGGTTGGCATTGTGGCACGCCTTGTGATGTATGATGACGTACTACCTGGGGTGCTTTGGCTCTTGTGGGAACGTGAAAGTGGGAAATAAGACTTAGAACAACAACCCTCCCTCCCTCTACTATACACTACTACGCTGTAATTAAATAATAATAAAAAGTAGAATAGCACAATATAAAGCTCTAAATAACTTTATCTTTCTGAATTTCTAATTAAGAGCGTTATAGTTATGTTATAAGAGCTATCTACTATTAGCTTGTGTCTAACTTTCACGTTCCCACTAGAGTTTGGGTGATCTGGTCATGGACGAAGAGGTCGTATTCGCGATATCCCGGAGCCTGACCTTTTCAAGCAGTGCAACCAACAGTAAACTATTGCATGCATCATTGCCACTAGCAGGTCGCAAGTAACTCAAAGAGCACGACATTCAGAAAGAAGCATATAATTGTGGCATTTTCCGTAATTGCTCCAACGCCATGCGAATGCAACATCATATCGAAGACGAACAATAATACTGTAATCTAGCTCCACAGCCTCAGCGTCCCATCCGCACCAGCCGACACACACCACGGCTCCCTCGGATGCCAGTCGAGACCCATAACACCCAACCTGCTCTTGACCTTGTGTCCGCGCAGTACCTTCAAAGGAACAATTGTAGCGTTCTCCATAAGATCTCCCACAACCTTTCCGTGGAAGATCTGGATGGTGCCGTCGTCGGAGGTATCGGCGAAGAGGGGGAGACCGCCTTGGTGGAAGCGCACGGAACGAATGGCTTCCTTGTGGAAACGCAGGGTCTTGTAGGGTTTGTTGGAGAGGTCGAGATCGTGCCAGAGGAGACGCTGCAGGGGCAATTAGTACACGAGTAATGTTACGGTATATGGAGAGCTTACCTTGTCGTATGTTCCGACAATGATGTTGTCACCACCGGGATGCACATCAATGGACGAGATCCATTTAGCACCTGGTTGCAAGATCTTGACGAGTTCCTGCTTGGCGAGGTCGTAGCTGCGGATGGTGTTGCGGGTGGCGACGAAGAAGATGGCTTTGGAGGGGTGGAATTGGGCGGTTTGCGCGATACCCTTGAGACGGCGGAAGGGGAGCTGGGTGAGATGTTTTGAGACGGTGTGGATGGCTACGGCTGTGCTTTGGCCGCGAGGCGATACGGTGGCGAAGTAGTCTCCTCTTCGGTGCCAGTTGACTATCTTGACTGCTGCTCGGACTTCGATTTGGACGAGAACGCCCTTGTTCTCCAGACGAGTTCCGGGACGGCTCCACTTGCCTGGTGCTGCTTTAGGTGCCTCGCCAAATGTTGTTGTGGTGGGCTTAGAGGCCGCGTAACCCCAACCGGCGTCGAGAACCTCGCGACTAGCTTGCTCAACGTCCGGTGAAAGAAGTGTGAAGGGTACGATTAGGTAGACGTTCTCGCCGCAAGCAGCAGCTACTACCGATGTCTCCTTGGTGGGTCTCCATTGTACTGCATCGACGGCCTCCTCATCTGACAGCTTTGCGTTCCAGACCTGGCGACCAGTCAATAGCTCCCAGATCCTTACGTAGCCGTCGTCACCTCCACTGGCAACAAAGATACCGTTAGGATCGACCGAAACACAACGAACACGTCCTTCTTGTCCGCGGTATATCGCTGCGCATGTAGTCGGGAAAGGCTTGAGCTCTTCAGGGTTCGGCAGCTTAGGTAGCAGTGATTCAGGGTCGATGTTGAGTCGGTTTCTCCGGATACGGGGAGCCAAGTAGAGATCCAAGCTTCGCTCAAATCGTTCCTTGACGAATGTCTCGTAACCAGGAACCTTGCGCAGCGCATCGTAGTTCTTGGGCAGGAAGTCCGTCTCCCGCTCCTCATCGTCTTGCTCCAACCACTTCTGCTCCTCAACCTTATCTGGCAAGTACTCGGGCGGTGGGTGGTAGCTCGCTTCGTAGCCAGGCGGTGGCAGCTTGGGTGCCGGGATGTGCATTGTGTTGTCGGGGCGAGGCTTCTCGTCCGCCCATACGTCAAAGGTGAAAACGTCTTGCTCCTCCTCCTGCTCCTCCGGTGCCCTGTATGGCTTGATGCGGCCTTCCCTAATCGCCTTGACGATCTTCATGACGCGCTTCGCTTCGTGCTTGGAGGGGATGAATCGTCGCTTGGGCTCTGGCGCAGCGCTCAGTGGCATAATCTCCGTGTTGACGCCAGAGAAGTAGGCGACCATCTCTGGGTATGGGTCGTAACCATCTTCCACAATCTCGTTCCTTGTGAGCCTCTTGAGTACATCGAGCTCCTCGGGTGACAGGTTCAGCGGCTTTCCTGTCTGGGGATCCGTCAAGCCTGTCCAGCCCTTGGGTATGTCGATACTGTCCAGCAGCGCATCTAGCGCCTCTCCCTTTGCCGGGCGCATGATCTTCTTGCCGTTGATATCGTAGCCAATATGCGGGTATTCATCGTAGTACTTGAGGTCGATGTTGCCGATCGTGTTGGTAGCTTCGGCGTCAGAATCGTCAGACTCGTAGACTGGGTCGATCTCTTTGTAGATGTAGCGAGTGTTGCCGTGCGCATCGGTGGTGACAGTGTAGTTGGGCTTCAAGTCTTCGTCATCGTCCAATTCCCCGGTTGCGCCACCATTTACGTCCAGATCCATCTCGTGTGTAGGCACTCCATTCTTCTTGCGCAGTGGAACATCCGAGGTATTCAAGTTGCGCATTTCCTCACGAATCTGCTCTGCATCGCTGTCTTCCTCCTCCTCTTCATCTTCGTCGGAAAGACCCTCAATCACACTGCTAGCATCGGTATCGGCGCCTTCATCTTGGCTGTCGTCCGAGTCGTCCTCGGAATGCGACAGGATGCCCTCGAGCAGTCCGTCGGCCAATTCACCTTCCGAGTCACTGGGCTCGGGCGCCGGGCGCGTCACTACCTTTCTCTTGCGCGGGTTGACTGACATTTTGGGCGATTGATGTTTCCTCGTCACGTTCACCGCGGACTGTCGCAACTTCCCAAAAATTATCGCTAGCGTCCAAGATTTCGGTTTTAGCGCGTCGCACGTGCCAGGCTGCCATCAGCCAAGCATATCCTCGGAGACTCTACAGCAACTTTATCGCAAACTACGCAACTCCAACTCTCTGTTTACCCCACGCAATTGCAACCACCACCCGCATCTGCTACACCAAGACACCACCCCAGACTGATTGCAGCAGTAATTCCACCGACTCACCATGGCGACGCGCCACTCTGACTACGATCGTAGGCGCCATTCCCCGCGCCGCGACCGCGACCGCGGAGATCGTGGAGACCGCTATGGCGAAGGCCGCTTCAGAGACGACCGTGACCGCCGAGACCGCCGCGATGACCGTCGAGAGCCTGACCGTCGAGACCGTGACCGTGGCGACACGTACCGTCGACGTTCGCGCTCCCCGCCTCGCCGCCGTGACCGATCCCGTGACCGAGGAGACCGTGCCGACCGTGGAGACAGCTACAGGCGCGACCGCGACGGTGATAGAGACAGGCGCCGCCGCTCTACTTCCCGCCGCCCTGGTTCCCGCTCCTCTGCCACACCAGCACCAGGCTCAGACAGCTGGAGGCGCGATGACAGCAGACGCGACGACAGCAGGCGCGATCGGCTAGATCATTCCTCGCGCGACGACAGGAAGAAAGACCCCGAGACACAAGCCAAGGACAAGCTCGCAGACCGCGCTGCGAAGCTGGCTGAGTGGAAGAAGCTCAATGCCGAGCGCCTACTCAAAGAGAAGACCGACACACCCGGCTCCGGTGCTTCGCCAGCTGCCACTGCACCTGCAACCCCGTCAGTCACTGCGACGCCCCCGCCAGCCCCGGCATCTGAGGCCAAGCTTGTTGATACCGCTAAGACCAAAGTCATCCCGCAGAAGAGTGCTACTGAGAAAGTCAAGCAGAAGCAGCCCGAGAAGTCGACTTTCAGACTGGATGCTTCCGCCGCAGCCCGTCCCCTAGACATGGCCAAGCCTGCAGGCAAGACTGTCACCAACGCTAGCAGTATGTTCATCCCAGATCCTCTTTTCACGAACCACAAGCTCACACGTACAGACGTTCCCATTGTTAAGGGCAATGGTAACATTGGCTCGTTCGGTCTCAAGGCCAAGACTGCTGCTGAGACCGAGGAAGAGAATTCCAGAAAGGCATTGCTCGACGAGGAAGGCCCGACCCGCAAGCGCAAGCTTCAGGCTCTCCCCGAATTCGACGCCAACGAGGCACCCTCGCTTGAAGCCGACGGCGACGACGCGGACTCTCCAATGAGTGACATCGGCAGTGATGACGAGAACAACGCGGAACTTCAAGCTCGCCTTGAGAAGCGTCGCGCTGAGATCGCCAACGAGAACCAAGAGGACACTGCCATGGAAGAGGCAACTGCTGTCGAAGCCCCTGCCGACGACAAGATGGAAGTTGACGAAAATGCAGGCGCCGAAGAAGATGACGTCGATCCTCTCGATGCCTTCATGGCCGATCTCACGGAGCCACAACCAAGCCGCGGAGCTCCTTCGGGTCAGACTATGTTTGCTGACGAGCTTGAGACTGTCGAGACCTCCGTCGAACATGAGGACCTTAACGAACTTCGCGCTGCCAAGAAAAAGAAGAAGAAGGAGGTGCCTACCGTCAACCACGATAAAGTTGAGTACGAACCGTTTAGGAAAGACTTCTACACTGAGCCCTCCGAAGTTGCACAGATGACACCTGAGGAGGTCGCAGATCTTCGCCACGAGCTCGACGGCATCAAAGTCAAGCCTGATGACGTTCCCCGTCCTGTCACCAAGTGGGCGCAGATGGGTCTGCTGCAAGCTACCATGGACGTCTTCACCAAGATCGGCTACGAGAGGCCTACAGGTATCCAGTCTCAAGGTGTACCTGCAATTCTCTCTGGCCGAGATCTCATCGGAGTCGCCAAGACCGGTTCTGGAAAGACACTTGCATTCGGTATCCCTATGATTCGTCATGTCCTTGATCAACGCCCACTGAAACCAACTGATGGGCCTATCGGACTGATTCTCGCCCCAACCCGAGAGCTAGCACTGCAGATTGTCAACGAGCTCAAGCCATTCCTTGCAGCATCGGGTGTTACCATCAAGTGTGCCTATGGTGGTCAGCCCATCTCTGAACAAATTGCTATGATCAAGCGTGGTGGCATCCACATCCTATGTGCAACTCCAGGCAGAATGATTGATCTGACCAACGTCAACCAAGGACGAGTGCTTTCTTTCCGCCGCATCACTTACGTTGTCCTTGATGAAGCTGATCGCATGTTCGATATGGGCTTCGAGCCTCAAGTCATGAAGATTCTTGCGAATGTACGTCCTGATCGCCAAACTGTCCTCTTCTCAGCAACTATGCCCAAGAACATGCAATCTTTGGCTCGCAAAGCACTGCACAACCCAGCCGAGATCACCATCGGTGGTAAGAGCAAGGTAGCTCCCGAGATCACTCAGATCATCTCTGTCGTACCGAACAGTTATGAGAAGAAGATCAACAAGACTCTACTGTATCTTGGTCAATTGTTCTCTGAAGACGAGAATGCCCAGGTACTGATCTTCACTGAGCGGCAAGAGACAGCCGAAGATCTCCTGTCCAAGCTTTACAAGTCTAAGTATTTCTCTGTCAACACGATTCACGGAGCTAAAGATCAGACTGATCGTAACGAAGCGATCAACGACTTCAAGCAAGGTGTTCTTTCGATTCTCATTGCCACATCTGTAGCCGCCCGTGGCCTTGATGTTCCTGGACTGGCTATGGTCTTGAACTTTGATTCGCCAACCCATCTAGAAGATTACGTGCACCGCTGCGGACGTACCGGCCGTGCTGGCAACAAAGGTACCGCTGTTACGCTTATCGAGAACCCCGGTCAAGAGCGCTTCGCTCTTCACATCGTCAAGGCACTCAAGGAGAGCGGTACAGAAGTGCCTCCAGAGCTCCAGGAGATGGCTAACACATTTCATGAGAAGGCCAAGGCAGGTACCGAGAAGTACTACGGCGGTTTCGGTGGCAAGGGTCTCGACAAGCTCGATGCAGCACGCGCACTTGAGAAGAAGCGCGAGAAGCGTCAACTTAAGCTGGAAGGTGTTGACGAGAGTGAAGACGAAGAAGAGATTGCCCCACTCATCAAGAAGCCCGAGGTCGCTGGCCCAGCTGGTGTTGTTAACGCTTCTGGTCCTGCTGCAGCTGCCGAAGAAGATCAACCACACTGGATGAAGCTGCTGAACAGCAAGATTGTGGTCAGCAAGACTGAGCGCCCCGACGCTGCCGCTTCTGGCAAGCCGATGACCGCGCGCGAGCGAGCCATGGCTGCTGCTTCCAAGGTCGACGGCAGACTGAGCAAGAAGGGTATGATCCACGCGGGTCAGCCTATCGACAACAAGGGCCCCGATGCTGGTCTCTACCACTCAACCATCGAAATCAACGACTTTCCCCAGAAGGCTCGATGGGCCGTCACCAACCGCACCAACGTCGCCAAGATTCTGGAGCAGACTGGTGTTTCCATCACGACCAAGGGCAACTACTACCCCGCTCCCAAGCAGCCTGGTGAGAATGATCTACCCAAGTTGTACATTCTCGTCGAGGGTGACACCGAGAACATTGTCACACAGGCTATGATGGAGCTCACTCGTCTTCTGCGCGAGGGAACCATTGCGGCTGAGGACGCCTCTGCGACTCGTGGCCCTACCGGCCGTTACAGTGTGGTTTGAGAAGTTTTACTTCCATAAGGTATGCTCGACACTTTTTTTCTCTCTTTCCAGCGTTGCTTTCTGTTCGTTCAGCGTTGCTTTCTTTTCCATGGCGTCAGTCTACTGCATTGGGAGGAATGGTCAAATGGATGGATGGGAAGGGCATGGGACGGAGTTGAAGGCTTCGACACAACACGATCGTGCTTCGATGCATGCCGCGTGGCTGTACCAAAACGTAAGTTCTCACTCAATTGCTCCATTCAGAAGTTTCGTTGATTTACCCAACCGTCGCAGGTTTCTACTCGGTCACTGAGTCTCTGTCAGGCAACGACATCATTGTACATTAATGGGTTTGGCAACACGGTTCGCTGATATGCGATATGTGGGAAGGGGAGTGGAGGCTTGACTCTAGTAGTTCTGGTAAAACATGTCTGGTACGAAGGAGTGAGGTCTTGACTCTGGTGCTTTTCATGCAGCTTGATATGGCACGAGAATGTAGCTTAAGATAATCCTCCAAATGAGAGGCATTTCTGTCTACTACATGAACTTCTTCGCGTGTTTCTAACCACCCATATCTCGCGCTGTATACTCCGACTGGCCTGGCAGCCCTGACTCCCGATCTCCGGAGACATGATACTGCATGCGACCTCATAGCGGGCCTCTTCGCCGATCCTCTATACTCCATCAATAAATTTCTCCTCAACATCAACCTCTGCGCGACAATCAATACATGCAGACGCGAACCGACATTTATTCATTCATTCCTCAGACCCAGATGCGTGGTACAGAACGACTACGCCGTATTGCCCTGAACACTGATGACGCAGCTCTACAGGACCCACGCCGCACCGCACTGACGCCATATCGCTCCCAAGCCAAGCTGCAGCTGCATCATCTGAAAAACCCTCCTCGGGGGTATATCCATCGGAATATGTATGTGTAGGTGTAATGGCGCCATAGCTGCATAGCGCATGTTGCATGCTGCATCTCCCACTCCCTCTCCCATCCTCCCCTCCATCCTCCATCCTCC
>Ga0265797_10005954_pt1 | contig 17552 bp, 13 predicted proteins | sample P2T30metagenome_FD_192433 | JGI IMG/M metagenome (GOLD analysis project Ga0265797, IMG submission 192433) | Plant litter microbial communities from East Loma Ridge, Irvine, California - P2 T30 | ecosystem: Environmental > Terrestrial > Plant litter > Unclassified | place: USA: California...
ATTCTGACGTGCCCCAGTACAAAGCCCAGCCCTTCTGCTCGATGACGTGGTTGAATGCGCGAACTGTTTCTTCCATGGGTGTAAGGCGATCCGGACGATGCGCATACACTATATCGACATACTCCAGGTCCATGCGTTTGAGAGATGCGCGAAGACCCTCGATGATGTGCTTGCGTGAGAGACCGTGGTTGTTGACAAGCACTTCGCCATTTGCGCCGCCCCAGTTGAGTTTTGTGGATATCACAATGTCGTTGCGGTTCCATGCAAATTTCTTGATGGCCTGGCCCATGATGATCTCGGACTGGCCTGCGGCGTAAGACTCAGCCGTGTCGAAGAATGTGATCCCATTATCGTAGGCCGTCTTCATGATGGAAAATGTAAGTTCTGATAATGACGTTAGTGGAGTGGCTGATGAGCGTATAGGCACAAAGTACCATTTTCGACATGGCCTCCGAAACTATAATCTGATAAGTCTACGCCCAAGTGTTTTGAGAAAAGAAGATGAGTGAACGTACGTGAGCCATCCTCCTAGGCCCAGCGCAGATACATGCAAGCCCGAGTTACCTAGGCGGCGGTACTGCATGCCCGTTTTACGAGGTTCTTCCCAAGCCATCTTGCGTGTGTTTGAATGATTCGGTGATGGATTCACACGTTGATTTCCTATGGGTGCTGGAGCCAGGTGGTCCCTCAAGTACAAACCGCCATTTTCAGTCACAGGTCTTACCAAAGCCTTCAACAGTTCTGCTGACTATGCTCAAAGCGGCGAGTCCTCCATGAAGGGCGATGCCGGCGATGTAGCCTGCCGCATCGGACGGAAAACCTCAGTTGGGCAGTTGCAGCGAGTTGGGCGCTGTGCTGCCGCGGCCTTGGTATCCAGGGTTTCGGAATGACTCGTAACATCGTGGAGATTCCCGAGGTCGTCATTGATCCCCGCAATCACGACATGCGATGGTTCCGGGCAGTTGTGGGGCGCGGTAGGGAAAGTGGATCAGGCTAGAGACGTCTTCGTTGAACAAGGCGGCTCTTTGCAGCCGACGCAGAGACGTTTACTCACCATACGCGCAATCGACGCGCGATCATTCGCAACGTCGTGTAGGAAAAACAGAAAAAGAATGATTCAAAGTGTATTGAAAGTATAACTGACATACTCTCCGATGATGTCTCTTTGGAAATGGTATATAATGGGTATCAGAACTTTGGAATTCGAACTTTGGAAAGCAACCTCGGGTTAATCTCAACGACGGGTCGTAGATAGTTCGGTGCAACTAAAAGGCGAGGGGGCATTGGTTGGTAGTCGGATCGATTGAAGAGACCATGTGATGCTGCTATGCATGTTGACATTGACTGTCTGTGGATTCCACCGGCTATCGTTTCCCAACGAGATCAGAGTGTGAACCTGAAGTCTAACCGCTTGTTGCCATCCTTCTCTCGGGAGATGATGTCTGCTTGGTACAGAGCCTTCTCTTCTGAAGTCATCTGTTCCCACTGTATCTGTTTCCTTTTGTTGAGGCGGACCAAAGTCTGCCGTTGCACAAGGAAAGTAATGACACTCAGCGCGCATATAGCCACAAGAACAGAGTTTCCCTGCTTGTAGTACGGGCCATCGTACTTGCGGTAGATCTGTGAACTGATCAGAGATCCAATCTGCACAATGACATTGTACGTTGCGGCCGTAATCGCACGTTTCTTGACGTCAAAAGTGTTCTCGGATATCCAAGAAGAGACCAAGGGATGGAAATATGGGTATCCGGAGATCAGCGTGATTAGGGAAAAGCGGCCCCATTCACGGCCACCATCGGGCAGTGTCAACAACGCAATGAGAAGCGGCATGATCCAGAATTCGCCGAATATACAATGGAAAGTACGTTCGTTGAAATAGTCGCTTGAGTATGCCAATGCTAGCATAGTAACAACCTGGAGGGCCGCAGACGGAATTGTCAACATGTTGCTGTTGAAGGTGCTGAAGCCGAGGCGTTTAAGCGTGAGAGTGAGGTATCCTTGCACCGGCGAGGCAGGGATGTAAGCGACAAGGCCGATGAAGTATAAACCCCACATGGAGGAATCTGACCAGGCCGCGCGGATGTCTTTGAACGTTGCTGGCTCTTTGAGAGCAGTGAGGCCTTTGGCTGGGTCGTCTCGGAGTATACGGTTGACCATGATGACTTCTTCCCGCTCAGTGTACCAACCTTGACGCCAAAGCACATTCTTGGTGGATGTCGGCGCGGTGGGCAAATACAAGTACGAGAGAATGGCGATGACGACCGTCAAAAGGCCTTCGAGGAGAAATAGCCAGAACCAACCTGGCTTTCCACCAACACCGCGCATCTCCAGAATCCCCGCCGCAAGTAAGGCCGAGATGACACGTGCGATGTTGAGTGTCGACCAGAAGGCTGCCAGGCGTAGAGAAAGCTCCTTGGACTTGTAAAAGTAGGTCGCGAACAAGATTACACCGGGGATGAAACCACCTTCGCAAAGTCCGATGGCTGCACGGCCCAGGTAAAACGAAGTTCGGTCGTGCATCCACGCCTGGCCCCAAGATGCAGTTCCCCAAGCAAGCATCATGGTCGGGAGGATATACTTGAAGCCATAGCGTTTGGTGAGACTGTATAAGAACACAGTTAGAGAAAGACTTCAACAAGAAAATCGGTGATACTCACAACTGCACTGGGAATTCAGCTGCTAGAAAGCATACCAACTGTATCGTTGTTCCATTGTTGTAGTCGTCAGAAGTCAACCCGAGGTCCTCCAGAAGATTGTCTGCGAGTGCATTCGATATATTTCCACGATCGAGCTGTGATAGTCAGTATTTCTGATCGACTAGCACAATGTATGAACTTTCCTGCAGCCCGAACATCATGAGACAGAGCCATGTGAGTAGCCGGAGGTCTGTCTTGCGCACCACACGCCGTTCTTCCTCAATCGTCCAGCTCGCCTGGGGGTCGAAGCGATGCCGGCCTTCGTACGTCTCGTGGGGTGGGACGATATCCGCAAGTTCCTCTCTACCCACGTGGGCCGATGATTTGAGCGAATTGGCATCTTCACTGATCCGTGTGGTGTGCGGGGATGCTTCTATGTCGTTGCCCATCGTCAAGGGCTGCGATTGTCGGCTACAGCACAATTGCCACGAAGGAAGGTTATTGCTGAGATGTGATAGACTGGACACTGCACATTCCCTGCTATGCTCTCTTGTCTCCTATTTATTACTTTGGACATGGCATGTCGCAATTCAAGCTCATCCCGTCGCCATCGTCGCCATCCTACCGAGGTAGTAATTGCCCCGAAGAACGAGGGGAAAGCACAATGTTGTGCATGTTGATGCATCTCCTATTGGTCTTACTGTCGACATCCGACTTGGCGTTCACGGGGTCATGTAGGCTAGGCCCGGCACGCCTAGACCCAGAGCGTACAACTAGTCCGATGACGTGCTTTACCATGCATGCGGTGGTGTCACCCTGGTTCCGGGAATGATTATATGTCCTGGACTTCCAGACATTCGGAGCCGTTGGTTTGGAGGCTATCCAAGCGTTTTACAACACTGAATTTGAGCCGGAAGTTGCACTAACCGCGCACCACATTGCCTTCAAGATGCCTTCAGTCAAGCGCAGTCGTATGGAAGACGTTCATGAAGACGGAGATGCAAATATCATTGGTGGTCACCCAAGCGCCCGATCGAGACTGTTGGAGCCCTTGATCTATTCCGGATCCTTGGACAGCTTCAGACACCAAGACTTGACCCCAGTCATTGGAAGGGAGTTCGAAGGTCTTCAAGTGACTGATCTGCTCCGATGGGGCGATGCTATGATCAAAGATCTGGCAATAACGGGTATGACTCTCTGTGTGCAGCTTGATGGACTCATGGCTGACTTATAGTTCCAGTCTCACAACGTGGCGTTGTCTTTCTGCGAGATCAAGATGTTACGCCGAATCAGATGAAAGACTTGATGCTGCGAATCACCGAATTGTCTGGCTGTGTACGTCCAATTGACTACGATGTAGGTTCTAATCGAGCAATAAACTGACAACACATTAGCCTTCTTCCTCAAGTTTACACGTACATCCTCTCACCGAAGAGGGATCTGAGCTCGGCGACCAGATCTCAGTTATAAGTAGCGAAAAGCAAAAGAAAGGTGGCGGTCTCACTCACCAACTCTCGGACGTATCTCGCCTTGCAAGTGCGGGCTGGCATAGCGACATCACATTTGAGCCAGTCCCATCGGACTATGCGATGTTGAAAATCCACACATTACCAGCAACGGGCGGTGATACGCTCTGGGCTTCCGGCTACGAAATCTACGATCGCCTCTCTCCTGCTATGCGTTCGTTTTTGGAGGGCCTGACTGCGACGCATGATGCGAAGTTCTTCCTGGACGAGGCAGCGCGACTAGGAAATCCGCTCCGGAAGGATGTGAGAGGCAATCCATTGAACCATGGTGATGCTCTCACAGCCACACATCCGGTCATTCGCACGAACCGTAAGTTTGACGTTGCTCTTGCGCTGCACTCGCTGACTTATCGTGCAGCCGTGACCGGCTGGAAATCAGTATACGTGAATAAAGGATTCACGAAACGCATCAACGGCGTCACGAAGGACGAATCTGACCTCATCTTACCGTACTTGTTCAATCTTGTGACGCAGAACCACGATGCGCAGGTACGGTTCAAGTGGCGGCCGAATGATCTGGCTATCTGGGACAATCGAAGCACGTGGCATTGCGCAACGTACGATTACGAAGAGGCCCGAGCGGGCGATCGGGTCTGTAGCTTGGGCGAAGCACCGTATCTGGATTTGGGAAGTCAAGGGAGAAGGGAGGCTTTGGGTCTGAGATAGCATAGAGATCGATCGCGGTGGGGAAGAATTGAATGGTGGCTGGTACTTAGCGTTGCATTACATCACCGACTCGCATCATTCCATCGCTCGCGCGACTGTCGCGCTGCAAGCCAGATTCCTTAGGGTCGGTGCCTGTGCCCTCGCGTGCTGAGATCCAAGCGTGCAATGGCTACGTCATCGTACAATAATTCGCAAATAGTCCCCCACACGAGCACGATGTCAAATGTATAACGACTTCGTAGCTTCACTTCTTCGGAGAACCGAGACATGTTGCATGATAGTTGGTTCGAGTCTATCAGCTTCAGCATCGAAAAAACCCGCAAAGTGAACATGAAAGTTTGCATTGTCCGTACTATATGTTGGACGTATATACCAGCTACAACAAAATCACCGCATCGACGGATATTGCAACCCACACATGAACGCTATCAGATCTAAAGCCCACCCATCAAACAACAAAGAACAAATATATCCACGAACACCGCTGTACGCCATGCTATACCGAAACCCCAAAGCGCCTTGAACATCCACAAAGTCGTAGCTATAAGGATACTCATCAAGTCCTCTTTTCCCTGAATTGGCCCGTCGGACCCGCACTGAAAGCTCCGCTGATGATGCGCTTGAGTTGCTTAGGTTTACTTTGTGGCACTCTCTCGCCACTCGCCGTGCTCTTGCGACTGAGTCCCGTGCCAGTCCTCGTAATGCCATCCATACTCATACTGACACCGAGATCCATAGCGTTGCTACCACGTCGTGCACGTCTCGTCGCATCTTCGTTCTCTTTCTGGTGTAGAGTTTCCGATGGAAGCAAGATGGCACGATCGAGAGCATATGGAAGACCACGATGTCTTCCACGGATCTGCATGGCGATGATGATGAGTTTGCTCAATGTCTTGAACTGGCCGGAGAAGGACGTATTGAATCCGGGGAATCCCTGACTCAGTCCGACCGTACCGTACGCAGAGACAATCTCAAAAAGGACGGAGAACAGGCTGAATGCGTATTCGTTCGTGTTCTCGAGGCGCACGCCTTCGATGATGGCGATGAGGAAGAAACCCAAGAAGACGAACCATAAATCGAAGGAGAGTTGGCGACGCAGATGATGCGAGAGGTAGCTGGATTGAGTGTCGTCTTCGTCGTCTGCGGCCCAGACACCCAGTGACTTCTCCTCGTAGACATTCGACTGGCGAATAGACATGGCGATGGGGAAGATCGAAATGTACATCATAATGAGGTAGCTGACTTGGACCGCAGGGTGCAGATCGGCGATGTTGACAACGGCGAAACCTGCAGTACGCGTTGAGGCAGCTTGGAAGAGACCAGCGAGGAAGCGGTGACCACCGGATAGCGAGGTCACGGTCGGGTCGTTGAGATCGAGAATGATGAAGAAGATGAGATCGACACCATTCAGGACGACAAGGATCCAGAACAGCCACCAATTTGCCTTGCTTGGGAATAGTAGAGTAAAGCACCGACGCGGGTGATCCAACAGGAAACGAAGCTCTTCCCAGATGGCACTGCTCTTGGGTACCATCAGGGAGTACATCCAGATGGTGAACCGAAGCATACAAGGAAACCCGGTATTTCCGATGATGATCAGGAAGGTACCCAGCACAAGGGGCCACACAGCTAGCTGGAAAGAGACCATCGAGTCTGGAGTGAGAGTGAATCCCAGATCGTTGAACAGGGAGGCTGAAGTAAAAAAGCTCCACCAAGTTGGGTCAACGCCAAAATCTCTCACGACACCACTATAGTGAGCGTCGTTGTTGATCCATGGCGCCAAACATATAATGCCGATGGTGTGCCACCCGAGGTAGAATATGATGAGGATCATGGCGAGCAGCTTCAGAGCACGATATTCGATACCACCGAGCTCTTCTCTTTGTTCTTCAGTCAAATCAACAAAATTTGAGTTGCGTCCGAGGGTGGGTGTCCAGCTGAGGTAGGGCATCGGGTCCTCTTCTTCGGTCTTGGTCCTGGTAAGGAAGCTCGTAAAAGTCCTTGATCGTGACCTATTACGTAGATGCATGCTCGATGCAGGCACGTTTGCATCGCCCTCATTGGTCCTGGTTCTGTCATAGACAGAATGCCCGGTAGGGCGTTGCTGCCGGTCCGGTACGTCGATGGTGATGTGATTCCTGAAGGGGCGATCGTCTCCGTTCAGAGCATGGGGAACAGAATTTGAACGCTCTCGCTTGGGATGAGACTCATGCGATAGTCTACTCGCAACTCTGTCCAATTCTTCTTCTCCTTTGACAGCCTCTGGGATGAGCCCCTGGTCGAAGTCGCGTGGACCTGGTATACGAAGCTTGTTCCTCGCTGTCGGGTTTCGCTGCGCTTCTACGAAAGCGATGCTCTTCTCTTTGTTCGACTGTGGAAGGCGGCCGCCAGGGGATTCTTCAAGCGACTCCTTGGGCTTCTTTTCCTTAGGTGTGCTGAGATTGTCGGCCCATACGATGCCAGATGGAGCAGTTTGAACGGGAGTCGTCGGCCGGAACGGTGGCATTTCGTCCTCGCTGGAACTAGATCTTCTCGGGCGTATGCCATTGCCAGTCCAGTCCAGTCCGTCACTGAAGGCGTACTCGTTCGCGATTGTTCCGCCGTGTGCGTGGCCACTGGATCCACGCATGACCCGAATCTCACGAGCGCCGACCGCTTGCTCTTCTTGTCCAACATTACGTTCTGTTGCTGCATTCATCTCACTCTTCCTCCTAGAAAGTGTGCGAGTCCGACCGCTCCGGTTTCCTCTCTCGAGCACGATGTTCTGGAAACGCTTTTCGAACCAATAGAGGCGAACGACTACGACGGAGCTGTGGATGAAGATGGGCGTACATAAGCTGGCGATAAAGTAGATGACTATCTGTTTATTGTTAGCATAAGACTTGTAGATTTCAAACGCATCACATACCTGTTGATATAGATCCAGTGTGTTTATGTCAATTCTGCGCTGGCAGTCAGTTCACTGCCCTCATACCTCAGGGACTAACATACGTGTTCAAGCCACTCTGTGTTGCTGCGCCGCTTGCAAAGAAGAGCGCATCGACATAGGGTATGCGACCACTGCCGTATATGATGACGGATCCGATGAGCGCCCACCCAATGATATACGAATCTGTAAACCTATCAGCCACAGTTCAGTCCCTCCCCTGTGATAGTGCGCATACAGTGAAGGGTGATAAAGTTGGCGTGTGGTTTGAGGGCCTTAAGACTGGACGGGAGGCGCTGCTTCAGCCATGCGAACATGACAAGCCATGGGCCGAACATGTTGCCACCAGTGGGCTTCCAAGGCGATGGAAAGAGTGAATGGCACCCAGTGGGCGGGACTTGTCAGGTTGAAAGAGGTGAGATCAGCAGAGGCAGTGGGAAGGAAGAGCTGAAAGTTCGAGTCTAGTCGAGCGCGCCCCAAGCAGAGAGAACGTCAACGGACCGAGCCGGTAGCGCGTCGCAGAAAAGCTCCGTCGTAGTGGTGCATATTTGAGGAAAGAAGAGGGCGAAGTGTTAGTTCGAGTGGGCGCTGTGAACTATGGGTCGCGTTGCGGGACGGTAGTCGAGTGGTGCGCTGTGAAAGATTGCCGGCTTGTCGCGCTGCCAGGTGCGGCGATGACGCTAAAGGGGCATCGAGGCCACGGAATGCCCAGCCCTGCTATTCGCAACCGGAGTTTTAACAGACCCCTGTAGTGCACATGGGAATCCAATCGAGAAGGCCTTCCTGCCACACCATAGCCATGGCACTACGCTGCAACCAGAGTTCACATGTGCAACGTGCTTTTTGATCTGCATGCACGTTGGACGTGTGCTTATTCTCCACTGCGATGCTTCCGCTCCGCCCCGCTATCCTTCCTTCCGCGTCGCGTGAGCAGTCCCAACTGAGGATTTGATAAACGGTGCCCCTCCACATCTCAATATATACGGTGGGTGTGGACATCGACTTTGCATGAAAGACTACGTTCGCCAGCGCATATCGCGATACGGGGTTCGTCCGCCGGCCGAGCTGATATCTCACCACCCCATCACAACAAGAAATGGCAACAGCGCCGACCATAGCCAAGGATACCGCGGCACCGGCGAGTATGCACTTTTGTTTCAGGACAAGATGCTTGCTTTGGCCTTGATAAGGTGCGCCTGATTACTGGGGCGAATGACAAAGGCTAGTTCACGTTTCGCTGGGCTCACGGACTTTCGTCGTCCTCATTTCTTCTGCGATTGCTGCGCCACAGTTTGGCGTTCTAGCCAGTCATTTGGGTGCATCGATTCACGGAGACTTCGGCACTTTGGACGCTTGTCGTGGCACGTCCAAACTGTATACCTGCTTCGCTAGGGTAATTTTATCACGTTAGCTTTGCTTTCATTCCGCATGCCGAGCTCGTTTTCTAGGACGAAGACGCGTATGCATGCTTGGTTCGGACATTCGGCATCAACAATAGTCATATTCGGACCGCGCAAAGATGTGGAGCAGACCAACGGACCCTGATATTCACATCCTAAAATACACTTGATCCTGCTCCAAGGCAAGACATCCATATCCTCCACTATTCCGTCTCGTACGTCCATTCGTCGTCGCCAATGCAGTAAATGCGCATGAAATCAAGCCAAGCATAAAGGAATAGATCATTGCAATTTTGGAAGTCTTTGCTTCTCTTCCTCGTTCGGTTTCTTCGTCACCCTACAGAAAAGAGTTGGCTAGTCAGTACCGTTCGGTGCAGCAGAGAGAGTAGGAGTTGTGGCGCCTGAATTAGGCTTACTCTTCGTCTTCAACGTTAGCGGGAAGGTAAAGTCGTCAGCCTCTTCTTCTTCACTGCGCAGTTGTTAGCGTTGCCATGGTGCATCACATTCTGATCATCACTTACGGGAGCTTCCACGCAATGTAGTCCTCGGTGCTCAGTCCCTCGCGGCCCTCCTGCAGCGAGGCAAAGTCACCGGGCGTCATCATGCCCGAACGATCGCGGGGAGACCCGGGCTCGGACAACGGCCGTGAGATCTTGACGTCTTGCGAGCTGAAGAAATCTGGCTCATCATCGTCTTCGTATGCCGCAGGGTATGCACGTCGAAGAGCCAATTGTCGGGCCTTGACGTACTCCAAGCCCATGCGCTTCCAGTCGAGCAAGTCGCTGAGTCTCTCGGTCCGGTTACGCTGGTTGATACGCTGGCGCTTGCTCTTCTTGGTGAATTCGAACATGTAGTCGACAAGCTGGTTGACTGAGTCGTCCACGCCCTTCATCCTTCGGTCTACGATATAGATACCATAGTCCTGGGCATTTTCAATCAGTTCCTCCATGTAACAGCCGAAGCCGGACAGGTTGGTTGTGATGCTGGGAACACCCATCACGGTGCACTCAGCCGGAGTGTAACCCCAGGGTTCGTAGTAGGATGAGAAGACACCGAGGTGAGTTCCACGAACAAAATCATCATAGTCTAATGGCAAGACAGGGTTCGCCGAGTTCAAGAACTCGGGATGGAACACAACCTTGACGCGATCCGATGGGTGGTTGAAGAGCTGGCAGCGACGGAGCTGGTTCAGGACGGGGTCTTCGGCATCGTTGACCATGTTGTGAGTAACAATGGGCGGGAGGTTGTGACGCTTCATGGCAAACAACCGTCGGCGGAGCAAGATCTTATCAGCGGGCGTGATCAGGTCCTTGTCCTCGGGGAGCTCAGAGCCCTCTGTCCAGGTCAACGAACGCTCGAACAACTTCTTAGCAACATTCTCGGCGATGTTGTTTACACTGTCGTGAAGCGCCTTGATGACGGCTTGTCCCTTCAGTGAGTCGACCGAGAGAGATGTCGTCTGCGCGGGAAGAATGATGAAAGCGACGACTGTCATGTTCGAGTTCTCGTTCTTCATCTTATGGTTCAGCCGGGCTAACGACTCAATGAACATGTCCACACCCTTATTGCGGTACTCATAGCGACCGGCGGTGAAGAAGTAGAGGGTGTTCTCAGGGTCGAAGTCGTTGTGGCCGTAGAAATGTCCGCGCACGAAGTCATTGATCTTGACCTTGGCTTGTTGATGCAAGTTTTGGAACTCGTGAGTAGCCGAAAACTTCTTGACGTTCAGACCGTTGGGCAAGACACCGTCCGGCTTTCGCTTCAGAAGATGCTCACTCTCGTATGCGGTGATGTGGGAAACCGTAGTGAAGACATCAGCAGCGTGTGTGGCGGCGCGCTCGATGCAGTAGCGGTGGTAAATACCGCGCTTTCCCGCCTCAGCGTCCACGTCGAAATATTGGAGGTTGTTGTAGAAATCGACCGAGCCGGCGCAGAGGTAGCGACCGAGGAGCGTAGCGTGGGTAGTGAAGATGGTGGTAACATCGATGCGGCGCTTCTTGCAGAGCGGGACTGCGACACCTGCCAGCCACTCGTGGAACTGAACAATGACGGCTCGCTTCTTCTCGTGGTAGACGTACTGGAGAGCAGTTAGCGCAGCTCGCAGCGACCGCACACATTACCAACTTACCTCGCCTAGGAACCACGCAATGAGGTAACCAAAAACAATAGCCTCGTTGGTCTCCGAATCGCCGGGCGGTGAAGGAATGCCGGTGGAAGACCAGAGGTCGCCCTTCCACTCGTCAAGCCACCTGTAGCCGGTACCAGTGTCGAAGAGGAGCACACGTGGGGCACCGTCGATCAACCAACGTCCGTACAGCATCTTGATGCCACGGTCGTCCATAGACTTCATGGTCGCAATCAACGCCGGGTCTTTGGGCTCGATGGGCTCTACTTCGACCGCCGCCTGTTATCTCGTTAATTTGTGGTTTCAAGATGCCGTGGGTTGCGCCTACCGAAGCTCTGTTCCACGGGCCCAAGAGAGTGTATGCGGCGCCATACTCAGCGGTGGTGACCTGGGCCTTGGACTTGAGGACTGAGTAGATACCGCCGACTGAGACTGGTTAGCATTGCGGAAGGGCATCAAGTTGGGATGAAAGCTACCTCTGTTTGCGACTTCGGTCGCAACCTCGAACAGGACGTGGTTCTGCACGTCTCTCGCGCCGGTCTCAGCCATTGTGGGTGGGTGTTGTGAGGAGATGGTGGGAAGGCGCAATGGCAAGATCGGAGCTCTTTCTAGGGAAGAGAAAGCTTGGAAAGTCGAGGGAGTGTGAGAGCTTGAGCTCGGTGCTTGGTTGAGCTACTGCAGGTGGCCGCGCTAGACAAGCGGTTCGATTACTCCCGGTTGAGTACGAAGTGCTGGCGGCGGACACGGTGTGGTGGAGCTGCAGGAGCAATTGGACGTGTGGTAGCAGAGCAGCAGCAAGCAAACTCTGTCTAATAGTCGAGGAAAGATGTTTTGCAGGCGCCCTGGGGACAGAAATGCTGGGCCGCTATTGTTTGGCGCACGAGCGTTGGCTACCCGGTGGAGGTTGGGATTCCTCTTTGGGTATCGGATCAATCGTCGTAGGACCGCCGGCGTACTCTGGCGTGACGTAGGCGCTCGGCTTCTACTGCCCCTTCACGTTTAAACTGCCATTTAGCCTGGCCGCCTTCACGCACCCCGTCACAGCTGCACCAGCTCCCTCCGATGCTGTTCACACTCGCCGCGCTGCACTTGGAGCCAGCGTCGACCCCACGGGCAGCGCCCAATTCTGAGGCTGAAGCGCAACGGACGAGGCCAAGGCCGCGAGTCAACAACTCAACAGTTTCCTTTGGAAATGAGAAGCGGAGCATCGACCGATCCCGCCGCCCGTTGAGCTGCTCGCTTATTCCTGTCTGCTTGTCTATGCCCGTCCGCTTTCAGACGCATCAAGAACATCAAAAGGGTCAGCTGGATGCAAGAGCTGCGCGCTGCGTTCGACTGCCGAGGCGCTGCAGCATGGCCGCTTGCTGCAGTATTCCGTCATACGGAGTGCAGTAAGGCCGACAATTGCGGGGTTCCCGCGAACGGTGGGAGAAGTCGACAGCACGCCAACTCTCTCCACAGCGCCATTAGTGGGTCGTGGGTGGAGGCGGAGAGGAGCACGTGAAGGGCCCACGAAAGCCACTGCCGCGCCGTGTGACATGTGTGCGATGCGCTGCGGAGAGTTCATCGGAAGAAAAGGTTTTCCTTGCGAGCCGTGTCGTATTGCATCTCGGTCGATATTGTCTAGCAGCACTGTATGGCCGTATACCACTATCGTGCTGGGTTGCTAGGCAGGTGCATGACTCGTATACGGTCAGTGCCTGATACACCAAGGTCTAGACAATGACACTCGACTGGTGAGAGTCTCGAATACAACATGTCAGCAGCCTTGAACAGCGAACGACCCTACGAGATGGCTGGAGAGCAAAAGAAGCTTCTTCTAGAAATCTTTTGCATTTGCTTTTGGGTCATAGAGTCCAGAATCAGCATTGGACTACTCCTCTCTTACGGCCTCTATAAATCTATTATGCCAGATACCACCCAGGCCGTAACATGTAACATATGAAAGTGCAGCCAAAGCAATGGATATCGAGCTAAATGCACAACGCCAACAACCGAAAACGACGAACCCCAAAAAACTCCAAGCAAAAGGGACCCGTCGAGCAAACGACCCTACTTACCACTCCGATCGATGACCGGAGCAGCGTTTGGCAGCGCACTCAGCAAACTGCCTTGTGCGAATTCGTTGTTCGACGAGAGGTTGACCATGGGGCCCTTGGCTTTACTACCATCCATAACGCCCCTACCCACCATGTCCTTCCCCTGCGAGTAGCCGGCTTGAGAAAGCAAACCGCCTCCGGTAAACGCCTTACTGTCATCCTCTGGAGCACCGAGATGGTTGTTTTGTGTATACGCAGCCAATGGCTCGCCACGACCCTTGAGCGAGCGCGTACGTTCGTGGCCACCAGCGGCTCGCGATGTACCTGGACGACCGGCGCGCCAGTCTGTTGATGAGGGAACCTTGATAGCCTCCTCGATCGACGTTGCACTTTCGACCAACGGCCCGGCGCCAGCTCCTGGATTGTAGCCTTTGCCCTTGTTGAGATGCTGCGGTGGCGGGCGGTACTGGGGTGTTAGATCGACCAAAGGCTCGGGCATGCCAGGTACACGCTTCGAAGCACTACGTTGAAGATCGCTGGATGCTCGCCGGTGATGATTGCTGCGGACTGAGGTATTACGTTTCAGGCCAGAATCATTGGACGATACTTGGGCTACACGGCCCATGTTGTTCAGCAGAGATGGTCCTTCTGTGAACGGGCCTGACGGCTCACGAGCTTGTAGAGCGGCTTGACGTTGCGTGTAGCTACGTCCCAGAAGGCCGCTCGATGCAAACGCCTCCTCGCCTTGCTGATCAACACTTCGACTGCGGGCACTCGGCGGTGAAGTGCTTTCTGCGACCAGACCACTCTTGCTGAAAGCGGCTGGGGGTGGTTGCTTTACCCGTATCGACTTCATCCGCGAGTGCATTGCCCTACTATCGAGCTTGGAAAGAGGTTTGTCGTCTGGAAACTCTCCCGGTTTGTGAACTTCAATCTGGTCCAGCGTTTTGTTGAAACTGTCCATATCGAGCAAGGACGAGAAAGCACCGAGCTGGTAATGCGACCCAACTGATTCTCCTCTTGAATGCGAGGACGTCTGTGCGGCTTCAGCAGCCCCGGACACATTGCGTGTCGCATGAGTCTTCTTCTTCAAACCCTCGCCCTTCTGGTGTTTGAGATACCAACTCCGCCACGTCTGTAACGCTGTGTAGAACGTGTTCGCTATGTTTCGGTCGTTGGTACAGAAGAAGTGGACATACTGCGACTCGTCCGCAAAGATGTTAGACTTTTGCATACTCTTGACGGCATAGCAAATCTTCTTTGGAGGCTTCACCCGTGCCAGCTTGGACTGGGTCACCGAGTAGATGTCGTAGTCTGTGAGTGTGCAGATGTTTTCCTGGTCCTTTTCCTTGGTCTTTTCGTTCTTGGCCATGACTAATTGTCCGTCTGGGCGAAGGATGAGAAGTCGTTTACTCCATTTCCCAGGTCTCGATGAGTATTGGATAAAGCACGAAGCGCCCTCTGGTCTGGTGTCTGGGACCTTGTACGAGAGTAGACTGTCCTGGTCGATACCGTCGACATCAGAGTCAATGATGGTAAGTTCGTTTTGATTGTCGTAATCCCAGGAGTTCATCACATCTCTCACGTACTCGTAGTTGCGAAGGGGGCGTGTGATGCTGACTTTGGTGAAGAGCTCGGAAATGACAGCTGTGCGAACGTCAATGGGGTCTGTGAGCACCGTGGCAGCAGACTTGATAAGATCGAGAGGAGTCGTGGTTGGAGTCACAGGGAGCAGGATGCGCTTCTCGTTGCACACGACTTTAACGCGCTATTACGGCTGTTAGTCGCATGTTCGTGTTTGATGAATGATGTACATACTCTATCACCGGCATTCACGGCGGATGTAGGCGCATCGATGCCTAGAACAACGCCACCTCCGCCGGGTCTGATAGTTTCCTCCTCTCCGAGATTAAGACTCAGTTGCGGTGCAGTTGGTTGTTGCACAGGGGCATCTAGACCCAAAGCTTCATCCTTTCTCCTCTTGAACATTCCGAAACCTGTCTCCTGCTGCCGCGGTGGCGATACTGGAGGCGAGGAAGAGGGAGCTTTTCGGGCCTTCTGTTCAAGCTTTGCGAGGGTTGCCTGCCGCTCCTTCTCTTCGAGCTTTGCCTTGCGGACGCCCTCTTCCCTCTGTTGGAGGACTTTCTGGTTCTCGGCCTTCTGCAATCGTCTGCCACGTTCTTGTTCGGCCTTTTGTTCTTCCCTCTGCCGACGTAGGGCCTCGGCTTCTTCCATCTCTCGTTGGGCGTCTAAGCGCGCAGCTTCTTCCTCTTCGTGTCGCATCCTCTCGATTCTGTCCAGCTCGGCCTGCTTCGCCTGCTTCTGTGCGCGCGCCTCTGCCTCATATTTTTCTTTGAGCTGTCGCTGTCTCTCCTTCTCCCGCTGCAAGACCTCTCTCGCGCTGTCATCGCCTCTGAGCGACTGCTGTCGCGGCGCATTGGAGACGGGCGGCGAGGCCTCTGTCGTGCGCGTTCTGGCGGTCCTGGGCCGACGCTGGCCGGTGTTTGCGGAATGCGACGATTGGTACGGCGAACTCACAGCACGGTTCCGGGATGTAGAGGGCGTAGAGGGCGGTAGTTGCGCAGGAAGGGGAGGAGGGGCATTTGGGATTGTATTCGAACCGGGCGGGGGGTTTGGGCTGGTCGCGTGCGAGGTAGTTGGCCTGCGGTGGTAGCGGCTCATGCTCCTGCTGATGGGCGCATCGCTTTGAGGCTGCATCTCGGACACGGCGGGCATGGGAGGCACTGCGGGCGCGCCTGGCGAAGTGTGGTGTTGCTGTTCTTGCGCGCGCCTCACACTCCTATAGCGCGACATCTTGGGGGCTGCCGCCGCCGACGAGGGGATTGTTTCCGTGGCCATGTTGTGCTATGCTGCTGTGCGACACGACTCTGCGTGCCTGTGCGACGACAGGTAAGGGACATAGGAGACAGAGGCTGGAGGGCATACACCAAGCAAGTGAGGGGGAGCGGCGCAGGGAGTGTGGGAAGAAGCAACAGGGAGCGGCAGGTGCACACGGATACTCGGCTGTTTAATTCATGAGATTCCAGTACCTAAGTCCAATCACTACGTCAAGCAAGCGACCCAGTCTTGCACCGTCGCAATGGAGGTGGTCCTCTCAGGGGGACAAGGTTGGCTGGACTCTTACTTGATGCAGCAAGGGCGCCCGTTGTGGCGCTAACAATAGCTGGGCCGGGGCAGCTGCGTGTTTGGCCATGCCCGCCTAGCTGTTTCGGCCAATCTAGCCGCACACCCGCCGCAAGTACCGCCCTGCCGCGCATTATTATTACACTTTGCCATGCATCAGCCACAGCAGCCCTGTTTGTGTAGTCTCTCGGCTTTACATTGCCCATAATTTCGGTGGTGAGTATCTGACAAAGAGTGGAACCTACTTCACACCACGCTGGACTTGGAACGCTAGTGTCTATTGTATTGTAATCTTGCAGCAACCTTGGAATATAGCACGACGGACTGAGCCAAGTGAGAGTGAAAAATTGGAAGAAAAGGAATCTATGAAGAGAATCATGTCAATTGGGACAGAACCTACTTCTCCAGCAATAAGAGTCTCTACTGCGTTTGCACAGTACTGCATTTCACTATGGAGACATGCCCCAATCACCTAGGTAGATGCCACTAACATACACTCTTCTCCCTCTCCCACATCTCCTCTGCCTACCAAGCATGGCTCGGAGAACCCAGCTTCTGTTGGCGGGTTTATCAATTCTTACTCTGATTTACCTGTTCTGCCATAACCCCTACGCCCACATGTCCAGCACGTCGCACTTTCAGCAACCTCCACCTTCCCTCCCACCGGCCAATTCTACCCTCGGCTTTGGTGCTATCCTTGCAGTATCACACTCCAGCTCACCACGCCGACCCAGTCTACTATGGGCTGCCAACCTAACAGATATCGAGATTGTGATCTTTCGGCAGAAGGAGTGGGGTGTGGGTGATGTCGAGAAGCTGAAGACGAAGGAAGGTAGTAGTCTAAGCACTGGAAGTGCGAAAGCCTGGTTGGGACATTTGGAGGTTTTGAGATGGTACGTCCGTTTGAAGAGGTCAATGACACAGAACGATGTATTGATAACACGACAGGTTCCTCGCCTCAAGCCACGAGACAGCTCTGATCATCGAAGACGACACTGATTTCGACATCTTCATCCGCCACTCTCAGATCCCTCTCCTAGCATCCGCTGTCCGCTCTTTGCTCGACAAGAGTGTCAACGACTCATCATCA
>Ga0265797_10005955_pt1 | contig 17551 bp, 8 predicted proteins | sample P2T30metagenome_FD_192433 | JGI IMG/M metagenome (GOLD analysis project Ga0265797, IMG submission 192433) | Plant litter microbial communities from East Loma Ridge, Irvine, California - P2 T30 | ecosystem: Environmental > Terrestrial > Plant litter > Unclassified | place: USA: California...
GTGTTCCCTCATATGGTGATACCTCTGTTCGTCGGCCGCCCCAAATCGATCAAGGCCCTGGAAGCCGCGATGGAGCAGGGCAAGAGCATCATGCTCGCTGCCCAAAAGGCAGCTGCCAAGGACGAACCTTCGGCCGCAGACATCTACGAGATCGGCTGCGTGGCCAATATTCTGCAAATGCTGAAGCTGCCCGACGGCACCGTGAAGGTGCTGGTCGAAGGCGCGCAGCGTGCCCGCATCAATCACATCAGCGACGGTCCGAGCCATTTCGTGGCCGACCTGACCCCGATCAATTCGGAAATCGGCGACGACTCGGAAGTCGAAGCGATGCGCCGCGCGATCGTCCAGCAGTTCGACCAGTACGTCAAACTGAATAAAAAGATTCCGCCCGAGATCCTGGCTTCGCTGGCTGGCATCGACGACGCCGGCCGCCTGGCCGACACCGTCGCCGCCCACCTGCCATTGAAACTTGAGCAGAAGCAGGTGATCCTGGAGATCTTCAACGTCGCCAAGCGCCTCGAGCACCTGCTCGGCCAGCTGGAAGGCGAACTCGACATCCTGCAGGTGGAAAAGCGCATCCGCGGCCGCGTCAAGCGCCAGATGGAAAAATCGCAGCGCGAGTACTACCTGAACGAGCAGGTGAAAGCGATCCAGAAGGAGCTGGGTGAAGGCGAAGATGGCGCCGACATCGAAGAGCTCGAGAAAAAGGTGATCGCGGCCAAGATGCCGAAGGAAGCCCTGGAAAAGGCCATGGGCGAGATCAAGAAGCTCAAGATGATGTCGCCGATGTCGGCCGAAGCCACCGTCGTGCGCAACTACATCGACACCCTGGTCGGCCTGCCGTGGAAGAAAAAATCCAAGGTCACGATCGACCTGGAAAAAGCGGCCGAAGTGCTGGAATCCGACCACTACGGTCTGGACAAGATCAAGGAACGCATCCTCGAGTACCTCGCGGTGCAACAGCGCGTCGAAAAGCTGAAGGCGCCGATCCTGTGCTTCGTCGGTCCTCCGGGCGTGGGTAAAACCTCGCTGGGCGAATCGATCGCCCGCGCCACCGGCCGCAAGTACGTGCGCATGGCGCTCGGCGGCGTGCGCGACGAAGCCGAGATCCGCGGTCACCGCCGTACCTACATCGGCTCGATGCCGGGCAAGGTGCTGCAGTCGCTGTCGAAAGTCGGCGTGCGCAACCCGCTGTTCCTGCTCGACGAGATCGACAAGATGGGTGCGGACTTCCGCGGCGATCCGTCGTCGGCCCTGCTCGAAGTGCTGGACCCGGCGCAGAACCATACCTTCAGCGACCACTACGTCGAAGTCGATTTCGACTTGTCGGACGTGATGTTCGTGGCGACCTCGAACTCCTTCAACATTCCGCCGGCGCTGCTGGACCGGATGGAAGTGATCCGCCTGTCGGGTTACACCGAAGACGAGAAAACCTCGATCGCCCAGCGCTACCTGCTGCCGAAGCAGATCAAGGCGAACGGCCTGAAGGAAGAGGAAATCAAGGTCGAAGAGGCCGCGATCCGCGACATCATCCGCTACTACACCCGTGAAGCGGGCGTACGTTCGGTGGAGCGTGAAATCTCGAAGATCTGCCGCAAGGTCGTCAAGATGCTGCTGCTCAAGAAGGACAACAAGCGCGTCGTGGTGAATGCCAAGACCCTCGACAAGTACCTGGGCGTGCGCCGCTACGATTTCGGCGTGGCCGAGAAGGACAACCAGATCGGCCAGGTGGTCGGCCTGGCATGGACCGAAGTCGGCGGCGACCTGCTGACCATCGAAGCCGTGCAGGTGCCGGGCAAGGGCGCCGTGATCCGCACCGGTACGCTGGGCGACGTGATGAAGGAATCGATCGAAGCTGCGCGCACCGTGGTGCGCTCGCGTGCCCCGCGCTTGGGCATCAAGAACGAGGTGTTCGAGAAGACCGACATCCACATCCACGTGCCGGAAGGCGCGACGCCGAAGGACGGTCCGTCCGCCGGTATCGCGATGACCACCGCGCTGGTGTCGGTGTTCACCGGCATCCCGGTCCGTGCCGATGTCGCCATGACCGGCGAGATCACGCTGCGCGGCGAAGTGCTGCCGATCGGCGGCCTGAAGGAAAAACTGCTGGCGGCGCAGCGCGGCGGCATCAAGACCGTGCTGATCCCAGAGCAGAACGTGAAGGACCTGGCCGACATCCCGGACAACGTCAAGAACAAGCTCGAGATCGTGCCGGTGCGCTGGATCGAGAAGGTGCTGGAAATCGCGCTGGAGCGTCAGCCGGAAGCGCTGGTCGACGTCCCGGCCGTGGCGGCGCCTGTCGCTGCTGCTGCCGAAGGGCAGGGCGGCGTGGTCAAGCACTAAGCCGCACAGCAAGCAGTAAGCAACGTCGTCCCCGCCTGCGCGGGGACGACGTTTTGGGGGAGCCGCTTTTACTTCCTGTATGTGCACTCCCACCGAGTCCTTCTTCTAATTTGTTGCCGTGCAGTACCGGACTTGCTTGACACAGAGCATCACGCCCTTGTCTAATACGCGCTTGCGGTTTTGCAGGCGCCCATCGCCTTGGCAGACCGGGAACGACAACGAGGGAAAAGAGTGAACAAAACTGAACTGATCGAAGAAATCGCGAAGTCCGCGGACCTGACCAAAGCTTCTGCGGCGCGTGCCCTCGATGCAATGATCGAAGCGGTGACCAACACCCTGAAGAACAAGGACAGCGTGACCCTGGTCGGCTTCGGCACCTTCACGGTCGGCGAACGCGCCGCCCGCACCGGCCGCGATCCACGCACCAAGGAAGCCATCAAGATCAAGGCTGCCAATGTCCCGAAATTTAAGGCTGGTAAAGCACTGAAAGATGCAGTAAACTAATGCCTCTTCTGCGCTGACACGCAGAGGTAGGTAGTACCGAGTATTTCGTGGAGCGGTAGTTCAGTTGGTTAGAATACCGGCCTGTCACGCCGGGGGTCGCGGGTTCGAGTCCCGTCCGCTCCGCCACAAATACAAACAGCAAAGATTTTGGAGCGGTAGTTCAGTTGGTTAGAATACCGGCCTGTCACGCCGGGGGTCGCGGGTTCGAGTCCCGTCCGCTCCGCCAGAATGTAATGAGTAGGAGTGTTCCCCCTGCGGGGAACACGGATTGGGACTCGAAGGGAATCGCCTGCAAGCGATTCCACGGCCTGCGGAACGTAGGCGATTCCCGTCCGCTCCGCCAGAATGCATGAGAAGTGTCGCCCTTTCAGGCGCCACAGCTGAAAGAAAAAAAGGCGAACTGCGGTTCGCCTTTTTTTTCGACTGCCTCGTAGCTTTTTTGTAATGCATCTTCAACCTTGATTGGCTGACCATGTTTGAATTTATCCGTAAGCACCAGCGCCTCATGCAGATTTTGCTGGCGTTGCTGATCGTGCCCTCCTTTGTGCTGGTCGGCGTCAGCGGCTACCAGGACCGTGGCAGCGCCGCCGATGGTGTGGCGACCGTGGACGGCAAAAAGATCACCCAGCAGGAATGGGAAAACGCGCAGCGCCGCCAGATCGACCAGGCGCGCCAGATGATGGGCGCCCAGTTCGACCAGAAACTGTTCGACACCCCGGAAGCGAAGCAGGCCATCCTCGATAACCTGGTGGCCGAACGCGCCATCAACGCCGAAGTCGCGCGCAGCAACCTGACCGTCAGCGACAGCGTGCTGGTCAAGGCGATCGCGGACATCCAGCAGTTCCGCAAGCCGGACGGCAGCTTCGACAAGGAAGGTTACTACGCCGCGCTGGCCGCCCAGGGCATGACCGAGCCGCAGTTCAACGCCCGCATGCGCCACGACATGGCGGTGCAGCAGCTGGTCGGCTCGATCCAGCAGACCGCCTTCGCGCCGCGTACCGTATCGAACCGCCTGTCGGACATCAACGACCAGGAACGCGAAGTCCAGGAGCAACTGTTCCCGGCCGCGCAATACGCGGCGCAGGTCAAAGTCACCGACGACATGCTCAAGGCCTACTACGACAAGAACGCGGCCCTGTTCCAGGTGCCGGAAACCGTCAAGGCCGAATACGTCGTGTTCAATGCCGACGCCGTCGAAAAATCGGTGACCGTCTCGGACGCCGAGATCGCCGACGCCTACAACAAGAACAAGGCCCGCTTCACCAGCGGCGAAAAGCGCAACGCCAGCCATATCCTGATCACGGTCAAGGCCGATGCCAAGCCGGCCGAAGACGCCGCCGCCAAGGCCAAGGCACAAGCCGTGCTGGACGAAGTGCGCAAGAACCCGGCCGACTTCGCGAAGATCGCCAAGGCGCAATCGCAGGATCCGGGCTCGGCCGAGCTGGGCGGCGACCTCGGCACCATCGAGAAGGGCGTGTTCCCGGCCAAGCAGGTCGAAGACACGATCTACAGCCTGAAGGAAGGCGAAGTCAGCGGCCTGGTGCGTTCCGACTTCGGCTACCACATCATCAAGGTGACCAAGCTGGTGCCGGCAACGCAGAAGAGCCTGGAAGAAGCCAAACCGGAAATCGCGGCCGAGCTGAAGAAGACCAAGATGTCGTCCAAGTACTCGGAACTGGCCGAAACCTTCTCGAACACCGTCTACGAGCAGGCCGACAGCCTGAAGCCGGTGGCCGACAAGCTGGGCCTCACGATCGCGACCGTCGACAACCTGACCCGCACGCCGAACCCGGCACTGGGCAACTCGCCGGTCAACAACGACAAGTTCCTGAAGGCGATCTTCGCGAACGACACGCTGACCAACAAGCGCAACACCGAAGCCGTTGAAGTGGCGCCAAGCACCCTGGTGGCAGGCCGCGTGGTGACCTTCAAGCCGGCCGCCAAGCGTCCGTTCGCGGAAGTCGAAGGCATCATCCGCCAGCGCGTGACCCAGGAAGAAGCCACCCGCCTGGCACGCCAGGCCGGCGAAGCCAAGCTGGCCGCCGCCAAAGCATCGGGCGACGCCGCCGGTTTCGGCGAGCTCAAGGTGGTGTCGCGCACCAAGCAGCCGGCCATCAACGAAGCCGCTGCACTGGCCGTCCTGAAGGCCGACACCAGCAAGCTGCCGGCCTATGTCGGCGTCGAGCTGCCGGGCCAGGGCTATGGCGTGTACCGCATCGCCAAGGTGTCGCAGCCGGCCGCGCCGGACGCGGCGCGGCGCCAGCAGGAAGCCGCGCAGATCGCGAACGCGGTCGGCGGCGGCGAGACCTACGGTTTCGTCGAGGCGCTGAAGCACAAGGCCAAGGCCAAGATCAACGTCAAATCGTCTGATCTGGGTGTGAAGCAGGAGCAGTAAGCGGCCAGGCGCGACCAGCGTCGAGGCAGCAGCAAAAAGCCCGGTCCACGCAAGTGGCCGGGCTTTTGTGTTTTGTGGCGTAGGCACGGGGTGCCCACCCTACGTCATGTGGAGCTTGCGCGCGGCGCCCAAAAAATCATCGGCGCCGATGTCGCCCAGCTCCAGCACCTGCGCCTGCGCATACTGCACGAAGTTGCGGTCGATCGAGCGCAGGTAAGCCGGATCGTAATGCTGCACCAGCAGCTGATCGACCAGCTCGGGCATGCGCCCCTCGTTGGCCAGCGCATGCCAGGCGTCGATGGTCGCATGGCCATGCAGCTGCACCAGGTGATCGAGCTGCGCGTTCAGGGCGCCCGGGTTGGCGGCGAAATGCTCGTAGTCTTCCATCAGGAGGCGCACCCGGGCCGGGCGCGCCAGCTGCAGCGCGATGCAGGGCGAGGCGCGCATGCGCTCCATCACCGCGTCCGGCACGCGCAGGTTGCCGACCTTCTTGCTCTCGGCTTCGACGAACACCGGGCGCGCCGGATCGAAGCGCCGCAGCAGTGCCCAGATGCGCGTCTCGAAGGCCTTCTGGCTCGGCTGCGGCTCGTTCGGCAGGTGACCCAGCACCGAGCCGCGGTGCGCCGCCAGCTGTTCCAGGTCGAGCACCTGGGCGCCGATCGAATCCAGCACCTGCAGCAGGCGGCTCTTGCCGCTGCCGGTGGTGCCGCAGACGACGCGGAAGTCCAGATTGCACGACTGCTCCAGCGCGCCGGCGACGTGGCCGCGGAAAGCCTTGTAGCCGCCTTCCAGCTGCACCACCGGCCAGCCGATCTTCGCCATGATCAGGACCATCGCGCCGCTGCGGTTGCCGCCGCGCCAGCAGTACACCAGCGGCTTCCAGTCGCGCGGCTTGTCGGCGAACAGCGTCTCGATGTGATGGGCGATGTTGTTCGCCACCAGCGGCGCGCCCAGGCGCTTGGCTTCGAAGGACCCCACCTGTTTATAGGTGGTGCCGACCAGGATGCGTTCGGCGTCATTCAGTACCGGGCAATTGATGGCGCCGGGGATGTGGTCGAGCGCGTACTCCGACTCGCTGCGCGCGTCGATGATGGTGTCGAACTCGCCCAGGGTGGGCAGGATCGTGTCGAAGCTCAGGACTGCAGGGTATTTCATCGATTCGTCATTCTTTGATCAGCGGCGCGAATTGCGGCCAGATATTGTTGAGGATGGTCGGATGGGCGGTCGCCAGCGGGTGCAGGCGGTCGGCCTGGAAATTGGCCGGTTCCTGGGCCACGCCATCGAGCATGAAGGGCACCAGCGGCACCTTCAGCTGGCTGGACAGTTCCTTGTACATGCCGGCAAAGCGTTCGGTGTAGGCGCGCCCGTAGTTCGGCGGCATGCGCATGCCGACCAGCAGGACCTTGGCCTGGTTCTTCTGCGCCAGCGCGATCATGGTGCGCAGGTTGTCTTCGGCGGCCGGCACCGGCAGGCCGCGCAAGCCGTCGTTGGCGCCCAGTTCCAGCACCACCAGGTTCGGCTTGTGCTGGTGCAGCAGGGCCGGCAGCCGGGTGCGGCCGCCGCTGGTGGTTTCGCCGCTGATGCTGGCGTTGACGATGCGCGCATCGATCTTCTGCGCCTTCAGGCGCTGCTCGAGCAGCGCGACCCAGCCGCTGCCGCGCGTCAGCCCATATTCGGCGGACAGGCTGTCGCCCACCACCAGCACGGTTTTTGGTGCAGAATAAGCGCTCCCCGATGTGGTCAGCGCGAAGGCCGCAAGGATACCTACGGACCATTGATTGAAACGAGCAAGCATGCGTGATATTCCCGAGGCTGCAAAAAGTGACAGCGTAACATTGGACAGGGTAAGCGGACGGCCTGCCATCGAAGTGATCGGCCTGTCGAAACGGGTGGCGGACGCCAGCGGCGAACTCACCATCCTGCATGACGTCGATTTTACCGTGGGCGCGGCAGAGACGCTTGCCCTGGTGGGCGCCTCGGGCTCCGGCAAGTCGACCCTGCTCGGCCTGCTGGCCGGCCTCGACACCCCGTCCGGCGGCAAGGTGCTGCTGGATGGCACCGATATCTTCGCCCTCGACGAAGACGGCCGCGCCGCCTTCCGCAAGGCCAAGCTCGGCTTCGTGTTCCAGTCGTTCCAGTTACTTTCACATTTAAACGCCGTCGAAAACGTGATGCTGCCGCTGGAATTGCGCGGCGACCCCGATGCGCGCAGCAAGGCCGAAGCGATGCTGGGACGTGTCGGCCTCGGCAGCCGCCTGCGCCACTATCCGAAATACCTGTCCGGCGGCGAGCAGCAGCGCGTGGCGCTGGCGCGCGCCTTCGTCACCGAGCCGCCGCTGCTGTTCGCCGACGAACCCACCGGCAGCCTGGACGCGGCCACCGGCGAAGCGGTGATCCAGCTGATGTTCGAGCTGAACCGCGAGCGTGGCTCGACGCTGGTGCTGGTCACGCACGATCCGGCGATGGCGGCGCGCTGCGGGCGCACGCTGACGATTGCGGCGGGGCGGCTGCAGGCTTGAACCGTGAGCACGACTGATCGCTCACTGGCTACCCGTCACGAGCGCATTGATCCCGGAACGGATCGCGCGCGGCAGCTCGCCCGCCGTCAGGCCGATCGGCCCGGCGCCATCGGCCACCAGCCGGTCCGCCGCAGCCCCATGCAGCCACACCGCACCCAGCGTCGCCTCCCACGCCGGCCAGCCTTGCCCCAGCAGCGCGCCGCACAGGCCGGCCAGCACGTCGCCGCTGCCGCCGGTGGCCAGGCCCGGATTGCCGGTCGGGTTGATCGCGATCTCGCCATCCGGCCGCGCGATGATGCTGCCCGCACCTTTCAATACCACCACCGCATTCAGGCGCTGCGCCAGCTCGCGCGCGTTTTCCAGCCGGTCGGCCTGCACGATGGCCGCGGTCACGCCGAGCAGGCGGGCGGCCTCCAGCGGATGCGGCGTCAGCACCACCGGGCCATCGTGGCGCGCCAGGCGTTCCTGCAGGTCGGGGCTGGCCGCCACCAGGTTCAGGCCGTCGGCATCGAGCAGCAGCGGGCCGCTGCCGTCGATCACCTTGCCGAGCAGCCGCATGGCTTGACTGCCATCGCCCAGGCCCGGCCCGGCAACGACGGTGCGGCGCTCAAAGGCGAAGCCGACCGCGTCGCGGAACATGATTTCGGGCTGGGTCGGGTCGATGGCGATCGAAGTGTCGAGCGCCGCCACGAGCACCCGGCCGGCCCCTGCGTACAGCGCCCCGCGTGCGGCCAGCAGCGCCGCACCGAGCATGCCCGGCGCGCCGCCCAGCACCGCCACGTCGCCGAAGCTGCCCTTGTGCGAATTGCGCCGGCGCGGCATCAGGCTGGCGCCGAACAGCGCGGGCCCGTTCAGCCTGGCCTGGGCCGTTTCCTGCACCTCGACGTCGAGCATGGCCACTTGCACCTGGCCGGCGTGGTCGCAGCCGTCGCCGGTATGCAGGCCCGGCTTGTCGCCCAGGAAGGTGATGGTGTGGGTCGCGGTCATTGCCGCGCCACTCGGGCCGACGATGGCACCGGTGTCGGCATCCAGGCCGCTGGGCACGTCCAGCGCCAGCACCGCACAGCGCATGGCGTTGACCTGTTCGGCCAGTTCACGCGCCCGGCCGGCCAGCGGGCGGGTGAGGCCGATCCCGAACAGGCCGTCGATCACCAGGGCGTACTTCAGATCGGCGGACACGGCATCGATGAAGCGCAGGCCGGCAGTGTGGGCGCGATCGAGCGCCGCCTGGGTCTCGGCTGAAGGCGCGCTGCCGGCCAGGTGCACCACCTCGACCGCGCATCCGCTTGCCGCCAGATTGGCCGCCACCTCGAGCGCATCGCCGCCATTATTGCCGGGGCCGGCCAGCACCAGCACGCGCATCTGCGGTTCATCAGGCGCCCGGTCTTTCAGTAAGGCGAGCGCATGAGCCGCCGCGGTTGCCCCGGCGCGCCGCATCAGCGTCCCCGGCGGCAGCGCGGCATGGGCGGCCTGTTCGATGGCGCGGATCTGGGCGATGCTGTAGAGCTGGGTGTTCATGCAGGAGTCCATGGAAGAGGGAAGTGAAATGCATTTTCGCTAAAATCGGCCCGGCGCGCTGCACGCGACTACAATGGCCGAAGCGACCGAATGGAGACGAGGATGGTGGAGAGCTACAAGGACTGGCAGTTCTGGATCGACCGCGGCGGCACCTTCACCGACATCGTGGCGCGCAGGCCCGACGGCGGGCTCGTCACCCACAAGCTGCTGTCCGAGAATCCGGAGCAGTACCGCGACGCCGCCGTGGCCGGCATCCGTCACCTGCTCGGGCTGCAGCCGGGCGACGCCATCCCGGCCGGCCAGGTCGACGCCGTCAAGATGGGCACCACGGTCGCCACCAACGCCCTGCTCGAACGCAAGGGCGAACCGACGGCGCTGGCGATCACGCGCGGTTTCCGCGACGCGCTGCGCATCGCCTACCAGAACCGCCCGCGCCTGTTCGACCGCCACATCGTGCTGCCCGAGCTGCTGTATGCGCATCTGATCGAGATCGACGAGCGCATGGGCGCCCACGGCGAGATCGTGCAGGCGCTCGACCGGGACGGCGCCCGCCGCGCCCTGCAGCAGGCATACGATGACGGCCTGCGCGCGCTCGCCATCGTCTTCATGCACGGCTACCGTTACAGCGGCCATGAAGAAGCGGTGGCGCGCATCGCCCGCGAGATCGGTTTTACCCAGGTCTCGGTATCGCACGCCGTCAGCCCGCTGATGAAACTGGTGGCGCGCGGCGACACCACCGTGGTCGACGCCTACCTGTCGCCGATCCTGCGCCGCTACGTCGACCAGGTGGCGGCCGAACTGCCCGCTGTCAACCTGCAATTCATGCAGTCCAGCGGCGGCCTGACCGATGCGCGCGCCTTCCAGGGCAAGGACAGCATCCTGTCCGGTCCCGCCGGCGGCATCGTCGGCATGGTGCGCGCCAGCCGCCTGGCCGGCTTCGAGCGCGTGATCGGCTTCGACATGGGCGGCACCTCGACCGACGTGTCGCACTATGCCGGCGAATTCGAGCGCGTGTTCGAGACCCAGGTCGCGGGCGTGCGCATGCGCGCGCCGATGATGAGCATCCATACCGTTGCCGCGGGCGGCGGCTCGATCCTGCATTTCGACGGCAGCCGCTACCGCGTGGGGCCGGACAGCGCCGGCGCCAATCCCGGCCCGGCCAGTTACCGCCGCGGCGGGCCGCTGTGCGTCACCGACGCCAACGTCATGCTCGGCAAGCTGCAGCCGCGCCACTTCCCGCAGGTGTTCGGGCCGCGGGCCGACCAGCCGCTCGACGCCGATGCCGTGCGCGCCGGCTTTGCCGCGCTTGCCGCCGAGATCGGCCGCGCCACCGACCAGACGCCCGCGCCATCGCCCGAGTCTGCGGCCGAAGGCTTCATCCGCATCGCGGTCGGCAACATGGCCAACGCCATCAAGCAGATCTCGGTGCAGCGCGGGCACGATGTCCTTGACTATGCGCTGACCAGTTTCGGCGGCGCCGGCGGCCAGCACGCCTGCCTGGTGGCCGATGCCCTCGGCATGAAGACGGTCTTCATCCACGCGCTGGCCGGCGTGCTGTCCGCTTACGGCATGGGGCTGGCCGACCAGAGCGCGATGCGCGAACGCGCGGTCGAGCGGCGCCTGGATGCCATCGGCGACGGCGAGCTGGCGCAGGTGCTGGAGGCCCTGGCCGGCAGCGCGCGCGAGCAGTTGCTGGCGCAGGGCGTGCCTGAAGAGCGCGTCGAGCTGCTGCATCGCGTGCACCTGCGCTACGAGGGCACCGATTCGGCGATCGTGGTCGCCTTCGGCGGTCACGATGCGATGCGGGCGCGCTTCGAGCAGGCCTACCGGCGCCGCTTTTCCTTCCTGATGCCGGACAAGGCGCTGGTGGTGGAGGCGGTATCGGTGGAAGCGCTGGGCCGCTCGGACGCGCCACCGGAGCAGCCGCTCGACGCCGCGTTGCGTAACGATACGCCGGCGCCGCACGAGCAGGTGCCGATGTTCGGCGACGGCGCCTGGCGCGATACCGGCGTCTACCTGCGCCGCGATCTGGCGCCCGGTCACCGCATCGCCGGGCCGGCCATCATCGCCGAAGACAACGCGACCACGGTGGTGGAAGCCGGCTGGCAAGCCGAGGTCACGGCTTTCAACCACATGGTGCTGCGGCGGGTGGCAGCGCTGCCCGAGCGCCACGCGATCGGCACCAGCGCCGATCCGATCATGCTGGAGATCTTCAACAACCTGTTCATGTCGATCGCCGAGCAGATGGGGCTGCGCCTGCAGAACACCGCGTATTCCGTCAACATCAAGGAGCGCCTCGATTTCAGCTGCGCCATCTTCGACGCCGAGGGCAGGCTGGTCGCGAATGCGCCGCACATGCCGGTGCACCTGGGGTCGATGGGCGAAAGCATCAAGGCGGTGATGACCAAGAACGCCGGGCGCATGCGGGCCGGCGACGTCTACATGCTGAACGACCCCTACAACGGCGGCACCCATTTGCCCGATGTGACGGTGATCTCGCCGGTGTTCGATGAAGCCGGAGCGGACATCCTGTTCTACGTCGGCTCGCGCGGCCACCACGCCGATATCGGCGGCACCACGCCGGGCTCGATGCCGCCGGATTCGACCCACATCGAGGAAGAGGGCGTCCTGATCGACAATTTCAAACTGGTCGATGGGCGCGCGGGCGTGCTGCGCGAAGCCGAAGTGCGCGCCCTGCTGGCCGGTGCCCGTTATCCGGCGCGCAATCCGGACCAGAACCTGGCCGACCTGCGCGCCCAGGTCGCGGCCAACCAGAAGGGCGTCGACGAGCTGCACAAGATGGTGGCCCTGTACGGCCTGGCCGTGGTGCGCGCCTACATGGGCCACGTGCAGGACAATGCCGAAGAAGCCGTGCGGCGCGTGATCGGCGCCCTGAAGGACGGCCGCTTCGTCAACCAGCTCGACAATGGCGCCCGAATCGAGGTCGCGATCCGCGTCGACGTGGCCGCGCGCAGCGCCGAGATCGACTTCACGGGTACTTCGGTCCAGCTGCCCAACAACTTCAACGCGCCGTCGAGCGTGTGCATGGCGGCGGTGCTGTACGTGTTCCGCACGCTGGTCGACGATGCGATCCCCTTGAATGCCGGCTGTCTGAAACCTTTAAAAGTGATCATCCCGCCGGGGTCGATGCTGAACCCGCACTATCCGGCCTCGGTGGTGTCGGGGAACGTCGAGACCTCGACCTGCATCACCAACGCCCTGTACGGCGCGCTGGGCGTGATGGCGGCCAGCCAGGGCACGATGAACAATTTCACCTTCGGGAATGCGCGCTACCAGTATTACGAAACCATCTCCGGCGGTTCCGGCGCCGGGCCGGGCTTCGACGGTACCGACGTGGTGCAGACCAACATGACCAACTCGCGCCTGACCGATCCCGAAATCCTCGAGTTCCGCTTCCCGGTGCGGCTGGAGAGTTACGCGATCCGGCCGGATTCGGGCGGGGCGGGGCGCTGGCATGGCGGGAATGGCGGCGTGCGCCGGATGCGCTTCCTGGAGCCGATGACGGCGGCGATCCTGTCGAACAACCGCTTGCATGCGCCCTTCGGCATGGCCGGCGGGGAGGCGGGGGCGAAGGGGCGCAACCTGGTGCAGCGGGCCGATGGCAGCGTGGAGGAGCTGGGGCATATCGGCAAGACCGAGATGGCGGCCGGCGACGTGTTCGTGATCGAGACGCCGGGTGGTGGCGGCTACGGCACGCCGGAATAATCGGCGCGGGCTCCGATGTCGTGCACGTTCTGGCGGCCGCCAACTATCACCGCGTGGACGGGGAACCCGTCCACCCTACCGTGACGCGAACGTTAACTCGAGATACCGTACTTGCGCTTCGCCGCGGCAAACTCCGCCTCCAGCGCTGCCAATCTCGGATGCGCCGAATCCAGCCCGCGTATATGCGCCAGCTGCTCGCCGCACAAAGTGCCCAGCCCCTCGTCCCAACCCATCTCCATCACCTGGCGCAGGATGCCGCCCACCAGCGCGATCATCACCTGCAGGTTGTTCGGCGCCATGTTCAGCGCTTCCAGCAAGGTCTGCACCGCGCCGCGCACGTCGCCCATGTTGCGCTTTTCGTCGGCCACGCCCAGCAGGATCTGGGCCTGCGCGCGCAGCTGCCTGACCATGCCCTCGGCCAGGTCGGGGCGGCCGGCGTCGACGAACACCTCGGTGGCCTGGCGCGCGGCCACGCCGGCATCCAGCGGCGTGGCGCCGCCGAGCGCTGCCATCATCACTGCCGAGGCTTCGGCGTCGAGGCGGTGCGCCAGGCAGGCGCGCGCCAGGTCGGCGCGCACGCCGCCTGACAGCGCACCGCCGCCGCGCACTGCATCCACCGCCTGCTTCAGTTGCGTGACGGCGCCTGCCGGGTTGCCGCCGGCATCCTGCACCAGTGCGGTGGCCAGCGCCGCGCAGGCCGCGGTCTCGGGCGCATCCGGCAGGCTGCGTTCCATGTCGCGGATCACGCCGGCGGCCGTGAGCGCATCGCCCTTGCCGACCAGCGCCTTGACCAGGCCGAGGTGATCCTCGGGCGTGCGGAAGGCCGAGTGGCGCGAGCGCGTCACGACCTGGCGGAACGACTGTTCGGCGGCCGCCGGATCGCCGGCATCCAGCGCGACTTCGCCCAGCTTGCGCAGGCGCTGCACGGTGTGCGGGGAAAGCGCCACCGCGCTTGAGAGCACCTTTTGCGCCTGCGCCGGCGCGCCGCGCACTTCGTGGCAGCGCGCCAGCAGGTCGTAGGCCGCCATCAGGCGCGGATTGTCCTCGATCAGCGCTTCCAGCAGGGTGCCGGCTTCATCGATGCGTTCCTGCTCGACCATCATGCGCGCCAGGCCCAGACCGGCCCAGCCCAGCGGCCTGGCGGCCAGCACCTCGCGGTACACGCTCTCGGCCTCGCGCGGCTCGCGCAGCCCGGCATGCAGCTCGGCGCGCAGGCGCGCGAAGTCGAAGCTGAAGCGGGGCTGGGCGCGGGCACCGTCGATACAGGCCTGGATCGCGGCGCGCGGCTGGCCCTGGTCCGCCAGCCGGTACGCCGGCAGCAGGGCGGCGCGGCGCGCGAGCGCGCGCGTGATGCGTTCCTGCAGGATGCCGGCCGTGAACGGCTTGAGCACGTAATCGGTCGGCGCCAGCTCGGCCGCGCTGACCACCTTGTCGCGGCTGCCCTCGGCGGTCAGCATGATGAAGATGGCCCACGGCGCGATGAGCTTGTGGCGGCGCAGGTCTTCCAGCAGCTGCTGGCCATCCTGTCCGCCCTGGCCGACCAGGCCGGCATGCGGGCCGCCGAGGTCGTACTCGCACAGGATCACGTCGTAGGGCCGGCGCGCCAGCTGTTTGATGGCGGTGCCGGCATCGACGGCAAATTCGACGCGCGCGATGCCCGCCTGGTTCAGCATGTTCTGCAGGTTGGCGCGGATGCCGGGATTCGGATCCACAACAAGCACGGTCAGCTGGGCGTTGTGCGGGGCGTTTTGCGGAGTATGTTGGGTGTTCTCGGGCATCGTCGTTCTCGTCTGGACCTCGCTACAATAAGCCATTGATTGCCACCCTGCCAAGCGTGCGGAGGGCGTCGGGCTTCTACTGTGTCAACACTGTATAATAGCGGGCTATCTTTCACCCGCAGCCACGCTGCATCAACCGACTCTCCAGCCATGTTGATTCTGCCGGGTTCCAACGCCCTCTCTGCCTTCCGTAGCAACCGCCTCCTCGCACAACTGCAGACCGTCGCCCCGACGATCGCCGCCGTGCAGGCACGTTACTACCACTTCATCGACGCCAGCAACCCGCTGACCACCGCGGACACCGAGCGTCTAACCGCCATGCTCACCTACGGCGAGCCTGTGCCGGAAACGCAGTACGAGGGCGTGACCGAGGAGTTCTTCGTGATCCCGCGCCTGGGCACGATCTCGCCCTGGGCCTCGAAAGCCACCGACATCGCGCACAACTGCGGCATGGCCCACATCCACCGCATCGAACGCGGCGTGGCCTACACCGTGGTGCTGAAAAGCGGCATCCTCGGCACCGGCTTTGGCGCCCCGAAAAAGCTGCCGGAACACGAACTCGCCGCCGTCTCGGCCCTGCTGCACGACCGCATGACGGAAACCGTGCTGCGCAATGCCGACCAGGCGCAGGCGCTGTTCACCGAACTCGAAGGCCGTGCGCTGGAATCGGTCGACATCCTGGGTCTGGGGCGCGCTGCGCTGGCGCAGGCGAATGCCGAGATGGGCCTGGCCCTGGCCGAAGACGAGATCGACTACCTGTTCGACGCCTTTACGCGCGTGCAGCGCAATCCGACCGACGTCGAACTGATGATGTTCGCCCAGGCGAACAGCGAGCATTGCCGCCACAAGATCTTCAACGCCGAGTGGACAATCGACGGCGTCAAGCAGGACAAGTCGCTGTTCGGCATGATCAAGAACACCCACCAGCTGCAGCCGAAGGGCACCATCGTCGCCTACAGCGACAACTCGGCGATCATGGAAGGCGCCGAAGTGATGCGCTTCTTCCCCCAGGGCGAGGGTCACGAATACGGCGGCACCACCCAGCTGACCCACACGCTGATGAAGGTCGAGACCCACAACCACCCGACCGCGATCTCCCCGTTCCCGGGCGCCTCCACCGGCGCCGGCGGCGAGATCCGCGACGAAGGTGCGACCGGCCGCGGCGCCAAGCCGAAGGCTGGCCTGACCGGCTTTACGGTGTCGAACCTGAACATCCCGGGCGCCCAGCAGCCGTGGGAAAGCGCGGGCTACGGCAAGCCGGAACGCATCGCCTCGCCGCTGCAGATCATGGTCGACGGCCCGCTTGGCGGCGCCGCCTTCTCCAATGAATTCGGGCGTCCTGTGCTGGGCGGTTACTTCCGCACCTACGAGCAGAACGTCGGCACCACCGCCTTCGGTAAAGACACCGTGTTCGGCTACCACAAGCCGATCATGATCGCCGGCGGTATCGGCAGCATCTCGGGCAGCCACACCCACAAGAACGACATCCCGCCCGGCAGCCTGCTGATCCAGCTGGGCGGTCCCGGCATGCGCATCGGCATGGCCGGCGCGGCGGCATCGTCGATGGCGACCGGCACCAACACCGCCGACCTCGACTTCGACTCGGTCCAGCGCGGCAATCCGGAGATGGAGCGGCGTGCCCAGGAAGTCATCAACGCCTGCTGGCAGCTCGGCGACGCCAACCCGATCATCTCGATCCACGACGTCGGCGCCGGCGGCATCTCGAACGCCTTCCCGGAAATCACCAACGACGCCAAGCGCGGCGCCACTTTTGATTTGCGCAAGGTGCCGCTGGAAGAAAGCGGCATGTCGCCGCGCGAAATCTGGAGCAACGAGTCGCAGGAGCGCTACGTGCTGGCGATCGCCCCCGACGACCTGGGACGCTTTGCCGCCATGTGCGAGCGTGAGCGCTGCCTGTTCGCCGCGGTCGGCGTCGCCACCGAAGAACGCCAGCTGCGCCTGATCGACCCGCTGACCAATACCTCGCCGGTCGACATGCCGATGGACGTCCTGCTCGGCAAGCCGCCGAAGATGTCGCGCAACGTCGAGCACGTGCAGAACGACTTCGCCCCGGTCGACGTCACCGGCCTGGAGCTGGAAGAAGTGGCGCGCCGCGTGCTGCTGCTGCCGACCGTGGGCGACAAATCCTTCCTGATCACCATCGGCGACCGCAGCGTGGGCGGCATGAGCGTGCGCGACCAGATGGTCGGTCCGTGGCAGGTGCCGGTGGCCGACGTCGCCGTCACCACCATGAGCTTCGAAGGCTACAAAGGTGAAGCGATGGCGATGGGCGAACGCACCCCGGCCGCCGTCATCGATGCGCCGGCCTCGGGCCGCATGGCGGTCGGCGAAGCGATCACGAATATCGCCGCCGCGCCGATCGCGGACATCGCCGCCATCAAACTGTCGGCCAACTGGATGGCGGCCTGCGGCCAGCCGGGCCAGGACGCCGCGCTGTTCGACACCGTGAAGGCGGTCGGCATGGAACTATGCCCGGCGCTGGGCGTGTCTATCCCGGTCGGCAAGGATTCGCTGTCGATGCGCACCACCTGGAACGACAACGGGGAGTCGAAAGCCGTGATTTCGCCGGTGTCGCTGATCGTTTCCGCATTCGCGCCGGTCGGCGACGTGCGCCGCACGCTCACGCCGCAGCTGCGCCTTGATGCGGGCGAGACCTCGCTGATCCTGATCGACCTGGGCCGCGGCAAGAACCGCCTCGGCGCGACCGCGCTGGCGCAGGTGACCGGCCAGCTCGGCAACGAAACCGC
>Ga0265797_10005956_pt1 | contig 17550 bp, 15 predicted proteins | sample P2T30metagenome_FD_192433 | JGI IMG/M metagenome (GOLD analysis project Ga0265797, IMG submission 192433) | Plant litter microbial communities from East Loma Ridge, Irvine, California - P2 T30 | ecosystem: Environmental > Terrestrial > Plant litter > Unclassified | place: USA: California...
AACCCGACGTTCTCCTTGACTTGATAAACAATCGCCTGTCGTCGCTCAAATCCGAGCGTGTAGCACAGCCTCCGTTACGCGTTGTCGCGCCTTCCGCTAACCGAGGACATCCGACAGGCGGTGGCCACAAGAACTAGAGACGAGTTCTCGAACCCTTCTACTCCCCAGAACACCAACAAAGCTGAAACTTCGCGTTTCGCACTCCGGGATAGAATCGAGATTCATTAGCGAAGACCTTCATTAACTTTGCGATGAAGTGCGGGCGAGCTAAATTAATTGCCACGTATCCATGGTTGGCACGCGCCCAATCGATTCCCAACCCCAATCATCGGATGTTCTGTTCTGACTATACGCCTGTTGCTGAGCATCATGCGCCCTCATGCAGGAACATCGCCGAGCTTCCGATCAGCCATACCAATGGTTTGGCTCAGGGCTGCGATGGCCGCAAAGTCCAAGATCAACACCTACCGTCTGCCTCACCTATCCAGCCACGATTGCTTCACCAAAGCACAGTCCAATGAACACGTTGAGGACGTCCTTGAAACCTGGAGGAGATATTGTTTCCGAAGCGAAGTTCGACAACACGAAGGCAAACCATCTACGATGCCGACGGCCTACAACCGGTTTCGGGTGTGCAGAACTTAATCCGGTGATTTGATAACGAGATCTCGATGAGATTCAGTTATCGCGTGGTATGAAACCCATGTCTAACGTACGAGTCCGCTTTAGGCTCACGGCAGTGGAGAACTGGAATGGTGAGGATCACTGGGAACGTGGGATTCAATGTCCTCAGCCTAGTCGCAAGCCCTGTAAACGAACTCGACCGCAAACAGCGTCTTGATCCCAGCTATCGGGTTCCTGAAGTAACACAACGTTGTTGCACTACGCAGGCATGTCGGAAGAGGGCGTAGATCGGGTTGCCACGTTGGACATCAGTGCTTCCAGAACCCCGTATCGGTGAAGAGTACGCAGTAGTGTTTTGGCACGTGAAAATAGGGTGTGATGGGATTGCCCATCATAGGCAGGACGGGGTTTCGAGCCGCTGCCACACGTGGCTCTGCTGTCTGCACGCGTGCTGCGCATGCAGCGAGTTTGGTGGTCCTGGGTTGCTAACTCAACCTGAGTATACCATAGGCCATGAGCTGCAAGTTCGACTGGCTTCACTATCGTGGATTGGAATGGCGATACCAAGGCGAAGAAACTATGAGTTGGGCATCAAGACCACTCGGTTTGGATTGGACACGAAGGGCTGCCTCGCATGAGAGCGATATATTGTTTACAGGTCATGAGGAGAGGACCAGGTAGAAAGTCAGTCTGAATATATCATCACGATCTTCTTGACTTTCGTGTAATGACAACGAGTCGTTCTTTCATCGAAATCTAAATTCTAACGGCAGGTCTCACAAAGTGCTCCGTAGTCACGAAGTATAGGTAGTGGGGCACCATTGACGCCATGCATTATGCAGGACGCAACCATTACGGGTTCTAGTGCCTACGTACGAAGCCACACGCACAACAGCATTGAAAATATCTAAGAGACGAGATCTAAAGACAAGAGCTTACAAACTTCCTCCATCATCGGATTCAGTGGCGTTCGAGTCGGAGCGACCGAATGTTCACTCAAGCTGATGATATTGAGATTTCGATACTGCGCCACACGGGTGGCGTTTTCTCGCCTTCAATTTGCGATGTATTCGTGCCACCGAAAAAACTCACTGCTTTAGATTTGCCTTCATGAAATCGGACGGCGCGAGCGGATTACTTCTTGGGAAGAGTTGTGTCCTAATTAGGCATATGACCACGCATTCGTAGCGCATGCTATCACCTGATCCGTCAGCTCGGTGGAATGAAATGGAAAGCTGAGATCATTTGCAAGACGTCTGAGTGTACCGGTTGGTGTCATTTTGTCACATACATGCTAGCGATACACGGTGAGTCTTCCTCTCAATCATCCAAGTGCTCAGCTCAACCCTGTCCAGCGCAGCCAAGATCTTCGAGCCGACCACAGCCGTACAGATGCACACATCACTGCCTGCGCATAGCCTTCGCATGACGAAACCGATGGCGAGCCTCTGTAAGAGTATTGGTCTTTCCTGGAGCGTCCAATCTAAAGAGCTATGACTCAAGATAAACCCCAGTCAAACGACCCAGGCGTATACTCATCTTGATTCCATTGGATCACGTCTCAGTGATGGAAGGATGAGGACCCAAGGCGATTAGGTAGAAGAGCCAGTAAGGTCCGGATAACGTGAACTCCCCCCGCCTATGGCTGACGAGCATTCTTTAGGCCCACCGAGCAACAACATACGCGATCCCAGGCAGCCACCTCTTGTGGAATGAGAGGCTTCTCATATATTCGCGACCGCCCGCTGTCGCATATCGCACTCGTGAAGCTCAGACGGCTAGTCCTTCGTCGAAACGTGTTACAGATCTGTGACCAAAAGCAACAACGCGTCAGCTAGCTTCCAAGGTTTCGTGAGGGGATCCTGGGCGACCTTCAACATACCTGTTCAGTCGCCTCACTTCTCAATGATCGACAGAAAGACATTATTCTTTCGCACATCGAAGTACGAACGTGCAGAAGGCATGCGTGTAGCCTATGCCTTGAGGTACGAAACGCACCTGGCTGTTCGCGACTTCCCTGGACATTGGGCCATCCATGTGGCTACCCGAAACTTGCGCGACTACCTAGGTAACTCCACGTCACCACAGATGTCTGCAGGTGACCCTGTGTTGTTAGCCAGCGCTGCAGGCTATCGACATGGGGCTAGTCGCGTCCCGCTGGCTGTGTCGGAGTCTCGGGGAGAGGCATGTTGGTCGCAAATCAAGTAAAGTTTGGGTCGTCCGCTCGGGCTGCATTCGGCGGCCATCGTCACCGCCCAGTACCTCACGATATCCTTTCCACTCGACTACAGCATCCTCAACCATCGCGCAACAGCGTTCTCATCCTTCCGGAATGCGCATAGTCACTGAAGTCTTCTTCTTTGTTCTCATGAAGGAATGTGGCGAGGTAGTTGGTGCCTGGACGACGTGACGTGGCTGGCCTGTACCGAAGGCTAGACGAACATTCCACCGGCGGCACTCCTTCCTCAACGACAACCCATCGAGACATACAACAACACCAGTACTTTTCATCGCAAACGTATACCGAACAACAACAACAACAACAAGACAAAACAAAAGAGAAGGGCTTATACAAGCAAGGATCGTGCGTGTGTTCGGTTTACTGATTGCGTCAACGTTATGGGCTACATAAGAAATGGTACTAACTAATCGTGCTGAGCATGGTATGACTGCGACAGCTTACAATATATGAAAAGTGCGTAGCGCTACATGTATTGAGTGCGAAACTTTACCCCCCGTCAGATCGATAGTGAAAAGAGAGGAACGAGAAACATTGAGATAGGGAGAAAGAGATAGTCTTGGTGTCATTGCTGACTGCGAGAAGATGTCGGGCAGGGCTGATGGTCCTACCTTCCGGAAGCTCTTCAGGTGGCCCAACTGGACATGTTGCTAAACTCGACTTCCTGGTTTCTACGCGTGGGTCTCGAAGCGGACGAACGACGGATAATCGGACTGTCGGCAGCAAGCTCAGGATGATACTTCCTGTAATGTTTGAGCCGAGCATCCTGTCGCCTGAACTCCTTGGCGCACATGTCATTCTCGCACATGTACGCTCTTCCTGTTCCGTGGATTAACCTCCTATGTCTTCCAAGGTTGCCTCTTCGATACAGACCGGTGAATGACTGTCCGCAGTTGACAACCTCGCAGTACATTGTGTCCGGAGTGTAGGTCGGAGGAGGACCCCCGGATGAAGATGCATTGGAGGTACAAGAGCGCGTGGAATGACTTCTTTCCAACGGCACAGCTAAGTTGTCTCCACACTGCAACAAGCCTTCCGTGGTCGATGTGGTGTCCACTGGAGGCATGCAGTATCCGTTATCGACGCCGATGTATGGTCCAGATGAAGAGACCGGACTGTACGGTGATGGATTCATGTTCGATGAGTATTGGGGGGCTGGACGCTCGGTAACGCTACTGTCGACCATGCTATTTTCGACATAGCCCGTTGATGAAAGTGGAGTACGATATTCATTTATGTACCCCGATCCTGACTCGTCTTGGTCCGTTGTCGAAGGAGTCCTCTCTGGAGTGTTTTGCCAATCCGTTAACGGCGTTTCATCAAGACGATATGGTGGATTGTAAGCAGACCATGGCTCTGATTGACCAACGCTGAGTAGTGGAATATTGACGCCATCCATATCGAGTTGCCCAGAACCAATCGAAGGGGAATGGTGGAAGTTACTATTGCTAAATATGCTAGCGTCTTGAGTCGCTTGGCTATCGGCCATCATCTCCGCTCGCTGAAGATGCCCAGGGCGTTGCATAGACGAGTATATGCGGTCGTTGTACGTGGTACTCGGCATCATCCAATTACCCGACTGGTCGTTTCCAATCGACATAGACGCGCTATCCTGCCCAGGAGGATGAATCTGGTGGGTGTGCCAGACGTTCTGGGTACTGGGTACATCCATCTGATAGTTCGGCGCATCGTGGTCATTAGGAGAAGCAAGGTCTACACGGATCCGCCACTGTTCCTGTTCCTGTTCCATGCTTCCCTGTTGTTGCAAGATAGCAGGATCTATGGACGAATCATCGGTAGTGAAGGGTGTAGCCGGCTGCTGGAAGGACCATGGGTTGTGATGAAGAGCGTTTGGGCCAATGATGTTGCTACCAAGCCCAAAACCTTGGGTACTGGCATGTTCATGCAGCACAGACTGGTCACCGTGTCCAACGTTCGAAGGCCCGGGGTTTTGCCGCCCGGCATTGAAAGGGCGCCGACGTCGCTCGTGTGGGCTCATTTTGCTATCCGCCTTCCTTGGAGATGTTGCCGTCCAGGAGAATGATGCAAAGGAACGTTCTGAGATCGATATGGAGTTCTGTCTGCCGCCGATATGAGGTACGAATAAACGAAGTGGTTTGCGTTGCTGGATGTCCTTATGCAAGGAACGACGCGTTGAGATGCGGCCCAGAAGCCAATGTGACGTCGAAGTCGCCTGGAGGGAGACGATGCGAAGGATACAGATATGCTGGTTCGCTGCACGATCGGATATGCAGCAGCAAGGAAATGACAGCTGATGGAGCACGTCCGGTGGTGCCGATGTCGTAATGCTGGGCGTTACAGCCTTGTCCGCCTCACGTCGCTTGGCTTCTGAACTGTACGCACGGCGGTGATATATTCGAATCAAGAGAGAAGATGTCGAAGGAGAGCGAAGGAGAGCGAAGGAGAGCGAAGGAGAGCGAAGGAGAGCGAAGGAGAGCGAAGAAGAACGAAGGTTGTTTCGTGTTGCGCAGGCCGCCTCGAGGGTGTGGTTGTTGAGACTGACGAGTCTAGCAAGTGTACCAGGCGACCAGAGGAGACGAGAACAGAGAAGCGTTTGGTGACACTTTGTTTCTTCGAAATGTCTTATGTGTGTCGAGAGTTTACCTCTTCACCTCAAGACCGAGAATGTCTTGTGTTTATGTGGAGGTCTGGTTGCCGCCGCCTTTGTCTTTGACTCAAGTATGATCGGTGGGTATGACGAGCGAATCGTGCGGGTGTGCAATCGAGCGAAAGTACGCAGAAGCAAGAGGAGGAAAAGTAGGAGGAGGTGGTGGATGTGTTGTTGGTCGTGGCGGGCAACCTTCGACGGGGCGTCGGCGCTATGTACTGAAGTCTCGTGCCCTTTGGAGGACTTTGGCGACCGGGATGCTATACTGTTAGCTCAGACGTACGCTACGTGGAGGCACCAGACGTTATGTCGCTACTGTCAAGGGCGTAAACCATTTCTAGTCGAGGATACAGTCCCTCGGTGGCTTGGTCTGTCTTCGCAATACCACGCAATCCGCCGACGACTTAAGAGTGGGCCCGACATTCGCTGGCACTCTTTTGCCTACTGCCTCTTCCCGAGAAGCAGGAACGGCGCTGCGTTAGCGTCGGTATCTATCCCTGGACGCTACCAGCAGCAACATGCACTCCATTGCCGCAAGTTGATCAGAGGCGAAAGAGATGACGATGAGTGGCTGCGAGGCTCGGAGTTTTCTCCATCGTATCGGAGCTCAGCGGGCTCAGTGTCGAAAGAGGGCGCCTTTCGCAGCCGTGTGCGCAAGGCATGTGCATCCGAATGATAAAAGCAGCGAATGCGATGTTACTGGTGCAAGCAGAGGCCTTTACAAGGCCGACAGCTGGGCTGAACCGACGGCACGCAAGGACCGAATTTACAACATGGGGATCGTGGCCTTTTTTATCCGAATCGATCATCGGCCATCATCCGGCGCCAATATAAAAAGGGTGTGAATGCGCATATGGCTTGCAGAAGCCCGTCGTCTATACACATCCTTGGTGTGGGGCGCATGATCCCGATACCGATGGGCTCTACATGCTCAAGTACCATATGGCGCGTCGATGCCGACTCCACGGGGGAGGCAACAAAAGTCGACAGCATCAATCGCGTACGTTCGATTATTCTGGGAGCTGTGTGCAGCTCATATTACCATGAAACACACCTTCAGTATTGAATGAGCTTGCAGCTGATGATGAAGATGGGTTGCGGATACCAACAAGCGCCAGTGGCTTGACACGGCTCAGGGTTGTTCAGCCCACAACGCACCACACCATATCTTTCAATCGAGCACGCTTCCCGCGCGACCTGCGTAGCTTGATTTCGCACACAATCGTCTGGGAGCAGATTTCCCAAGGATGATAGTGGTCTGCAAATTTAGCAGCGCATATCCGTCACATCAAGCCTTCGAGTCCAGATAAAACCGAACAATCGAAGCAATGAGCGCCTGTGCGCAGCTGCAACCTTGCGCATCGCTCAGTGCCGGACGATTGGGCCACCAACGACTTCCTCTCATGGGCGGATGCACCTGAGGTGTCACGACATCGAGCTGGCACGGAGCGCTTGGCAAATATCATGGAAATGTGGTGAAATCAAATGACGAAAAGGGTGAATTAGCAGTCAATCCAAGACTGCGTCTCTTCCGTTCATGGCTCTTCCCAACGACCGTACAGCTTGGGCTACGCCAATGAGGTTCTGTTCCAGAACAGACTGTCGCTTCTGCGAACTGCGCGTTGGTCTAACAAGCGAAAAAGCAAAGTGGGCGCCTCAACCCCGCACAGCTGCGTGTCTGCAGAAGGAGTGCGTGTCCCATCGCGGCAGCCGCCAAATGGGAAATGAGATTAATCCTTCGATAGCGCGAAATTTTGGCCCCACTACCCAGGTATCGACACGTGATTGAGGCTCTGCGAACGCGCGGATAGCATCACCACGGGTTTAGCGAAGGGTTTCGGCACCCACATGCCGTTGAGATTCCATGGACTAGCGGGCCGGTACGACACGGCTTCGGCACGACTAGAAATAGATCGTCCGGTGTCTGTTGCTTTACGCCGCGCATTTGCAACCCAGCTAGTGCCCACGGTGTGGTGCCAGACGGGCATCCTCGCTTTTGCCGCATTAGGGTACGAAGCCTTGCTGTCCTCGTTGGGGTGCTGGCGCATAGCATCCGTGCCGTCATGCAGCCCATGCCATGACATGGCTATCACAGCCCCGGAGAGATCGCCATTACCGTCCTTCAGTCTTTGATACGACGGCTTCCCGCATAGCTTGCCAGCGTACTAAAGTAGTCTACTGAAATGAGTCAAAAGGATTCTCTCATCACACTGGAGGAATTCAGGTTCCATGTCTCCGGAAATATGGTTTGCATAGCCCCTGTTAACGGACGACGCCCGTTCAGATGGGAAGGCGGATACAGGGCAGTATCGCTGCTGCTGCTCCAGAGAGACTCGTAGTCACTTTCGCTTCGAGATCACTTGCCATATTGGTGGTAGCTTCTACTGCGAGATGAAGGAATACGCCCCGTCCCAGGGATTTCAGCTCTGCAGGGGCTGGCTCTTTATCCGCTGCAGATCAACAGAAGCACCGTCGTGTATACCGGACCCAAGACTAGAGGTGACATTGACTAGCCGGGATGATGGTGCTACGTCATACCTCTCCCTGCTGCTGCGCAAAGTCGCTCGATGAAAAAAACAGAAAGTTTATCTTCGAACTGTCCCTGTCAGATGCAGAAGCTCTCTTTCTGCATGGCGATCGGTACAGGGATTTGTCACTCACCGAGGTTCGTGACGAAAAGCCCTAACAGTCAGCTCGCATATGCTATGATCGGCGTTCGTCTTCCTTCTACGGCGATCCAGGACACATCACGCGTGCTCGTAGCATCGACTTTATGACTCCGCCTACACAGCGGTGAACGCTTCACCTGTGGCATGTACGTACGATCCGTTATGGTGATCGCCGGTGATCTGGAAGCGGTGGATGCGTTGGCATCAGAAGTACGAAGCACGACAGTTATTTTGGTACTCATCTGACGCTTCCCCAAACCACGGACTGGGGAATATGTCAGACTCAAGGGACGGCTCAGGCCTTGCCCACAAGCGCATCACGCCATGGAACATTTACGCCCGGACACTGAATAGCTGAGCCTCTGCACACTGGATGCCGGGCCGTCCAAACACAAATCACCTGGAAGACTCGGGAACATTAGATGTGAGCAAATCACATCCGTATCGGAACCCTGCGACAGTGTATACAATGTTCATGTGATCTGCCGTTTCGCGCCCTCTCAGGCCCTTCGGATACAACGGCACAACGGCGAAAAGTGGCAAATGGCAGTCATATGATGCGCCACGAGCAAGGGAAGATGTCAGCATGAAGAAACTTTGTTAATCGCTGGGCTCTCGAGGCTCATGGGGCTCAATGGGCGAGGCCTGCAAGCGCCGCCACGTGGGCGTGCGGGCGTTATCCACCTTGAGTGGTGAGGATTAATGCTGCTTTAACACCCGCATCTGCACCACCCGATATGGCAGACGGGAGGCCTAATCGAGCTCGGACTACCCTCGTTGTTGGCTCTAACCACACTGGTCAAATCGCAGAGCCGCATTCCCTTTCCGTCGTCATCTCCGTTATCTAACTCGGCCTTCCCCGGATCGTGGAATATGGGGCCTGTGGAGCCTGAGATGCTCCTCCCTGGCATGTTAGACTGTGATGTCACGGTCACCTGATCGAAGATGAGGTACAGCCTGAGTTACAGTATGATCATTATACTTCTAGCTATGAAGTTGAAGACGCGCATTCGCGATAGAATACATTAAGAGCGCTCCAGCGCAGTAAGAGAACAACCAGTGCGCCCGAAAGAGACGAAGCTGCAAGCAGCTATCCACACCACCAGGGCGAGAGAGACGACCAGCTCTCGATCTGCACTGCAAGACATTAGTCACTGCAGTCGATCATTGTCACTGCTGTTGGCACAGCTACTTCGTTCGCTTCTTCGGCATCGCGTCCGGAATACGATGCTTCTTCCACTCGTGTTTGCGGGTCGCATCGGTCCGCTTGTAAGCCTTTGGGCAAACACGGCAGGCCAATCCGACTACGACAGCAAATTGATTATGGAAGGCAAGATTATGTCGTCGCAGGTTGCCTTTTCGATACCTGTAATCCAGTCAATACGTGTGCATGAGCGAGTTGCGAGAGGGCGAGGCCTACCTGCCACTAAACGTCTTGTCGCACTTTTTGCAGTGCTCTAGCGGAAAACCGATTTCGCTTTGTTCCAGCCGCTCGCAGATCTGAGGATATTGATGGTCGTCAAGTTCAACGAAGTTGGTCGACGATCCCTGGCTTCGTCCGAAGGGTTGGGCGATTTGCGGGGATTCCGGTGGGTTAGCTGCTGATTTCTGGTAGTTGATGTGTCCACCCTCAGCAACATCTTGATCGTATCCGCCACGAAATCGCCAACCCTGATGATCGGAGCATTCATAGGTACCGTAGCGGATACCAGTGGCGCCATGCCACTGCGAACGCAACTCCGGCAAAGACTGTCCTAGTGCAGGTGGTGACTGGATACCGGGAACATGCGATTCATGGTTTGCAAAACTAAACGGTACCGAAGATCCCGCTGGGTCATCTTGTTGCCCATCAAGACCCTTTGCTGGTTGCTGCGGGATTCCTCGGAAAGACTCCACGTGATTCGCTTCAAACGAAGCGTGGTCCCAGTCCGTGTCCATCCGAAACGACCTAGGCAAATCGAAATCGTTGGGTGGGAAACTTTCAAGAGGCGATACGGTGCTAGCGGGGCGATTGGCATCCGAATAGAACTGGGCGGAGCAAATGCCGTTGACGTTGGGTGTGACAGGCGATACGGGCGACGGCGACGACTTGCGAGATTGCCGTCCGCTGGTCATGCTGGGCACTGAGACAGACTGGTACTGGGTGTTCAAAGTCCACAGTAACATTGGCTCGTCAGCAGTTGTGGGCGAGCGTCCCACGGGAGTCGCACCGCGCTCGTCGATCTCATCCAGATCTAAGAACGACGCTTGACTCGTGTCAGACTCGAGAGAGCGGTCCTGGGTTTGCTCCATGAGAACTTCCAGCTCAGCGAAGACATCGTCTCCTTCAAGCTCTGGAGCAAGCATAAGCCTATCTGAAAGTTCGTGGAGCGGCATTGCTGGAAGCTCATAGCCGTACGGATATCCATAAGCTGGTGGAGCCTCGTCGTGAACAGCTTCCGCATACTGTTGGGGATCCATCCGGTAAGTTCGTATTGAGACCCGGCAGAGCTTTCGTAAGAGCGTTCGGCACCTGGAGACTGTGCTGCTACTAGAGTCTCTTGGATGACTTGGGATTGAGAAGCTTTTGGCGTCGTCGACTGGCACAGCGGTGGTAGAGCGGCTGCAAGCACATGAACTTGTGCTTGGCGTCGTTGTTTTGTCGGCCAAGCTACGCCGAGATGTCGAGATGCTGGAACTCAATCAGTACAGTGCACTTCAGCTGGAACCATAGCCACTGATGGGATCTTGGACTCACGTACGTAATGCTCCAACGACGTTTTGCCTCGATGTGAATGAGCATATTCGGAAAGCGGGGGTGATCTCGAAAATATGTGGCAAAGAGCATCCGCGATACTGAAGGACTTTATTGAGCCCAAGTACATACAGACGTCATGGCCAGGAGAAAGTATGTAGGTTTCTGAGGACTGCTGACTGGCAACAGGACCGCGCGTTGAGGACTGGCGGCGCGACGCATGTCTCCCCCGGAAAGCTCGATGCCAGCGGAAGGGCCTCTAGCAGTCCGATACTCCATACTGCTGGCAGAGGTCTCGATCCCGAAAGATCAAAAGCAGGCGAGAAGTTCGGAGGACTCTGCATCGAACTAAGAAGCCCTGTTTTTTAACGTATGTGCGCCAGCATGTAGACAACTCGAGCAACGGCCAAGACTGGAGCGCGCCCTAGGTCCGATGTTGTCGACGTCGAGGGATTGGATACAGATGAAACGTTCATCTATTTTCGTTGCCTGAGGTCCTTCGATGTCTCGGGCCTTCAAGTGGGCGAAGGCCCATTGGCTGCGGCGACAAGCCTGCGATGGCAAGAAAGCAGGCGACGCCAAGTGTATGGTGCATGCGTTGATGCCAATGTGGAGGAATAGACGTCGGTCATAGTCGAAAAAGGGTTCGCCCTCACCGCAATCCAGAATAAGAGACGGGCAACGAGGATGGCGCTAAAGTTCGAGAAGTGAAGCGGGGCTATCCCTGGACACCGGCGGCGAGCGATAGAGTGTGTATCCCGGAAGAAGTGTGCCGGCTACTTTGACATGTTTTTCGCAGGCGGATTCGGAAGTCCAGGAGGAATACGCTGTGCTGTGAGCCAATTTTTACGGGCGGCGTGGGGGTGAATTGGTCGTCGAAAGTGTATCGGGAATGATGCGGCTCTGTTGTGAGAACGACGGAGGTCACTTTCGAAATTCTGGAAGCGCGAACTTCGTTAAGAAAGTCAGAGGCATAGCTTCAGATATATCCATCTGATGCTCCGCCTTCGAAACTATTCTCTTTCAACAACACAGCCGCAGAGATGGGGCCGACGGAAAGCCAGCTCAAAGGATGTACTACAGCCAGGAACTGCCAGAGTCTGCCTTGGGATGCGCCTCGGGGGAGTGAGTCTGAGCCACATTGTGGGTGCTGTATCGACCACTGACCGGTGAACTTGCGTGGGCTTCGATAATCACCAGACGAGTGTGGATTCTCAACAGATCTCAGACATCGGGAGTACGTACTCACGCCCAGTCGCCAACTACGCATGCGCATCTGGCCCCAGCGGACCAGCATCTTTCCTATGCACGCACCGTGGGGGCAGCTCAAGGGGCCAGTCATCGAGGCGGCGCTTCACGAAACCGCGGTCTGCCCTTTGAAGCGACACGTCGTGCTCGACACCAAGCGAGGACAGCTGGACCAAAGGGCCAGGACCCGTTACCGCGAGTCAGCTAGAAGAAGGCAGATGGCGCGAGCCAACCCCTCCAGTTGCATTAGCCGCACGTTAGTTGTACTTCCCCTTCCACTTGCAGGAGCCCCAGCCCGAATCGAGCTTCAGCCCTAACGTCATCTAGACAATGCTCAAGTGGCATCTTACGTTTGTTGCGGGCGGCCTCCAGATGTCCTCCATTGCTGCCCGACTGCAGACTCTTAGCGCTGGGCGTCCTCCGACGCGTAAAGTCCTCCAAATCGAACGTTGAAGGAAAGCTCGCAAACCATGCCGGATTGAAGACGAAATCGCGAGTGCTCGACGTTGGCCTGTCAAAAGGCGGGGGAACCCGTGCACACGTTTGACACGCGCTAGTACGATCGCTCCGTGCACGTGCCAAGATCACGTCACTTCCCGCAACCGACGGCCACAGCAACGAATCTCAACAAACAATGCCATTGTGCGGACATACTGCGCGATAAGCCAAAAATGCCTTACCTGGCTGACGAGTTGATCAGAGCTCGGCATCACCCAAAAAGACTAATGCAGCAGCACCTTCGACCCCGATATGGGCTGGCCTACCGTATAGCGTACAACATCTGACCGGCATGGCCACTAACGAAGCTCCCGTCGCCTTGCAAGAACCGCCCGTGCCAACGCTGCAGGATGCCCAGCGATCAGGCTAGGATGTTTCTTCAAGCAAGGTCCAGCCCATCAGACCGCCTAAGCCCCGCTGGTGCAACTCCAGCTAGAGCCGCATGAGCTGGGTTTTGGTTTGTAGCCTACGCCTCGTCCTGATGCACCGTCCTCCCACCATATCATCCGCATCGCAGCACCCACCGTGCCCTTCCTGAGCCCTCCGTGCGGCCCCCTCGAAGTGCCAATGACTGGTGTTTTGCGCCGCACGACAATCTTCCCGGCCAGCATTAAGCGCCCACGACATGTGTGCCCTTCATGTGCTCGGGTCCGGTTGCCTTGTAGACTCACAGCCGCATCGAAGCTTGATTCGGCTTACGGCCGTGTCCCCCACTTTTGCTGGCTGCGTGGCATGCCTCCGTCTTAACGGCGACTGGCCCAACTCTATCTCTCCTCATCGGTAGGAGGAATGCATTATGCATGGAACATGGTAAAGCACTTACTTGCCGACAGACTGCGACCTTGCTCTGCAGCAATAGCAAGAGAACCCTGCAGTATGATCGTCGCCATGCAGACACGACAACACCGATTTCTACGGACTCACACGTCCTCGGTCAATCGCGATAAACTCAAATCAATCGTGAGATGAGCTGGGCGAGTCCTCAACTTCTGCACGCGCGTCCCATCGACGCCTTCACGGAGGACTTGATGCCTCATTGCATAAGCGCTTGAGTCCTCCCAGGACCGACTGGCTATCAGAGCTCCAACACATGGCGGTCCTCATCTCCTGTTATTGCCTCCAAACCTAGATGAGCTATATGTCTCACTTTCTTCATGCATGCGTTTCCGGTCACCGAGTCCTTCTCGGCGACTAAATTCCGGTGAGTGTAAGCGATGTTGTGAAGAATCGAGATCGGCGCACCGGTGAGTTGCAGACGTGTCAACCTCACGGATGGGCAAATTTCGTGTGCGGTATGCGGCTCAACTGGGGCTCGGAAGTAATTCCGGCTGAAGGTGAGAATGGAAGAATTCCGCCATGTTCACAGCAAACAGAGGAAGAATTGGTGTTCACTTTAAGAAGCTTTCAAAGTAGAAATACATGACTAACTCCAAACTACCTGCTTGCTAATGCGCTTCCAAAATCGTGTACGAGTACAATGAGACAACGACTGTGCCAGCCAGTCTAGATGGAAAGATAGACATCAGCTGAAGGTGAGAAAGCGTACCAGCCAACAAGGCTGCAGCGAAAATCCTCCAACATTCCGTTGAGTGTAAGAAATGACACCATGACCGCCAGGATCGTAGGCTGAGGTGAACCCAAAGATGACTGCCGAAAAGATAGACGCCTGGGGCTGGAACCCCTCAGCCGGCCCCCAAGTGCCCTAGGTAAACATTGCATAAATATAAGGAAACCAATTCTTCTCTCATCCTGTATCGTAACCTCGTGTTGTCCTTCGTTGCGATGTTTCGTTATTTTCCGTTAAATCGTTGTTGTCCATATTGCCTGTACTCTTCATACAGTTCATCCTTATCGTACACCGCTCCGTCGCTCCTAACGTAACCGACGGCGTTGTAGGGCTCGGAACGCGGGTATTCAGCTTCACCCAGATGAGCACTGCCACTGGGAAGCTGGTATCGATATTGTTCCCGGTCCGGCTGCGCACGGCGGTCTGCGGACGAAGACGAGTGAGGCGGCGGCGATGAGTGGAAGTCGCTCTCGGATGATTGATAGGGAAAGACGCGCAGATGAGAGGACGAGTGATCTGTCTCAAACTGATGTAGGGCGTTGGAGGCGCGAGGCTGTTGAGCTTGAGTTCTTGACGGGGGCGGTGCACCGTTTTGAGCAGAGCCGTTGGTCACGCCGTTCGGGTGGGGGTGGTAAGACCATGGGCGGTAGACTTGTGTGTAAGTTGGATCTCTACTTGGATCGTAGCCGTGGCTTTGTGTAGTTGGGGCTGATGCGCCTCCTCCCCATGTAGACTGCGTCTTGTTAGCGGCGAGCTTCAATATAGACCATCAAGTTATCTCACGTTTGCGTACGAACTTCCACGAGAACTGCCATAACCGTTGCTTCGGCCTGACCCGTTCGAGCCATGGCCATAGTGATGCTGGGAGCCGCTCATACTGTCTCGAGTGGACTGATACGATACGTAAGGACGAAAGGTGTGGCGAGTGACTCCTGAAAATGGAGTCAAGGAATCGGCTGGGAAGGCCTGGGTCAGGGGACAGCGGGTGAAGGGTTTAGACAAATACGGGAGCGCGTGATTGGTGGATGAGTTTGCTTGTAGGCACTCAGACCGCGGCGGGAGACTAGTAAGAGAGGAGAGAAGATGGCCGAAGAACGGATGCGGTGGTCGGATTGGGGGTGTGAATAAAGAGTCACGCTGTGGTATTCGGGCGGGCGAGATTTAATACTATTATCAAAGGGTCCTTCACCTCGTTCCTCTCGACTCCAGTCTGCCCCAGGCACCCATGCATTACGCCCCGTGCCCCTCAAGCGTCCGATACGCCTCCAGCAGGGGCACATGTTACGCAGAACTTAGTTTGCAATTCCCTAGAGATTGTCCACTCGAACCGTTAGTTTCCTGATTCACGGTAGGCACGGACAGGTTCCTGCGGGAACGCGATAGGGCTGCAGGGTGGTTCTTGAGGAAAGGTCCGGCCCTTTTCGGCTGCGTCAGTCCAATAAGAAGCCAAATGATGGCAACCGGGTAGGGAAGTCCTGTGCGCATTTGCATAGTCCAAGAAGAAAGCGAGAGGGCGCAAGTGGTCTTGGAAGCTGGGCAAGCTAGCTTAACGGGCACGGTGACCACACCGCTGCTGCCGGACATAACGCATGCGGATATGGCAAAGTTCGCCCTCTGTGCCCGCGCAAATATCGAGGATGCCGAGTCACTTTGATGCATGATGCAAGGCAGGGCCGTAGGAGGGCCGTGGCAGAGCCTCCACCCTACCGACACACTGGCACACGCTAAGCCACTCACGCCGCTGTCTACCCAGTCAGACCGTCGCCTAAAGGCTAAACAGACGACAGAGTAACCGATGGCCCAACGAGGCAGACCCAGTCGCTGATGGTTCCCGCCCGGGCCTGGTGAAACGGTGGCTAACGGATACGAGCAGCCAATGATATGGACGAAGGACGGTGGGATGTCCACTTGCAAACAAGTGCGTGGTGGAAACACGTATGCCTCCATCTCTATGGCTGAAGCAACGGGTGGCCAGGATGTTGGGTTGCGTGAGATAGCCTCCAGAAGGCCGTTGCGCTATATCAGCTGGACACAATACTACGTGGGCATGTGGAGAGCAAAAGCGGCAATCCCGCCCTCGCCGCGGAGTAAAACGCCGCCAGCCTTCTCCAGGCCGGCCCGTATTAATTCGCCTAAGAATAGTTGCCGTGAGCTTGTTCGAAGTTCGAGATATGATTCGCGGCCGATGCCGTCCGTGATCTCGGATCCCAGAGCCACATCTGCGATTCGTTGCGGTGGGGCTCGACCTGTGGAACGCTGAAGCCCAACCACCAGGGTACTGTATTGGAGGCATCCAGCACTGGTATACCCTTGACGTATGCCAGTGAGCGTCTCGTATTGTGTCTGGGCTTTTGGGTGGCTTTACACCCTCATGGGCTCTCCTCCAGGGCTGTTAGCCAATAGGCCAAAGGTCGAGTCAGCTCATTCGAGAGCGCGGAAACGTCGGGGTGTGTTCGTCATTTCGAGCCGATGCGTCCGAAGACTGGAATCTGTTAGCACAAACAGCTGGAAAGAGTACGTTGCAGATGACCTTACGGAAGAAGGAAACTTAGAGAGATGATAGCGGCGCTCACTGAGGGCTTCCAATGACATGCCTCCACTTCACGACGCGCATCGCGTCCAGTGCTATATCCTACTCGGCCAACAAGCAAAGCAGGTATTCTTTCTGGAGGGTGGCTGTACTTGTGAGGCTCACGATCTGCCACGGGGGCATCAATCACCACGGAGGTAAGAGATGCTTGGCATCAGTATCTCCGCGCTGATCGCAACACCAACACCGCGTCACCACCCTTCGCGAGGCTGTTGAAGTGACCAAACTTATGTACTTCAAGAGCAACAACGTGCCAGGCGTCTCTCTGATATCTGCGACATCTGATAACCACCCTCATCGCACAATTCCACCGCCCAGCAAGTGCCACTTCAGCGGCACCCGAACCGAGACCACCTGGGCACTGGTTTGAGCCAAAGACACATTCCCTCTTCGCAGCATGGCGAGCCTCGACACTCTCCCACCCGAAATCCTCTTCACCATCCTCTCCTACACAGAACCCAACCTCAACCCCACGCTCTCCACCTACCCGCTCAACACCCTCGCCGCAACAAACAAGCATCTCAACGCCATCGTCGAAGAATACGCGCGCAACCTCCTCAAACGCCACGCCGACATCGTCTTACCAAAGAACACGCGCATATACACGTGCCGTCGAAAATGGCTAGGCGACATGTGTTACTTCTGCAAGAAAAAGACACAGCGGAAAGCGTGTCTCTACAAGAGCGTGGCATGTTGCCTGGGGTGCGATAAGAAGGAGTATGAGAAGATGGTATGTACACCCCAGGGACTGG
>Ga0265797_10005959_pt1 | contig 17549 bp, 13 predicted proteins | sample P2T30metagenome_FD_192433 | JGI IMG/M metagenome (GOLD analysis project Ga0265797, IMG submission 192433) | Plant litter microbial communities from East Loma Ridge, Irvine, California - P2 T30 | ecosystem: Environmental > Terrestrial > Plant litter > Unclassified | place: USA: California...
CTTCACACCGATGCACACTGAAGAGAGCCACTCGCGCCTTACGATCGATCATCACCTGTCACTTTCGCATTGTGCTGTCAAGCAGGAGTTTTCAATTTGGGGTGTATTGCTACCGATCAGGCGCTCTCATTGACAGGTCGTTGGTTTCAGATGTGACGAAGCTGGTGTTGAAGGTACACTGCTTAGGGAATGAAGACGTAACGATACGTTGTTCTCAATGGCATTCATCTGATCGGAACTTGCTTGTGCATCCGGTATGATTGTATGCTACCGACCTTATTCCATTTGCAGAACCAAATGAATTTCGTTATCATATGACAGTATGGCGTCCAGTGATAACGAGGTCATCGCCGAGCCCTATATCGTTCGCCTGGATGATCATGAATGTCCATGCCGGCAAGGGAGCATTTCTTCGAGACAACGGTTGCCACATGAGTGAACGGCACTCGACAGCATTGTGCGTACTATCAAAAACACATCTTCTTGGTACATGCTGTTAGCATGCTAGGATCAGGTTGACAACGCATAGCATTCCACCGACGTTCTAAAAAAGTAGTCAGCTTCGTTGGCATACTGTCACAAATCCGAAAATCCTCGCCATCTATGTTATTACCAAAATACAACTCCCGTGATTGCGATCGCATTCGACCAAGTTTGTCAGAAATGTGTTTCCCCCCCAGATTTTACATAAGCGAATCCGATCACGCCATTCGGACTCGTCCAAAAGTGGTATAGCGAACGTCGAAAAGCTTCTTCGGGTGGCACCTCGGCGTGCAACATCAAGCAATGCTTGGGTTGCCAAGCTCTGAGCCTTGAGCTACATAGTGTGTTTAGTAGCCGGTTGCTCAGATGTGATCAGTATAGTCGCTTTTGTGGGCTATCGATAACCCTACAACGACAGCAAAACCACCCCAAGTCGTCAGCATGGCAATTCCTGCTAACGGCGGTCAGAACGCGTCGGTTCCTGAACGATGGAACGAAAACGAGCATGGAGAGAAGACGTTTGCAGACGTGGACTTGCGAGGCGTTTCGTCGTCCGATCCACCTGCTGTTACGGAGACTTTGGCGAGGAAGTTGTCTGCTCGACAGGTGCAGATGATCGCTATTGGAGGTCAGTTGTGGATCTCATCTCTTGCACGCATATCGATCTGTCTAATTTAGCTCGGGTTCTAGGCACGATCGGAACTGGCCTGTTCTTGGGTACGGGGAACAGTCTTGCCAAAGGTGGCCCGGCGTCGATGTTGATATCGTACGCCATTGTGGGCGTTATCGTGTTCATGACTATGCTGTCTCTTGGAGAAATGGCGGCTTTTGCACCCGTGGCTGGATCGTTCTGTACTTTTGCTGGGTGAGCACATACACGCTCCAGGATCGAGCCGGGGCTATACTAACGAGCTTTGATCAGACGATTCGTCGATGATGCATTCGGCTTTGCCCTGACGTGGAATTGTAAGTGCATTATCGCTATCTAGAGAAGGGTCGATCTAACCGTTTAATGCAGATTGGTTCAACGATGCAATATCGACGGCTGCAGATCTCGTTGCCCTGCAACTACTCTTGCAATATTGGACCGATAACTTTCCTGGATGGGCTCTGAGCGTGATTTTCCTTGTCGTTCTCGTGGGTCTGAACATCGTTTCGGTCAAGATATATGGTGAGATGGAGTACTGGCTGTCTTTCCTCAAGATTGTCACCATCGTGGTACGTACTAATTCGTCCCACCAAAGAGGACTCAAGCTCACAATCTTATCCAGATCTTCATCGTACTCGGCATCGCCGTCAACTGCGGCGGTAATTCCACCGGCGAGTACATCGGCACGAAGAATTGGTACATCGGAGACGCGCCATTCGTCGGCGGCATCGGCGGCTTCGCATCGGTCTTCGTAACAGCCTCTTTCGCATACGGCGGCACCGAGAGTATTGCCATCACCGCCGGAGAGACCAAGAACCCATCTCAGACGCTGCCGCGTGTGGTGCGAAACGTCTTCTGGCGGATCTTGATATTCTACATTCTCTCGATCCTGATCATCGGGTTGAACGTACCCTACACGTACGACGGTCTGGCCTCGAAGGACAGCCACACCTCGCCATTTACGATTGTTTTCATGATGGCCGGGAGCAAAGTTGCTGGAAGTTTCATCAACGCAGTCGTCATGACGAGTGTCATCTCTGCGGGCAACCACGCTCTATTCGCTGGCAGTAGGCTGATGTACTCCCTCGGAGTCAATGGCCACGCGCCCAAGTTCTTCGCAAAAGTCAACCGCAACCAGGTCCCCTGGGTCGCAGTCCTTTTGACCGCCTCCATCAGCGGCCTCACCTTTGGCGCTAGCTACATCGGCGCAGGGCAACTCTGGACATGGCTCCAGAACCTCGTAGGCGTGAGCAATTTCTTGAGCTGGATCGCAATCGGCTTCGCATCACTGCGCTTCCGGGCCGGAATCAAGGCACAGGGTCTCGAGCACTTACTGCCCTTCAAGAACTGGACGTATCCCTACGGACCGCTTTTCGCAGTCGTGCTGAGCAGCTTCCTGGTGTTGGTTCAGGGATGGTCGTGCTTTTCGCCGAGCTTCAAGGCTGTGGACTTCGTGAGCTTCTACATCGAGCTTCCAATCATGCTCGTTATGTTTGTTGGGTGGAAGTTGCTCAAGCGATCGAAGTTCGTCAAGGCGGAAGACATGGATCTGGTCACCGATCGTTTCGATCGAGGCATGACATCCGAAGAGCGCGAAGAGGCGCTTGAGGCTGCGAAGATGGGCCAGTGGAGTTCGGAGGAAGGTTGGAAAGGCAAGGCGAAGTGTATTGCGCAGTGGCTGTTCGCGTAGTAGTTTGACAATAGTATTGTTGAGATGTTTACCACTTCGCCGTGACATGCAGACTCACAGCAAGACTCCCTCGCGTGCTCGCTTCACAACTCAACCCTCATGTCTTCCCAGCACTTCACATCGACGCCATCGCAAGCAGCCGTCCCCTTGTTCATCGGGCAGCTCAAATCATTGCAAAGAAAGTGCCTGTCAAAAGGCTTCGTGGGGTCCATGCCGCCACCCGTCGTTTGGTTCAAGAAAGCGACAAGAATGGCGTCTGCATCGCCCGTAGACCATACTCTGGCGAACGTCTCGGCGGATTCGATCGAGCGTGCGAGGTCTTCCGGGTTCCCTCCAATGTCGGCGTCGAAGTCTTCGGCGTCTACGCCAAAAATGGTGGCGTTGATCTTGGATATCAGAATGACGACTCTGCTGCCGTCGGGAGAGTATTCCCACAGTCCTTCGGGGAGGGTTCCGGCAGGTGTTGGGATCGCGACTGCGAGTGAGGTTGCTGTGTTGATGGCGAGGGCAAAGCTCAAAACGGTGGCGAGCGATTTTCCGAACATCGTGGATCGAACTTTGGCGGAGCGCGGATGAAGATGGTGGGATGCTGTGTGTTGCTGTGGTCCAAGTGTACTGTGTGCCGACACAAGATTACTAGTCCCTCTTGATGAAGTGTATGACTTGAAAGACAGAGGAAGGTCGATTCGATAGTTGTGGGAGTTACATTTCGAAGTTCCAGGCAACAATGGTAAGTGACTCCCCTCGTACCCTAACGATCGACTAAGGAACTTACATAAAGGGCCGAAAAGATTAGAACCATTCCATAATAGAGACACTCATACTGCGTAGTATCTTCGAGTATCACAGGATAAGAGCGACTGCAGCCTTCCACGTCGACGTTGATCGATTATTCCACTCCCAGTGACTGGATCACCAACCTCGCCCACGGTCCACAGTCCACCAGATGTAAAGCTTATCGAAGCGTCTGAACCCCCGGCTCCCAGCGACGCAACGCCACACTTGAAGAGTCAGACTGAGTCCATATCATTGTATTCCATCAAGCTGGAGCGATGCTTCACTGCATGAGGTGTTCTTCCGTTAGCTAATCTCCACACGCAACCTACATCTCGATCTGTTGGAAATCCATGCGGCCGCACGCCGCGCAAGGAGGAGAACGCGGTCGCGGAGACGGGATCCCCAATATCACCTTTGATCCGAAGGGATGTCATATGGTGTCGAGATAGTAAAGTTGAAAGCCTTTCTTAACAGAGCGTCGCTTCATGGCTGTGCAAACTGCAAAAAGGCCAAGACGCGGCCGCGCGCGGGCCCAGCCTCAACAGAGCACCGTCAACGTGAACCCTACACCTGGCAAGTCCTTCTCATCATCACCATCGGTACACAATGTCGGGTGCGAAATCAGCGATGCAAGCCAACGCGCGGCCTTCAATCCATTCCGCAAGCTTCCACGTCAAGAGAAGGCTTGCTGTGATAGACATGAGATGACATGCGTCAGCTGGCTGCTGCAATCTACTCACGGAGGTAGATATAAAACCAGTAAGTCGTCAGGTTTCTGCTCGGTGCACCATCGTCTTTCCACTACACATCAGCTTCCAGTGTCATCATCATGCTACCTCAGTCCAAGAACACCGTCGTCGGCATGGTACTTCTCAACGCAATCTCGGTCATGTCTCAGAACATGTCGTTCGGGGCCGACAACTTCTACCGCAGCGACAACGTTACCAAATGGCCAGTCACCTTCCCAACCCAGTACGATACCACGGTCGCCGGCAACCTCTTCCTCCCGGACAGCCTTGATCGCAGCGCCAACCACTCAGCTATCGTCGTTGGCCACCCCGCCGGAGCCGTAAAAGAACAGAGCGCCGATCTCTATGCAACAAAGATGGCCGAGCAAGGCTTCATCACCATTTCAATCGACCATCCATTCTTCGGCGGAAGCTCTGGTACGCCGCGTAATTCGATTTCGACAGACCTTTTGGCCGAAGCGTTCAGTGCGGCGGTCGACTTTCTTGGCACGCAACAGTTTGTCGACCGCGAGCGTATCGGGGCCATCGGTATCTGCGGCAGCGGCTCTTACTTGATTAGTGCAGCGAAGATCGATCCACGCATCGCGGCCGTCGCGACCTCGAGCATGTACAACATGGGCGCTTCTGCACGCAACGGGCTACAGAACTCTGTGAGTATCGACCAGCGTAAGGCCACGCTCGCTAGCGCTTCCCAGCAACGCTGGGCCCAGGTAGATGGCGGCGAGGTGGTTTACAGCCTTGGAACGCCTCTCTCGATTACCAATTCGTCTGGCGCGGTGCCACGCGAGTTCTACGATTTCTACCGTACCTCACGCGGAGAATACACCCCTGCTGGCTCCGCGCCAAACGTCACGACAGGATCAGCAATGACGAGCCAGGCCAACTTGATGAATTTCTACCCTTTCAAAGACATCGACACCATCTCGCCACGTCCGATGCTGTTCATCTCTGGAGACCAAGCGCACTCGCGCGAGTTTAGCGAGGACGCCTACCGACTCGCTGCGGAGCCCAAAGAGTTGTATTGGGTGCCGGGTGCCGGCCACGTTGATCTTTACGATCGTGTGGAACTGATTCCCTTTGGGAAGTTGACTCGGTTCTTCCAGGAGAGTCTTGGTGGGAATTGAATCATCTTTAGCCGGGAATTACAGGCTGTTGCGATGCCTCCTTGGTAATCAATTGAGCGGGATGAATTTCATCGGGAACTCAACGAGATTGCCTTTCAGAGTGCGGATATGGATTTGTTACTTGGCGACGACATGATGTCTGATATCTTGGGAATCTGAGATAGCACTATGGTCACCTCGGATTCGTTCGAAAGTGTGACAAATCTTCCACTAGAGTCGTTCGATAGATGTAATAGCCGAACGGTCACTGCCTCACAGTGTGCTCCTGATCGCTCCCTCCATGACTTCCTGTCGATCTGAGTTCATGTGCTGGTCATCTACAAGTGCTCCCAGCGACCGAAGCCGTCCAGCCAGATCTTCATACCCGCGACTGAGCACACCAACCCCGTGGAGACGCGATATACCAGGCGCGGCCAGAGCAGCCAGGAGCACCATTGACGCAGGCCTTAACGCCGGAGGAAGTAGGCAATCTGCGGGCTCAAGGACTTTGACACCGTCGATACAGGCTCGATGGGAATCCAAAAGCTCCACTCGCGCACCAAAGCACCTCAATAGAGCAAAGTAAGAAGCTCGCTGCTCGTACATCCAATCATGTAGAAAAGTCTCTCCCTCGCAGAGCGCTGTGATTGGGCCAAATGTAGGAAGACAGTCAATATTGACTCCGAAGGGGTAGACGTTTGGATGGATTTTTTGTGCTAACGCGACGAGCGAGCTGTCTTGCGCCGAGATCTCCAAGTCGCAGAGTACTGTCACTTCGTTCGCTGCTGCATACTGGCGGAGCTTTGTTATGCTCACGCCCATTTTCTGTAACAGGCGGAGCTCCAACGAGATAAAAGCCACGGGAACGCGCTTGATCTGTAGACAGCTGCGGGTGACGATTGCTGCAGCGATGAAAAAGAAGGCTTCGATCGGGTCTTCCAGTATTGAGTAGATGAGTGGTCGTGGCGCTTCTGTTTCTTGATAAGACAAGGTGAGACAGGCTGAGCCAATCCCTTCAATGTTGACACTGCCGGTTCTTTGGAGAAACAGACAAAGATCTTGGACCATGTAATTGCAGCTTGCGTTGCAGATCTGGACGCGTTGCCGTTTCATTGCAACGGCAGTCAGTATGGCATTCTCCGTGACGGTGTCGCCGCTCTCCAGCAGCGTCAAGGTAGTATCTAGCTCACTGGCTTGAGATCGAGACACCCGTAGACCGTCAACGCGATGGTCAACCACCAGACCAAGCTGCTCCAGGACGTCGATGTGAGGTCCTAGTGAGCGGTCCCCTAGGCTGCAGCCTCCTGGCAAGGGCAAGACGAAGTCATTATGATCTTTGGCAAGTGCTGCCACGAGAAGAACGACGGCTCTGGTCCTTCGTGATGCTTCGATGTCAAGGTTGTCAACGGCCAATACTGACGGTCGTTGAATCTTCAAGGTGCTGCTATCAAGCCACGCGACTGATGAACCGGCTGATCGTAAAATGCCAACCATGTCAAAGACATCGCTGATGCGTGGGATCTGAGCCAATATGACAGGTCCCGGAGTTAACAGTGCCGCGCTGAAGATCGCCAATGCGCTGTTCTTGCTGCCCTTTGCCGTGATCGTTCCCGAGAGCTGATGACCGCCCTCGATGCTCCATTGCAGAGACGGGTGAGCCATTGTGTCGCAGTATGGGCAGTTGTGAGGTTGTGTCGGAAGTCCCTCGTCTCTTGAGTTAGCATCCTACGTATCAGGTGTTATATGCCCTGTGGAGGCCGATCCCGATCGTGCATGCAGTAGTGTGGCTTGCGTGCAGCACACTTTCTTAGCGGTCAGTCTAGCATAAAGCATGAGCAGTGCACAAACCTGTTAATATTGAAATGCTGCATTTGCCCAAAACGGAGCATATGTGGCTCGATGATGCGGTGTGACACTGTGTACGTATCACCGTATATCACCGCAAGCATAAGAATATGGTGAGCTACCTTCCCATGATTTTGGATATGCAGGCTCTTAGGGGACAGATTGAATCTAACAGACTAGTAACAGCGTCGCCCGTATCTGTCCACGGCTGTTTGTTCCTCGAGAGACGGCAGGATTGAACGCCAATGGACTCCACGCGCTCTGCTTTACGTGCAAGGGGAGGGAATACAGGCCTGCAGCTCGAGCGAGATGTCGATTTGAGAGAGCACTCGACCATGCGGGTCGGAGGACCTGCGAAGTTCTTTGCCGAAGCGAACAGCGTCGCTGATATGGAGTGCGCATATACATGGGCAGCAGAAAGAAGTATCTCGGTCTACACCATAGGCAGCGGGAGCAACATCATTTGGTCTGACGCCGGCTATCCGGGACTTGTCTTGAAGAACAAGATCAGTGGCTTCCACGTGCTCTCGCGGCAGAACGATCAGGTCGAAATTCAACTTGGCGCAGGAGAAATCCTGGACGAAGTAGTTGCGCGAACGACTCGCATGGGACTCACCGGTATGGAGTGTCTGAGCTTGATTCCTGGAACATGCGGCGGAGCTATAATCCAGAATTCTGGCGCCTATGGTCAGGAAATATCCCAGGTATTGCAGTCCGTTGACGCATTCGACACCACTTCCTGTAAGTTGGTGGTACTGGAATCTGACGCTTGCAATCTTGGTTACCGCTCGAGTAGATTCAAGGACGAAGAGCCCGGCCGCTACGTGATTCTTGGTTTCACCATTAAGCTACAAGACGGACCTGCCAACAGAACAACCTATCCTGCTCTACAAGCTCTGCTCGGAGATCGAGTTGTTTGCTCTTCTGCGGACGTGAGAGCGGCGGTGATCAGCATTCGTGAGTCAAAGTTGCCAGATCCGGCGGCGGTTCCTAACTGCGGATCATTCTTCACGAATCCCATTCTGCTTGCAAAGGACGTCAGTGTTGCACTACGCAACGAGCAAGCGCCGCTCCATCTTCTAGAAACGGGCGAGTACAAAATCCCAGCTGCATGGTTGATAGAGCATTCTGGATTCAAAGGCCACAGCGACGCAGGGCTTGGATTCGGTACCTGGACCACGCAACCTCTTGTCTTATACGCGACTCGCCCATCTTCGTGTACGAAACTGCAGCAGTACGGCAACCTGGTCAAGAAAGCCGTCTTGGAGAGGTTTGGAGTCCATCTTGTACAGGAGCCGGTTTTCGTTGAACAGTGACGCGTCGTTCCTTTCGGTACAGGAGAGTTAAAGTGACCGTGTCATCGTCATTTCTTCACCCAGGTGCGTAGAGTACCGAATCAAGACGACACGATCCCTGTCCAATCTTGATCAATTCACATCCAAGAGACGACTCCACTCCGATTCGCCCGTCTTTTTATACTCCACTCCTTCTCCAAAGTAACCAGCCTCGTTCCAAGCTTTCATGGTGGGTCCGCCGTAGGGTCCGTGGTGCTCGCCGCCGTCTCTCTTATCACTCCATCGATACTCCCACATTTCACCTTGAGCATCGCTGGTGTTGTCCCCCGCGTTCACAGGCGCCGGTGCTTTCCAATCTTCGCCTGTTTCGCGTTTGTATTGTCGTAGAAGAAGCTCGCGCTCGGTATCGTAAATCTCGTGTTGGTCGCGGGAGTAGATGGCGTCAGCAGCGCCGGTGATGGCCTCAACCGCCTCTTTACGTGCAGTCTCGACAGGATCCACCTCTGCAGTGCTTCCATCGGGATCGTCGATATCCATCTTGTTTTTCATTCGCTTTTGCTTCCACTTTGGTACTTTGATCTCTTTCGTCTTGCTCTTGCCCAACCTTTGGAGCGCTTCAAGTGGTGTCTCCCCGGTTTCCAGATGGGCCAGTAGGGTGCTGAGTGAATCGCTTGTGAGGACTGCATCGCTTTCCATGGCCTTTCTCCTGCGTTCTTCCTCGCGTTTCGCCTCAGCTTCTTTCGCTAGCCGCAAATCCTTCTTGCTTAGACCATCGAGCCAAGAGTCATTCGCCGCATCCGGGTCTACGGCCTTGCGGATAAAATTGCCCGACTCATCGAACCGACCTTCTTCTTCCTCGTCGCGGAGGTTAAAGGCATCGAGCCGCGGTGCATGTTTCTTCTTGCCCCCCGCACCAATCTCAGCAGCGAGGTCCGGGTCCATCTCTTCAGGTATCATGTCGCGTTCGTCTTCGTCACCCGAGCTGGACTCTGAACCTACGCTTCCTGATCGTTCGCGTTGCTTGCCATTCTGTAGTAGATCGGCAGATACGTGGCCTCCGGATTTACTATTGGCGACCTGGCCTTCGATATCTTCGGCATCCAAGAACCTGACATCCTTTTTCCTTTGCTTCCCTTCCCGACCGAGCTCTTCATCGTCATCACCGTCGGCTGTTCCTTGAACGTCTTCTTCAAGATCGGCGAACATGTCATCATCTTCTTCGTCTTTGCTACCCTGGCCCTTCGCCGGTGTCTTGTTCTTTTGCGCTCGCTCAGCTGCTCGTTCGTTGAAGTTGTCATTGTCTGAATCGCTTTCGTAGCCATCGATCTTGACAGCATTGCGTTTGATCTGATTGCCCGATTTTCCGATCACATCGGCATCCAGGATTACATCTTCTTCAGGCGCGTCCGCTGCTAGGGTGCTGGGATTGCGGTAATCGAAACGCGGCTTTTTGCTCGTATCGTCGTGAGCTCGTAAAAAATCTTCGCCAGCGCGCTTTGGACGAGCGTCGGATGAAGGGTATGCCCGGCCTGCCATTCTGATTTGTAGTGGTTGGGTTAAGGTCTTACGCCGTAGTTAGAAGGAGAAGACGGCATGTCAGTTCTCAATGCGACAGCTATTCAACCCATGACATCAGATATAAGCTCACTAGGTTCGCGGGACGCGCCCTTACTTCCCGAAAGCTCGAGCCATGCCCCAAAAGCATCCAGGCGCTTGCGGGTGTATACAGCGACAGGCCTCGTGTCCTTCCAATCACTAAATTAAATCGGTCGCGATCAGCTCCGGCTTTTGTTTCGCAGCGTGCTCACTCACATCTCACACGCTTCCTTACTGTCGTGTCACGTGCTCATCCTCTACTTCCATTCGTGCTCAGCCCTACCTCGTGTTATCGAAGTGAATCCTCTCCCGCGGAGGCCACTCCACTGACTTCCGCGCTTGCTACCCCGGGCCTGGTCTTCGAGAGCTCGTGCTTCGTCACAGCTGCAGTTGTTTCTGGTCTCGATGAAGGAGTAATAAGGAAACGTCTGCTTTTATTGTTTTTACAAACCTGCGCCGCGATCTGCCATGGCATACCAGCAACAGGGCGGTCTGGCTAACGGCCCAGGCGCCTCAGGGGAGCACCATGGGCCACAGGGGACTGAGTATACGCTGCAAGGTGAGTCCTACGGAGAGTCGCTCACGAGGGATGGCCGTCGGGAGAGAGAAAGACAGGTCTCGAGTGAGGTCATGCTGACTTAAGACTGCTACAGGTGTCATGCGCTTCCTACAAATCGAATGGCACAACCACGAGCGTGCCCGCAATGCCTGGGACATCGAACGCGCGGAGATGAAGGCGAAGATCGCGAAACAGGAGGGCGAGGGAAGGCAGGCAAAACGCTTGAACGAGCAGCTGGACAGACAGGTGCGCATGCTCGAGATGGCACTGAGGAACGAGCGCGCGAAATCAAAAGGCGGAAAGATGGACGAGAAGAAGGGAGCCGAACCCGAGAAGGAGAAGAGGAACAGCAACGGCGAGAACAAGGGTACGCAATTATCACAGCGTGCGCGGTGTCGCAGTGTACGCGATATGAGAAAGTCTTGCAATGCTGACTCTAGCCGTACAGCTATGAAACCTCACAATTCATTCTTGCAGACCGACGACGACCTGGAAGGCGAGAAAGAGCGCGAGAGATACCTCGACAGCACGACGAAGTATCTCAAAAACTGCATGAAAGAGATCCAATACCTTTTGACGCCACCGCAACATCCGCCTCCTCCTCAGGTATTGCCCAATGGCAATTATACTGGTCTCCCTGAAGCACCACTGTCCGTTGAAGAGTACTACGCACGCCAGCAACAACAGCAGCAGCTTCAACAACAGCAACAACAGCAACAGCAGCAGCAACATCAGCAGCAGCAGCAGCAGCAGCAGCAGCAACAGCAAATGCACCCAAACGCGCTGGCGTTCACACAACCAACTGCCGCACCAAATCACATGCCACCGCCAGTACCGAACAGCCTTCCGCAAGGCTTCAGCCAACAGGATACCACACAAAGAGAATTCCAGCATCAGGACTACCAGAACGCTACACAGCCAGCCCAAGAAATTCAACAGCAGCCTACACAACCTGAAGGCACTTTCGAGGGCACCGCGACGAACGTGACCCATACCTTTGATGCCCAAGGGCAGCCCACTCAAGACCAAGCTTTCCCACGAACAGGTGTGCCACAAGTCAAGCAACCGGCGGATGCGGATGGTTGGACTTTTGACGAAGAGCCGCAGCTGCAAACGGAGCATCCACAGGCGAGCGTGTCGCCTAGGAGACCTGATACCGATCTATTCCCAAGCGCTGCTAGTACCTCGCAACTACCCGTAAAATCCTCGCCTCGAACTGGCCCTGCATCTCATCGAAGGAAAAGCTCTGGGTCAACGTCAATGTCGAGAAGGCGTAGTTCGCAGGGCAAGACCGAGGCACACGACGGCACCAACTCAAATCAAAATGCCGACCCGACCCAATTCAAGGTCAAATTCGCGTTGAGGGGCCATCTTGATGTTGTCAGAAGCGTGATTTTCAGCGGTGGCGGCAGTCCAGGCGAGCCTGAAGTGTGCACCGCAGGCGATGATGGCACTATCAAGCGTTGGATCATTCCTGCGTCGTACCAGAACTTCAATGCGACCACCAGCAGCCCCGACCTGGACGTTCAGGCTATCTTTACTCACAGAGGCCACGAAGGTATGGTCACTTCGCTCACATCCTGCTCCGCCAGTGGCTTCAATACCGGCGGCCGTGCGAGCGGCGATGGTTGGATATTCTCCGGCGGGCAAGACGCCACAATACGCGTTTGGGAGCGTGGCCGTGTCGACCCCAAGGAAACACTCCAGGGCCACACCGATGCCGTATGGTCGGTTTGCATACTTCCTACTACTGTTGGTGATATCTTCGGTCCCCAAAGCCACAACTTTGGCGGCCCGGAGCGATTGCTGCTTGTGTCTGGCTCAGCGGACGGTAGTGTCAAAGTGTGGGCGGTAAGTGCGCCACCGCAGAGCTCGTCGCCTTCGACGGGCAGCCGACGAGGCGTTGGCGGCAGTCGACGACACAGCGTTACCAGCGGCAGCAACTTTCCTTCGAGCCCTCAACCAAGCGTCGCAAGCCACACGCCATTCGCGTACACGCTAGTCCATTCCATCGAGAGGCCAAATGCCGGCGACTCAACGGCCAGTCCAACCTCCATTGCGCCGCTTTCTGCTACCGGTGAAAACTTTGTCGTGAGCTACACAGACTCTTCCGTGTTGCTGTTCGACACCAGGACTGGCGAGGAAATCATCGGCATGGCAAGCAACGAGACCTACGATGGCACAATGGCAACAAGCATCAACACTGTCGTAGCCACAAGCATGGGTCTGGAGGGTGCTGGCCAAGGTCTGCTGGATTCGTCCAGGGGCCTGGAGCCGGAGGAAGTAGCCGCAGGCGCTACTGGTAGCAGAGAAGGCGTTGAGGGTGTAGTGATCACAGGACACGAAGATCGATTCGTCAGATTCTTCGACGCGAATTCTGGTGAGCAACCTCCCATCCTCCCTCCATACGATGCCATAGAGCACCTGACTAACCAACACCACAGGCCAGTGCACATATACCATGCTCGCCCACCCCTCTGCAATCTCCGCGCTTTGCCTATCAATGGACGGCCGCGAGGCAGTTTCCGCCGGCCACGACGCCAGCATACGCTTCTGGTCACTGGAGAAGAGGATCTGCACGCAAGACATCGTGTCACATCGCGCTATGAGGGGCGAAGGCGTGTGCGACGTATGCTGGAGCAGCGACGGAAGGCTTGTAGTGAGCGCTGGAGGAGACGGCGTCGTCAAAGTCTTTGCGCGATGAGTGTCTTGCCCCCCCTCTCCCTCCTCCCCGTTTGAGACATCGAAGCGGCGTGTGCGATGTGTGTATTGTATGGAGGGTCCTTTTTTTTTTCTCTTCTGATAGATTCTTTTTGGGGCATAGCGTTCTTCGCTTGGAGGGAAGAGTGAGGTGCGTTTCCATTCAATTCAAATGTCATGTTGAAAACTATTTATTGGGTGCCTGTTCACGTTTGGAGATACTTAGGATTCAGGAAGTCTTGATTTTTCGTGTTCGAAGAACGCTGGTATGGGAATCGCGGTGTTGCAAACGCCCAGCCGCCATTAGACTGCCTGTCTGCCAAACAAAGCCCTGTCATTGTCTTCCGGACACGCACTGCTCTGACTGGATCCCAGCAATATCTGCCAAAAGGAACAGAAGTGAGAGCAAAACCCCAGGCCACCGCCTCCGCTTATCCAGCTCACCCGCGCGCGACTTGATTGGTTGAGGTGACCAAAGCAACAAGACCGAGACCGAGACAAAAACAAAGATCAAGCCTCTCTCAATCCTCCTTCGACTCGCCCTTGACAGCCACAGCCCCAACAACAGCAACAGCAACCCCGCCCACCCCCTCAATACTCTCTAGCGCATGACTCTCCTCCTCACTCTTCTCCTCGACCTTGACACTGCCACCTCCCTTTTTGCCCTTCTTGCCTTTGCCGCCACTACCAGTCTTCTTAGCCGTCTCCTCTCCATCTTCATCACCAGAAACTTTGGCGAAGGTGGCCTTCTTCTTCGGCGTAGCTTTCTTCCCCGGAGTGGTTTTGGTCTTAGTTTTCTCGACTCCTCCTCCTCCGGCCGGCGAAGCGCTGGCGCTGGCGCCGGCGCCGGCGATCTTGGAGCGCTTGAGAGTATTCCAGCGGGCGCGTAGGGACGTGGCGCTTTTGTAGCCCAGGGAGAGGGCGACTTTTTCGGTGTCGAACTTTTTTGGGGGTTTTTGGGTCAGTTGGTGGGTGGAGGGGGTTGGTTTGATTGGGAGGCTGGTTGGGAGGTTTGAGGGGTGAGGGGTGATGTGATGGGGTTCGCTAGTTTGAGGGCGGGTTATGGGGTGATAGGGGGCTTTCTTTTGGGTTGGGGTTCGTTCGATGGGGGGACGGGTTTGCGCTTTCGCACTTTCGCTTACCTGGATTTCGGAGGTGAGGTTTTGCATGATTGCGCAGATGAGTTGGGTTTCGTTTGGGGTGAAGGTGGTTTCGTTGTTAGGAGTGGTTGGGTCTTCCATAGTGAGGGTGGGTGTGTTAGTCAGGTGGATGGATGGATGGATGGATTGATGGATGAGAGGTGTTTATGTGTGCGAAGATGTTCGGGTTAGGGTGGAAGTGCGAGTGAGGAGTTGTTAGTGTTTAGGTCGTGGTTGGCTTATCATGTGATGGGGAACTTGATCGTTTGCATGTGACATAGTTTGGAGTGTTTGTATTTCTAGCATGTGAATGGTACTACGGGATTTGCCGCGTTTGAAGTGAGGTTTCGGTCTCGAGTGCACCTAGAGATGTTCTGATCACAATACCATAAGAAGTTGTTATAGTAAAATTTCTAGCCTCAGAAGATATAGCAAACGTATACTATGCTATTGTATGTGGAATGACAATATACACATGTATCGTCAATCAAATATCTCTAGAGTATATTGTGGCGGATCTGCTAGTATTGAAAAGATGTACTTTAGAAAAGAGACAGAGTATTCGAGAACTATACTTGATAACAACATCTCCTACGATGAACATACAGAGAGTTTGCATAATACCTAGTATCCGCAAGGCCTATCTAGAGACGTGAAGTCGGACAAAAGATGCCACGATTATGTAAGCGCGACATCCACCTCGAAAGCTCCGGCGGCAGGCGTCCGGGTCTCCAAGACATTCACCGAAACAAACACCAGCCCTGCGACTCACCCGCCAACCACATGCCAGTCCAACGTCAGCGAACACAAACGCGCGTACTGATCAACTCGAGGCCGTAGTGCGCTGCGCGTCATGCAAAAGACTGGCTGAGTCGATCCTTGCGCGGCGAGAATGGCTGTGCCGCAGTGCAACGCGAGAAACATGCCAGCCTTCAAGAGAGAAGGTTCAGAGGTTGGTGACCTGTCTGTTCGGGTACGGTGGCCCGTATTCGCCGGTTTTGATATCATGCCGTCTCTTATACATAACCCATGTCCTTCCTCTTACATCTCTCTCCTCTCCATTCACAGCCAATTCATCCATTCAGCCTCTTGCAGTACTTGCCTCTCATTCTCACAGCTAGGCGTTGGCCTTTGGTACCTGATTTGACTGCTCACTCACCTGCTAAACAAGACATAGCCGGAAAGGGCTTGTCAGACCTCTTCCAACAACCATGGCCGCTTTCACATTGCAACGGGCAGCTATTCTGCTATCACTAGGTAAGGCTCGAAACCACTCGTTCAACGATCCTTTGCTAACAGCCATGACAGCAACTTCCATCACAGCCCAGGGTGGTTTTGGCAACAGTGCTTATAGCGATTTCGGCAGCAGCTCGAGCTCAAACTCAGACACAGACTACAACTCATATTCCGGCAACCCATACAGCAGCAGCAGCAGCAATGGCGGCAGCAATCGAGGGGGCCAAGGTGGCTTCCCCTCCGAGTACGCCGACCGAGGCCGCATAATCATCACCGCCCACGCCGTCCTCGCCGCCCTAGCATTCGGCTTCTTCTTCCCCGTAGGCGGCATCATGATCCGCCTAGGCTCCTTCCCAGGCCTCTGGATCGTGCACGGCCTGTTCCAGATGTTCGGCCTCGTGCTCTACACGGCCGCCTTCGGCATCGGCATCTGGATGTGCCGCAACTTCTACACGCTCAACGACGCGCACCCCATCATCGGCATCGCGCTGTTCGCCCTCCTCGCTTTCCAGCCTCTGCTCGGCTTCCTGCACCACGTCTTCTTCAAGCGCCACGGCGTCCGCACCATCTGGTCCTACGGCCACATCTGGTTCGGCCGCATTGCCATCATCCTCGGGATCGTCAACGGCGGGCTGGGATTGGGGCTCGCGAAACGCACTGGCTTCATGGCCCCGTCGGAGGGCGTGGTGATCGGCTACTCCGTCATCGCGGGCTTCTTCGGCCTGGCCTACATCCTGGCCGCGATCTACGGCGAGCGGAAACGCGGACGCTCCGCCGCCGCCGCACATGAGGCTCCGTCCAAGGGCGGCGAGTCAGGGAGCGAGAGGGAGCGTAGCCCGAGGGACGCGGCGCCTAGGAGGGAGTACTACAAGACTGAGAGGGGCTATGTGAGGCGCGCGAGCCACAGCCGGCACAGTGGGCAGAGGAGGGCCAGCAGAGGGCAGGGGTATGCTTGAGCTGGCTGGGTTGTCTTGATTGATGGGATGAATGGATATATGGAGGCTTCGTTCATCTTTTCCGGAGGGAAAAGGATCATCATCATCATCATGTCCTAGCAACAAGGGCTCGGCGATTTCTTGTTGACTTTATTCATCATATACATCCATACATACATAATACCAAAACGAACATGATTCGCATGGCTTTATGTAGCTCACAATGTAGGTAGTTAGTCTAGTCCTGTCCCCTTTCAAAACCCCGTAGCACCTTACTTATTTTGTTTGGTTCCTCACATTCAAAAACATAGATAGATACATCCCTTCCGAGCCAAAACTACAGTAAGTATAGTATAGTATAGTACAGTCTAGTATACATAGTCGTCTAGTTATGTTGTCTTTACAGAAAAATAAAACGCAATCTCATGCGTACGCATAGCTAGGTTACTTTTGTTACGATTCTATGCCGAAGAGGAATGATTAATAGATCGATTGATCTACTATAACAGCTTAGCTTTTGCAGAGGTATGTATGTATCTAGCGTAGGTATGCTGCGGACGCGTTTTCGTTTCGTTCGTTCGACATTCGATATTATTCAAACACTTGCTACGTAGAATTTGTTCTTCTAGCTCGACTCCGGTGCTTACTTGCTTGCGAGGACTGTTACTACCAAACAGACGGATGGACAGACGGATGGACAGACAGATAGACGGACAGATAGACGCGTTGAGAAATGATATTGAACTATTTAGGTATGTAGGGAGGTAAATAGGTGAGTGGGTGTTGCATTGAT
>Ga0265797_10005960_pt1 | contig 17549 bp, 19 predicted proteins | sample P2T30metagenome_FD_192433 | JGI IMG/M metagenome (GOLD analysis project Ga0265797, IMG submission 192433) | Plant litter microbial communities from East Loma Ridge, Irvine, California - P2 T30 | ecosystem: Environmental > Terrestrial > Plant litter > Unclassified | place: USA: California...
ATAGAGTAGAAGACTCACGGGTTGGTAGCCTTTGTATCCACACTCATCACGCAGCGCCTTTTCGTAGGAATACGTAAACCACCTGCAGAACAGAAGTTGCAGTCAGCTCAGCGTCTCAGTCGTCGCCGACATGACCAAGTAACATACCGATGCCATGGCAAGAAGTTGCCAGTATAGTGGATTTGCAGCGTCTGCTGGATATGGGTGACAATGAAATCATCGTACTGGGCAGGACGTGTCAGCCAACACTTCCAGCGTTCTATCTTATCGCATGTTCTCGAGCAAGACTTACACGTGATCTTGCTCCCGCGGACACGTTCGCAGGAGTCCTCGGTGGCAAATATTGCAGACACAAGACAGCGTTCACGTAGTCGAGACGTTCTTCGTGTGTTAGATCGCCACTGTATCTTGTATTAGCTGCCCGAACAATTATCTCTCTTTGGTGCTTTGGATCGTACTATTCCTTACGCAGCACCACATTCTCACGCGTGCAAGTCGCCTCCTCGCCTCTGGCCTTCGCACAATTTTCACGTTCATCGAGTCTGTTGAGAGCTTTGGTAAGAAATGAGTCGGTGAGAGTCTCAAACGTTTCCGCAAGAGCCGAGAGATCTGGCTGTGGCTGCGTCCTGTTGACACCAGTGGTGTTCTGCACGGCCAGCGCTGTGCCAGCCAAAGCAGGCAGGATAGAAAGCGGAATCTTCATCTTCTAGATCGCGTGTGAAAAAGAAGAAGTTGGCAGATTTCACACTCTCGAGTCTCGCCTCTCTATGCATATCAGTTCCTACAAGGGTCCAGCAATAATGCGCTCGCTTTCCAAGCGGAAATGCAGGTCCACAGATCGTCGCGCCAGTCTTCAATCGGGCGTCGCACGCGCATCTTATCGACCAGTGTCACGTAATCATAGAAAACCCGGCAGTTGTGAGCCGAGTTGCCCTAGCGGTATGGTGCGGTTGAGTGATGGATTAGCCCAACGCGGTAGGTAGGTGAGGCGGAAGGATGCAAAATCGGCTTGGAGAGCAGGGATAGTGGTGCAGGGGCTTTACAGCAGACGAAGGTAACTATACTTTACAGCTCACACGTACTCAGAGGTCGATGATTCGAGTATCATGATGATCCAACATCGTCCAGCTCTAGTAGGTCTGACAAGTTCGTGGCAGTGGTCACGTTGATCTCTTCTCGTTTCGCCAAAGTGCCAAAGGATTATATGTCCCAAATCTGGACTGATGTATACGGCGTAGACACTACAACATTGCCTATAGGCACATTCGATACCCAGAACAAGCATATAACCTCTAACAACAACACGTCGCTTTCTTTACCAAGACAATCATAAACACAAGATCATGCTCTACATTGATCTATTCGTCTCCCCTCTCCCTCGCCACAGCATCCCTCGAGCTCTCCGCCAGCGAACTCAACTCCGTGTTCCCCTGCCTATGCCCATCCTGCCTCGCGTACTCCTCCGTCACAACAGCTGCCCAGCCACCGGTCAGACTCGTCTTAGAACCATAGGAGGAGCTGTTGTGCGAGGCCCAGTCTGAAGAAGCAGTGGTAGACGGGACGCCTTCATCATACCAAGAATCAGCAAACACGAACTTCAATTAATGCTGCCGCCGTGCCGCGTGGGATAGCATAGACTAGGGAGGACTCACCACTGTGCAACCTCGCCTTCCCTTTCCATTTCCCACCTTCAACGCTAGAAGCCAAGCTGGAGCGTTTGCGGGCTTGGATGATATCGTAGAATTCGCGCTCGCCGATTGGGATGGACATGCGGGCATCGCGGTAGGCATGCTGAGGTTTGCGGATTTGAGGAGGATGGTCCTCTTTGGTTTGTGCAGTGGATGGTGACTTGTTTCTTCTCAACCAATTAAACATTATTGCAGATAGAGGCGGATGTGGGCCTAAGATAAAGCGACGTGATGTGTCTGGAGCGAGTCGCAGACGGTACAGAGTTGGAAACGAATGTGATGGGCAGTCGTGCTCAGGTGTAGTACATGTCTATTGTCGAAGAGAGCAGCTGGCAAAAGCGAGGTTGCTTGCGCGTACAGAGACACACACCAAGGAACCATCCGGATGGCAGGTCCATGCCACGCGCAGGCAAACACCCTCAACATGTTCCCGGGAAGGGCCCCGATGAAGGAGCAGTTGAACACACGAAACAGCTCGTATAGATAATTACTGGAGTGGCGGAAGTCAGTTTCTGACAAGCGGCCAATCCGAAGCCAGTAAAAAGCAAGCCGCATATTAGGCAGAGAAACTCGTTCGTTGATCATTAATTGCATTACATTCGCACACCTCAGCGTGATTTCAACCCCTCTTTCGCAAAGTGCGCCCAGCTGCTGTGGTTGCTGGCGCTACAGGCTCTTTCTTCACAGCCGCCGTTCGCTTCGTCGTTGTCGTCGCTGCAGCCGACTGAGGCCTTGCTACTGGCGCTTTACGCGCAGGCGCCGCTTTTTTCGCACCAGGTTTTGTCACGATGGTAGTGCCAGCACTGGTCGAACTACCTTCGCTATCTCTTTTCTTGGTTGTGGTAGCTGCTGCCATTGCGGTTGCTGGACGTTTGGTGGTTTGCCTGCTTGGCGCGCGTGTAGACGGGTTCTGAGATGTGGGTTTTGTTGGGCTACTAGACGGCTTTTCCGGAGCCGACGATGGCTTCCCTGCGAAGGTGGACTTTATTGGCGATCGTGGTGGAACACGTGGGTTGTGGGATTTGGGCGAGAGCACTGTTGTTGTCGTTGTCTTCAGACGCGATCCAGGTCGCGTGGCGGTTTTTGAATCAGCGGTCGCTGTTGTCGTTGTTGTCGTTGTCTTTGTGCGTTTCTTTGGGTTCGGAATCTCTGCGCGAGCATCTGCGTTCTCCTTGTCGTCTGCGCCGAAGTATTCGCTGATATTTGTTAGCTTGGTGCGACCTTGCAGAGCGATGTACAAGCAGGCCTTACCTTGTTCTCTTGAGACTCTTCCTCGTCGCACTTGGCGCAACGACATTCTGGCGATTGCCCATGATTGCCAAAGGCGCTGCAGGCTTGGGCTTTGTGTTGTTCGCGTATTCTTCTAGCAAATCTTGGATGTTGCGCTTTCGGAGAGCTTGAGGGATTCGGTTCACGCGCATCTCGAGTCTCGCACGCAGTCCTTGTGCTTGTAATGCATACTGCGCGCGCAATTTACGTGCACGCTCGGTCACTGATGTTGATGTCAGTCCTGTTGCTCGACATTTCTCAGCTGGCTCTTTGCATCATCTTACCCTCCAGTTGTAGGTTGTCCATTAGCGCCTGCTTCTGTGCTTCTGTGATTCCGAATACGCTGCGCTTCTCAGGGCTTCTTTGTGGTGTGTGTGTCTCCTCCTCGCCGGTCTTTGTTGGTACCACGGTAGTCATGTTTTCGTTTGATGATGTGGACGCGCTTGCAGACGCGATCTGCTTTTGCTTCCGAGGAGGCATGGTGTGGTGCGTGTGAGGGTGATTTGTCTTATATCGCGTGTAAGAGACTTGTCGCGTAGTATTATCCAATCGAGTGGCGAGAATATGTTGTCGCAATTGTGGTTGTTCGTTGGATTATATTTGGACGGATTAGGGTGTTTGTTTTGTTTATGCCGACTTGGAGAGCTTGACCTTTCGCGCTGGCGCTTCACTGGCGTTGGCGTCACCGCGGAAAGTGCCGCTGGCTAGTTACACCAGAGCCGCATCGCCATCAGCTACCTGCTACTATACCATCATCACCACCACTGACTACCTCCACATACCTCTACATTGCAACAATCTCTGAGCCTTCTCCACCACACCGACATCAACTCACTCACAGGCAAGAGCCAACACTCGTCACACCTCACCGACCTCACACAACACCGTCAACATGGTTCTCGAGGCCACCATGATCGTGTACGTGCCACTATCTCGAGAAGCTCCAAGAGAGCCGAGAACACACGGACAAGAAGTTACAACGACTAATCATGCTATAGGGTGGACAACTCCGAATCCTCTCGTAACGGCGACTACGTGCCCTCACGCTGGGAGGCGCAAACCGATGCCGCCAACCTCATCTTCCACAGCAAGACCCAAGCAAACCCCGAGTCAAGCGTCGGTCTCATGAGCATGGGAGGCTCAGGCCCTGAGGTCCTCACTACCCTCACTACAAACCCTGGCAAGATCTTGGACGGCCTACACAGGACAAAGATTGGCGGAGAGAGCCATCTCTACACCGGCATCATGATCGCATCGGTATGTGGTAGAACTGGGACAAACGGCGCTACACAATCTAACAATATTGCAGCTCGCCCTCAAGCACCGCCAAAACAAATCTCAACGCCAGCGCATCATCGTATTCACCTGCTCCCCGCTCTCCGACTCCTCAAGCACACTCACCAAGCTCGCGAAGAAGATGAAGAAGAACAACACCAGCATTGACATTGTCGCATTCGGCGACCTCTCAGACGACAACATTGCCAAGCTTCAAGCCTTCAACGAGGCTGTCAAGGGCGGCGAAGGCTCACATCTCGAGATCGTCCCACCTGGACCCAACCTCCTCAGTGACAGCATTGTGGCCAGCCCCATTCTGGCTGGCGAAGGTGGCGGAGTGCCCACAAATGGCGGTGGTGCTGGTGGTGCAGATGGTGGAGACAACTTCGAGTTTGGCATCGATCCTTCCGTGGATCCAGAGCTTGCGCTTGCGCTGCGCATGTCGCTGGAGGAGGACCGCGCAAGGCAGGAGAGGGAGCGCAAGACGCAGGAAGATGCAGAGGGCAAGACCGCTCTGGACAGCGTGCCAGAAGCCAGCGAGTCGCAACCTCTGCTGGACAGCAACGGCGAGGCTTCAGGCTCAGCCTCGGGCGAGCAGAAGAAGGACAAGGATCACGACGACAAGATGAACACTGACTAAGTCAGCGCGGTAATGTGTACATGTATGAGTAAGGCAGAATAGATGCTAAATTGCTCAACTAGTAGCCGTGGTCGATGCGTGGCGTGTCTTGACCGATCCTTACGAATCCACCTCGTGTTTTTCATATCCCAGAATGTGCATGCACGAAAGCCGTTCAATAAATGTGTCACAACACCCTCGAGCAGAACCGTCTCTTTAAACGAATTCCCGGAAGTCCGCCGTGAGCCAGCCATGCCAACCCGACCAAAACACTCATTACCTCAGCGAATATTCCACAAAGGTTTGCATCGCATCGCAGACTCCCGTATTGCCCAATTTCTGAACTTAGATCGGTTTCGACTAATCGGTGGAGGCATTTCTCCACCACACTAGCCCGCTTTTCGATGTACACCATGTAGCCATGATGATTTTTAGTGTAGGGCGACCATTTCTACTAATTACATAACAGCCAGTGCAGTTTTCACTCCGTTTATATCGACCAGGTCTCGAGCGGCTACTTGCATATCAAGTTCAATGCAGTCGAAACTGCTCATGTAGATCATCTATCTCTCGGATCGACACCGCTACCTCTTCCCAGGCTGACATGCAGGCAATCCTCCCGACTTTATGTTCGCAGATCTGTATGTCGCTAGGCTTGTCAAGCTCACTATATCAGCCGCTGTGGTTGGCTAAGGATCGCTGTCTATTTCAGCTGGGCAACGGCACTCTCAGCTCGCTTCCAGCTCGGGCATCGCAGCTCTTTCTTGGCCCTTACCTCCGGTGTTGAGGCCTTACGCATCAGATATCTTGCGTACGCCGGAGGTAATGACATTGCTAGGATTGACGTGTGATTTTTATTCTGCAGCATCTTTATGGTTTCCGATGAAATCACCATTGTCTCCAGCACTCCTCTCTCGAACCGGATGCAATACAAACAATAAGTCGATAACATCAGGAACCTTCGCACCAAGCACGGCCACAACATATACACCACCTGCAGAACACTCCCAACTTTCAACAGCCTTTCAGACGAGAATCTCAAACTTGCCATCAACGCCAGCATCGAAACATATCTGCCCGACCTCCAGATCTTCGACCATGGCCTCCCCGCCCACTTCCATCGTAAGTCGGAAGCAGCCTGGCTCGAATTTACCTGCGTAACAGTCCACGTCTGCAACCTGCTGTCGAACTCCTGCCTGTCCCGCCGACAAGCCACGGCCATGATGCGCCACATCGACCTCTTGTACAGAGTAGACGATTTCATGGAGACTCTGATCGATGCGTACGGCATCCAAGACATTTCGCTGGCCTTCGAAGCGCTGCAGCGTTGCTTCCAGCCATACCTTGGCTCTTCCTCTGCGCTGGGCAGTAAGCGATCGCGCCACGCACGCCGACGAATCGACTCGCCTGTGGAAGGCGTAGCCCCGATCGCGAACCCCATCGAACTCGAGCAGGATCTGAAAGATGTCGTGGAGCGAATGCACGGCTACCCTATCAGCGAAGCGAGCGAGCAAGATCGCCAGTGGTACTCTCTCGAACTCTACGATTTCCTCGTCGCGCAGCTCGAGCAGCTGGACAGCGAGATTCCCAAAACCGTGATTCCGGGCCAATTGCACAAATGGGTCACGAATGTTGGCGCGCGGTCCGTCGGCACCAACTACATGTTCGCCATGTTCAAGTGCCTCGTTTCCGCCGAGGAAGGAGGAGAATCACTCTGGAAGATGGCGAGCTCGCTCTACATGGCGCAGGAATTCGCGCAGCAGATTAGCGTGGAGTTCAGAGTGCTCAACGACGTCGGGGGCCGGGTTCGCGATCTTCGTGATGGGACTATGAGCAGTTGCACATTGGTCTCAGAGGGAGAATGTACGGAGTTGTTGGAAATTGCGGAGAGTGCTGCTGAGAGGTCTGCCATGCTGCTTTGTGAATTGGTTCAAGGATCCGATGCTGATGATGGGCGGAAGATGAGGGATTTGCTTGAAATGTTCCGGAGGTCGGTGAGGGTGTCGGGGGAGATTTGTATGGCTGGTGAGCCGAATCGAGGGGCATCGTGATGTAGAGTGATGTGCATGGTTTCTTTGTAATGTTTTGAGGTTTATGGATGGTCGTTTCGATGGCTTTCGTTTGACCAAGGGTCATCGGTCATCAATAACGTTTCGGATACGTGGTTTTTTCCTTGAAAACCTGGAACAAGAAGAACACTATAGCACGTAGGTCACTTGCAAGAGCATCCAGAGGTTCCCAAGCAGAGTTATGATCGACTCGAACCTGACACCTTCCCGTCATATTCGTCCCAGCTCACGTGACGTGCTGGCATTTACCTTAGGGCACCGGAAAAGTCAATTCCCGGCCGTCAAGTCGTTAACCCTAATCGCCCGTTGAAGGTCTGTAGGGCGTGAAAGATCCATCTCATTATTTAATGTCAGCATCAACTTCGCTACTTAACTTCATTGACGATGCCAATATTCTAAAGTGCTATTCTGCGAACTCATCAACCATCTAATACCCAACATGGTGAGCCCAAGCGACAGGGTCGTCATCATTGGCGCAGGTGTCTTCGGTCTGTCTTTGGCATATCAGCTTGCTAGCGAAGGCAACCAGAATGTCATGGTCATGGACAGACATGTTCCTCCGGTGTGTACCAGCAATGTGGTTATCCATTACGGAGTCAAGATGGCTCATTTATACGGCCAGGTCCCGGATGGTTCAAGTGTCGATATCTCACGGGTGATCCGCTTCGACTATACCGATGACACATACCTCACGATGGCACACGAAGCTCACGAGAAGTGGTCGCAAATGTCGAAGTACAAGGATATCTTCCGCTCGGCTCCCATTCTCGCCGCGATGAACAACAGGAGCCCCAAACCATGGGTCGAAGGCGTGACTACGGCTCTTAGCAAACACGATCTACCTTTCACCAGACTGCCCACCGCAGACTCAGCACGTCAAGCCTTCCCGGTACTGAGTGGAGAGTTGGCGTCGCCAGGATTTTCTGGCTACTACAACACCCAAGCTGGTTGGGCCGATGCACAAAAAGCTATCGCTCAGCTTCGAGACGACTGCATTGAAGTGGGCGTCTCTTTCACGTCCGGACGCGCAGGTACTGCTATGAAGTTCGAGCGATCTTCTAGTGGAGAGATCAAAACTGTCCACACTGCTACTGGCTCAAAGATCGAAGGTGAGCATTTCGTGCTTGCTGCCGGAGCGTGGAGCTCAGGCCTTGCGTCCATGTACAACAGCACACTGTCGACCGCACAAGTGATCGCATACTTGCCATTGACCGAAGCTGAGATGGAAAAATATGCGTCATTGCCCATCTACGCCAACTTCTCCACCGGATGGTTTAACTTCCCTCCTCACGAGGATACTCGTCTGCTCAAGTTTGCTGTGCATGGCTGGGGATACACTCGCAAGCCGGGACCAAGGGAGCCTAACGCCGGCAAATCTAACATCTCACTTCCTCCTCTGCGGGCAGCGAAAGCGCGTCCTAACTTCGCGCCGCCTGATGGAGAGGATCGCTTGAGGCAGGGTCTTCGCGAAATCCTGCCCGAGTTGGCCGATCGGAAGTTCGATAAGATGGCAGTCTGCTGGTACACTGATACTCCCAGGTAAGCATCAGTCCAGCTTTTTGTGTAAAGGCACGTAGAAGGTGTTCCTAACAATGAAATAGCGGCGACTTCATTATGGACTTTCACCCGGACTTCAAGAACTTGTTTGTGGCAACTGGCGGGAGCGGGCAGTAAGTACAATGTCCAACACATCTACAGCCGGAAACTAACACATCACCAGTGCCTTCAAATTCTTGCCCGTGATGCCCAAGTACGTGGGTCAAGCCTTCAACCAGCAGCTCCCAGCACACTTGGCAAAGAAGTGGCGCTTCCGTACGGATTACGAACACGACAAAGAAGCATTCCTCGGCGATGGCAGCCGTGGTGGCCCTGAACGGAGAGAATTTGACATTTCGGAGAAGGCCAAATTGTAACTCCAGACATTGTATACAATGTAAAGTACTCGTGCCGACTATCTGATCTTAAACCCTCTCCATCCATTCTCGGCAACATCCCGTAGCTGCTTACGGTATGCTGATAATCCTCCGAAGTAGAACATGACCGCATGAGCTTTGCCCTTGACATTAGACCCAAAGATCCAGGAATCCGTTCTTCTGAACAGACTGGAAGCGCTGGCCTCGTCGCAAACTTTGGTCCATCCTTGCTCGGCCTCGGCGGTGGCCTCGATCACGGGGGTCTTACCACTCAGGGTACCAGAAAAGCTCGGCAAAGCATCGTTCACGAAACTATCATGCCGCAGGTTGGTGTTTGCAGGTGGCTTTTCAATGCGCTGCTGTCCTTGTTCCTCTGCTGATCTGATCAGATCGCTGATAACCTCGACGTGAGTCTCAATTGCCGGTGGGATGTTGCAAAACGGTCCGTTGGGTCCACAAATCATGAACATATTTGGGAACTTCGAGACGCTGATACCGAGATACGTGGTAGGGCCGTGAGTCCAGTGGTCTTTGAGTGTCTGGCCGCTGATGCCTTGGATCGCCAGCCGAGTGTAGTTGCCGTCGACAGCATCAAAACCGGTGGCGAAGATCAGAACGTCCAGCTCATGCTCAACTCCATCCGAAGTTCTGACTCCTTTCGGGGTGATGCGCTCGATCGGCGTATCGTGTAGACTGACGATGTCTACATTCTCGCGATTGAATTGCTCGTAGTATCCCGCGTCACACAATGGTCTGCGCGCATACAGTTGGGTCGGAAGCAGCTTGCGGGCCTTCTCTTGATCATGCACGGTCTCTCTGATCTTCCGCTTGATGAAGTTCGCAGCTTCGTTGTTGGCATCTTCATCCTCCGCGATGTCATTGAAAGTCTCAAACATGAAGCGGAAGCCTCCGCCCGTCTTCCACGCTTTTTCAAAGATCGCCTCACGCTCTTCGGGTGAGACGGAAAAGGTTGGTCGGGTGCTTTCGTCGAGTCCGAAACCGAACGCACTGTTGTCTTTGACATCTTTCCAGATCTGTTGGTAATTGGCGTTGATGTGGTCGCGATATTCTTTGGACACTGGCCCTTGGCCGCTGGGTACTGAGAATTGCGGGTTACGTTGGAAGGAGACCAGTCGCTTTACATCTTTTGCAATGGCTGTGATCACTTGAACGCCAGTGGAGCCGTTACCGATGATCCCGACACGCTTGTCTTTTAGCTCGACGCCAGCTGGCCAGGCACCAGTGTGGTACTTCTCGCCTTTGTAAGAATCAATGCCTGCGATGTCTGGGAAGTTTTGCTTGGACAGCAAGCCAAGAGACGTGATCAGATATCGCGTGGTGAAGTTTACGCCTGAAGATGTTTGCACGCTCCATCTTGAGGACGACTCGTTCCACTGTGCGCCAGTAAGAGCAGTCTCGAAATAGATGTCTTTGTACAAGTCATGGCGTTTCGCAACATGTTGCAAATAGGCCAGAACTTGTGGCTGGTATACATAATGTGTGTCCCAAGGGTATGAGTTGAGGTCCTCCGGGTCCCATGAGTATCGGTAAAGGTACGATTCGGTGCTTCGTGGTGTTAGCTGGGTCTGGGGCGAGATTACAGGAAGTCGAGACTTGCTCGGACATAGCACCTGGATATTGGTTCCAATACCATGTGCCACCCACATCACCAGCTGCATCGATGACTCTCGTCTTGAGTCCGAGGTCGCGAAGTCGCTTGAGTTGGTAGAGGCCACCAAAGCCAGCTCCGACGACTAGAGCGTCGAGCTCTTGAGCGGTCATTTTCAAAGTATGAGTATGAGTGTTTGGGAGCGTATATCCGGAATAATATCACTGATCGATCGCTCACTTGAATGGCGAAACTTGAAGTGTTTGAGCTCTGGACGCTGTGTTCTGAACTTGAACGCTGATGGAATATTAGCTATATACCCCACCTCACCAATACTCGTAAGCTACATATTCCCCAAGACCGTCTCTCTAACATCACGACGATCTTCACAGTTGACTTCCGCATCATCGTGGTCAGCCCCCGCATATAGCCGCGGACCGTTGGTCTTGGACAGGGCCGGCTACTTGATGGAGCGGGGTGATGCTTCGGGACAGAAAGATGGCAACACTCGTCTATATGCTTGACAACAAAGTAGAAGATAACGATTGCCGAATCTGGAGTTACTCAGTGAGTCGATGGCAATATGCCCCTCGCACTACGTCAAAGGGCTGCCAAAGCGTGCCGAAGATGCGCGAAACGGAAAGTGAAATGTGATGCCGCAACAGCGGGACCACCATGCAGCCGGTGCCGAATGGATGGCAAGAATGACTGCATACTGGTAGACTCACAACGTGGGTTATACCAGCGAGTCGGGCGACATCGTGCCCAGAGCAATCGTAGCCGGACACCTGTCGAGGCTCCTGCAGCTGTCGACAGTGGAACGGATCGTTCATCAGTGTTGACGATACCTTCCTCTGATGGGCCGGTTCTCAGCCGCCGTTTAAGATATGGCGCTACACATTCGGATTTACCAGGTCGTTCACTGGCCGGAATGTTCGAGGACTTTGTTGAAGAACGCGAGCGCGGTGGAATGGGCATTATCTTATTTGGCGAGGCATCGCCGTTGACATTCGCTCTAGAGGAACATACTGGAGATCAAGCTTGCTTTTACGATGCTCGTCCAACCTTATCATCGAACAAGCAGCTTGTGGATAGGCCACGGGAGATTCATCCTCCCCATTGTTCCTCGGAGGATATTGCGTATCTGGTCGCAAAGGGCGCCTTCACATTACCGGACCCTCAAACCTTCCAAGTTTACTTCGACACGTTCATGACTCGATTCTATCCACTTTACACCATTGTCAACAGATCCGAGCTACTCGAGGCACACAATCGCAACACATTACCTTGGATCATGCTTCATGGCATCTGCTTGATTGGTGCCACTTTCTGCGATGCCTCTGTGATACACCGGACAAACTACAAGTCAAGGGCCGAAGCTCGTCAGGCATATTATCGTAGGTCAATCTGGTACTCGCAGACCTTCAAAAATCCAAATTACTGATCACGCTGCCACAGAGAAAGCCAAGGTCCTATGGTCAACAAATTACGAGACTGACAAGTTCGTCTTGCTAGAGACCGTATTGATGCTTTCTTTTCTGGGTCCACAGATGAACAGTGTCTACAATGCATGCTCCTGGCTGGACTTCGCTTTCACAATCGCAGAATCCATGGGGATACACCGATCGACTTCTTCGCTTGGAGTTAGCACCAAAGATAAGGGTCGGGTGAAGCGCTTATGGTGGACTTTGGCGGTCCGCGATGCGTACTGCGCTGCGCTTCTCGGTCGACCTTTCCGCATCAATATACCACAATGTGATGTCTCTATGTTGGAGCTCGAGGACTTTGCATCCGAATTTGCTGATGGTCAGAACCAAGACTCTGCTTTCTATCAAATCGAAGTTGCCCGACTCTCCATCATTGCCCGAGCCATCATTCAACGCCGTTTTCACTCTTCCGACGTCTACGTGGACCTTACAGACCTGCAAGAAGACCTTCAGGCCTGGCGATCGCAACTACCACCTGGACTGACATTGCAAGGTTCTACTTCGAACAAGAATATCTTTGCTGTGTCCCTCGAGCTTTTGTACCACCAGCATATCATCTTGCTCCACTTCGACCGAGCAAACTGTCCATCCTCGTCTTCCATGTCGAGGACAGCAAATATTGCTTCCGCAAGCAGCGCTACGGTGGCAGCACAAGCAATAGCATCGTCTGCGTCAAGTCTTGTCACAAACCATATGACCAGTCGACTACCCCACGAAGTCTTCATGGGATTCTTCATCTCTGGCATCGTGTACTATCGGCAGATCAATAGCTCAGATCCGTTGGTTTCGCAGATCGCGCGAGCTTCCTTGGACAACTGTCGCATGCTTCTTCATGAAGCTCGCGATGCATGGGATCTCGCTCACTGGTCCATACGAATTTTCGATTTTCTGCTATCTAGAGCACAAGATCAAGCACTGACTGTGCAAGCTGAGAAAGCTCCTGTTGATGACCATACATCGGACCGTGCGGCTTCCAATGTATTTGGTGAAGACATTTCTGGGCTGCATCAGCAAGATCTCAGCATGGATCCTCTTGATTTTGCCGACTTGCCTGACCTGAGCATCCCGGGAACATTCGACGATTTCTTGTTAATGCCCAATTTCTTCTTGCCGAGTGCGTGAATGGGGTCATATCATAAGTGTTAGGACCTGAGTGAGCGCCAAATGTGGTTGAATGCACGATTGTGGGCCTGACTGCAGATTGGATGCATGAGGTGCAATGTAAGAGATTTTGCTAATTTGCGAGCATATGTAAGTATACAACTCACACAACTCGTTCGACGAAATCTGCGGACTCCGCAGTATCTTTTGACTCTTTCTCGCCAACTTGTAGTCGCTCACTTTCTATATCCTCCTTGGCCTGCTTCGCAGCTTCGGTGTATGACATTTTCGAGCCCGGCGCATGCTTGATCTCGAAGACTCTGTCGATCTCTTCCAAAGAGAGTCCCGCCGTCTCAACGTAGAAGAACCAGATGATCGGCAGCCAAGCCAGATTGAGCACGGCGAATATGATGTAGAAGCGCCAGCCGATTGTGTCGATGCCTTCAAGGAACTGTCAGCCGCTACGAATCTACTTTGGTGGCCATTGCTCGACTTACCGACAGGCGTGATGGAGACCACAATGTAGACACAAAGCCAATTGGCCACCATGGCAATGGAAGCGCCTCTGTTCCTAGATCGGTTGGAGTTGATCTCCGAAGGGTATAAAAACGGGATGGCGAGGAAAGAGAGGCCCTGTGGTTTGATGTCAGTAGAGTGTAATTCGACTGGTAGTATAATGCACTCACATAGAAGAAGTAGTAGAGGAAGATGAAACCGACCGCCACTCCGTTGGCAACATTGCCTCCGACTCCAAGTCCTGCTGCTGCGACCGCGAAGCACATTGAACATCCTGCTGCTCCGAAGAGCATCAGTTTGTATCGTCCAACTCGTTCTATGACAAAATATGCCATGGCTGCCCAGAACATCCACTGCATCGAGTCAGCTGCAGATAGGACAAGGGATATCCGAGGTGAGAATCCGAAAGATCGTTCGAGCACCACTGGCCTGTCAGGATCGCACGGAATATGTCAGCAGTATGCTCCAACCACCACACCTCACTCTTGCTTGTTTCCTTACAAATAGTATGCGACGACGTTGACACCTCCCATCTGTTGCATGAAACTCGTTCCAGCTCCTAACAGGATGCGGCGGAAGGTCTGCTGTGAGCCATTATGGAAGACCTCGCGCCACGTGATCTCGCCTTCCGCTCGTTCGCGAGCTATGGTGGTCACCATGATGTGGAGCAGATCTTGTACCTCTGGATCATCAATCGGCTTTGCTACGAGTCGTGAGAGCACCACTTTCGCCTCTTGTTGGCGGTCCTTCAAGCATAGCCATCTCGGGGACTCGGCCAAGATTGGTAAGAGACAGGCGGTGCCAATGGCTAGCACACTCTGGAATCCCAGGGGGAATCTCCACGACACTGAGTAGTCCGGTATGTATGTGAAGCCGAAGTTCATCCAGTTGGTGAGGACAAAACCGAAGACAAGGAATGTAAGTTGAATGGCAACCAGCTTGCCTCGTAACGAGGGCTTGCAAGTCTCACTCTGCCACATTGGAATCGTTGTTGTGTTGACTCCAATGCCCAGCCCGCCAATCACACGACCGATGATCATGTGCGGTAAAGTGTACGCCGTTGCTTGGAGGATGCCTCCAACAGTGAGAAAGGCACAACCAAGAGTAACCGAGCGTCTTCTGCCCAAGATATCGCCAATGATCTGCAGAGCGAAAGGCTGAAGTCAGTATAGTGTCTCAGACACTACATGGGCTTGTGGTCTAGCTTTAAAGCCCGTACTGCTCATCCTGCCGCTAAGAGCCAAGTACGGAGCCTGAACCTAGACCGCGAGGTTGGGTTGTACCCTCCTCTCACGTACCAGGCTTAGCAGTGCTCCAAAGATACACCCGATCGTATAAGTAGACACGATCTGACCTTGAATCGTCGTGTCGGGATCGTTGAAAGTGTGGAGGAAGTTTGGGTTGGCGAGCAATCCGCCGAAAACACCTTGGTCATACCCTACAGGAGAGTCAGCGTTCATCGATCAGATGGGCATCTCCAGTTTCATGTCATTGTATCTACCGAATAGCATGAACCCAAGACCACATGATGCGGTTGTGCCAAAGAGAAGGCTCTTCCCTTCCAACTGAGGGATCAGCATGATGATAGCAAGACTGTGCGAAATCGAGGAATTGACCCCTTCAATCAATTGATTGCAATGTGATTCATTGTAAGATCTCGATGGCGGGAGTCATGCCTATAAGGCAACATACCCATACGCCTGCGACTTACCTACGAGGTACCTATGTACCGAAGGACCATATCAGATGTGATACATGCACCCGAACCAAAGGCGTGATGGAGATCTGCCGTAACCTCGTGACACTTGCGTTATGCAGGTACTGAGGGGTGACTGCGTAAGAAAGTCCGGCAATTCACCTGGTGCGGCCGCGGGAAGCCCTCAACTCCACGGCTATATGCGTGCTCTGCCCCCCCCATGTTCAGACCAACGTCTCTCATGCGCAATGACAAGAGCCATGTAGTATAGGGTATCTTCTCAGTGCATGATGCCATCAATGGACCAGATGGAAGGCCATAATGTCTCGGCATCGGACTGGTAGCTGACCAATGTTTGTACCACCATGTGGCACGGAACGAAGCAATCATTGAGACTCAAGACATCAGGCTTCTTATGATGGGGTATTGCAACATAGTGCCATCAGGATTCAACAACCAAACAATTGTAAATCGTCTGCAAGGTGTAGCTACGCCTCTTCGCCATACGCTTCGATCAGGATCTTGACATGCGAAGCTGCATTATCGATCAACTCATGGAACCCGCCTCGTACAGCATTCGAAAGAGGAACAACAGACGTGATCAATCTAGCAGCGTGTTCCGCATGCGAGCCCAATAGTTGCATCACCTCCTCGAAGTCTTCCGGTGTGTAAGCATTGCCGCCTGTCAAATGCTTTTCCCCGACCACCAAAGTATTGAGATTAATGCTCAGCGCCTTGTCATGGATAGCGACATTGAAGATCGTGCCGCCAGGCTTGGTACACTCAATCGCAGTGTCAATCGTGCTCTGTAGCCCGCATGCATCGAATGAGACATGTGCACCTGCACCCATGGTCCTGCGTACAGTCTCCAGCACAGGGTTGTTTCGGGATCCAAAGGTCGCTTCTGTGGGACTGTCGTGAAGCGAGGTTTTTGCCATTGGGTTCACAACCACATCAGCGCCGAATGATTTGGCTTGCACGGCTCGCGACTCAGCCACTTCGCTTGCAACGATTACGTCAGCGCCTTTTGCTCGCAGAAGCATGATGAGTGCACAACCGATGGGTCCGGTGCCGAGAACAAGCACGTTCTGCCCTGGGCGAAATCCAGATATCCTGATCATATGGGCAGCGACAGCCAAAGGCTCAGCGAGACTGGCAAGCTTGAGCGAGATTTTTTGTGGCAGAGCAATAAGCGCCACAGGCTTAACGACAATGTGCTCAGCAAAGCCGCCTTGGCCTTGTGACAGACCGTAGAAGACTAAGCTCTCGCATCTGTTCTGACAGCCTGTAAGACATTGCTCGCAAGATTGATGCCCATGGTGGCGGTCGTCCATTGCTGGGTTGACGGCAACTTTCTGACCGATCGTGAAGCCATTGACGTCGGCTCCAACCTCGTCAATAGTGCCACAGAACTCGTGCCCAAGAGTGACAGGAAGTTCTGCACCACTATGAGGATCTTTGGTTCCTTGAGGAGGCACGAATATAGGGCCAGCCAGGTATTCGTGGAGGTCGGTGCCGCAGATTCCGCAATACGCCACCTTGAGCCTGACTTCGTCCCGACCACATTTACTAAATCGATGTCAGTAGATGCGGTGGTCATGGTTATCCAGATAGATTTGGTCGGCTTGAAGTGACTCACGGGATGGGTACTGTGTCCAGGCGGATGTCGCCTTTGGCGTGAAATCGGATTGCTTGCATGGTTGCCATGATCAAAGCGCACAGAATAGTTGAACAACATCAACTCGGCAGCTGAACGATTGGATGCGTTGTAGCTAGACACTTACTGTACAATGATCGTGGAGTGAAGTAGCCGCGGGACGGAAACCGGTTAATGTGTACCGTGGCAGGCTCAGGAGCACCGCCGATCATGTGTGCTACGCATGTACATCTTCTAACTGGTTGGCATGACACAAGCGACAAGATAGAAGATGCGTGACGACCGCGTGTGGTAGACGGCACGACCTGGGAGGCAGACACGTTGTTCGCGTCGCCACCATTTGTTGTCGGCGTCATCGGAGTGACATATGTCCGACACTGTAAATTCGTCTTAACTATCCAAGGAATTTGGATCTTCATTCATTCGGCAGACCTACGGCATACGGTGATGAACATAGCGTAGTTCTCAGCTTGTCAAGATAGTTTTCTTAGTCTTCATTTGTAATCGAAAATGGAGATTTGGCAGCTCACATACTCAAACAATCAACGTCGTTCGTAGTCGAGGACCTCTGAATTTACAATTTTGGAATTATCACCGTCCAGGAACCTTAGCCTAACACTTAAACCATTTCAGCAATTTTAATCGACCGC
>Ga0265797_10005961_pt1 | contig 17545 bp, 19 predicted proteins | sample P2T30metagenome_FD_192433 | JGI IMG/M metagenome (GOLD analysis project Ga0265797, IMG submission 192433) | Plant litter microbial communities from East Loma Ridge, Irvine, California - P2 T30 | ecosystem: Environmental > Terrestrial > Plant litter > Unclassified | place: USA: California...
ATTGGTGAATTCAGTGAGGGAGTTGCAGTTATGATCTTTTATGAAATCGGAGAACTCTTTCAGGACCTGGCGGTGAGTCGTTCCAAGCGATCGATCAAAGCTTTACTTGATATCCGTCCGGATCTTGTAACTGTTCTTCGTGAAGGAAACGCTATTGCAATGTCCCCGGATCATGTTACAAAAGGCGAAATAATTTTGGTGAAGGCGGGTGAAAAAGTTGCGCTGGACGGTATTCTGATTTCTACGTCCGGTACATTTAATACTGCGGCTCTAACGGGAGAATCGAAGCCGGATACGAAAAAAGAAAACGACACGGTACTGGCAGGAATGATCAATACGGAGAAATCGATTGAGATAAGGGTAAGTGCATTGTTTAAAGACTCTAAACTATCCCGCATTCTGGAAATGGTACAGGAAGCTACTGCCAGAAAAGCACCGACGCAATTACTGATCAGCAGATTGGCTAAGATATATACACCGATTGTTTTTGGACTTGCTGTTTTGATTATTCTGCTCCCCTGGTTTTTTGTGCAGGATTATAACTTTTCGCAATGGCTATATCGCGGGATGGTATTTTTGGTTATCGCCTGCCCTTGTGCGCTGACGATTTCTATCCCGCTTGGTTATTTTGGAGGCATTGGACTTGCCTCAAGAAACGGGATTTTGGTAAAGGGATCAAACTTTCTGGATGCTATTACAAAAATAGATACGCTGATAACAGATAAAACCGGCACGCTGACGAAGGGTGTATTTGAAGTTCAGAAAACAGAAACAAATTTAGACCGGGCTACCTTTCTTCTTCTGACTGCATCTCTCGAAAGTTATTCTACACATCCGGTTGCAAAAGCGGTGGTACGGTATGTTTCCAATATGACATTGGCCCGGCCTGTGGATGTGGAAGAAATTTCAGGGCATGGATTAAAAGGAAATGTAAATCACCGGGAAGTGCTGGCCGGAAATACTAAGCTGCTTAAAAAATTCAATGTTTCTTATCCTTTGGAAATAGATATGATTGTTGAAACAATTGTTGCGGTTGCGGTGGACGGATATTATGCAGGATACCTGACCGTTGCTGATGAAATAAAGGAAGACTCGGCAGGGACGGTTGCGGAATTGAAAAAATTGGGAATTGAGACTATCATGCTTTCCGGTGATAAATCCGCAGTAGCCGATATGGTTGCAAAGCAACTTCAGATTACTAATTCCTATGGCGATCTTTTACCGGAAGGGAAGGTTGCCATAGTTCAGGATCTGAAAAATAAAGGAAAACATATCGCTTTTGTTGGCGATGGCATCAATGATGCTCCGGTAATCGCACTCTCTGATGTAGGCATTGCCATGGGCGGTTTGGGTTCTGACGCTGCAATCGAAACTGCAGATATGATCATTCAAAATGATCAGCCTTCCAAAATCGTATCAGCCATCAAGATAGGCAGGATTACCAAAAGCATTGTATATCAAAACATTGGATTGGCTATGGGAATTAAAGTAATGGTTATGATCCTGGGAGCCGGAGGAATTGCCACGCTCTGGGAAGCGGTATTTGCAGATGTGGGCGTTGCACTTCTGGCGATCCTGAATGCATTCCGGATTCAGGGAAAGCAGGTTTAGCTTGGTAAGCAAACGATGCTGTAATAATTGATTTCTATTCACGAATCCATCCTGTTGATCAGTTTTTGAACATAATCCTTTTCCACCTGGGAGTCAGTCTGCATCAGGGTTTTAAGAAAAAATGCTTTGGCTTTTTCAAAATTCCCTTCATGCAGATTGATTTTACCCAAAGCTGCATTCAGAAGGTAATAATGATTCAGGAAAGGCTTTTGCTGTAATTGCTGTAAAATATCCAATGCCTTCTGGATATGTCCGGCATAGTAAAGGGCGATTGCATAATTCATTTCAACAAAGGGATTAGGATTATTTTCCAGCAGCTGCTTGTATAATCTGCTGATAGATTCCCAGTCGGTAAGGTGAAAGCTTTTAGCCATGCAGTGGACATAAGCAATCGACGCTTCGTAATGATAAGATGAAATTGTTCCGCCCTGTGACTGTGCCAAAAATTTTGAGCCATAGAGGATTAACTCCCTGTTCCATAACGCGCGGTCCTGCTCTTCCAGATCCAGCAGTTCTCCATCTTTTCCAAACCGGGCTTTAAATCTTGCAGCGTTAAAAAGCATCATGGCATGCAGGGCGGCGGTATCCTTATTACCAAGACCACTTTCCAAAAGTGCTTTGTTCATCAGTAAAGCATCCTCACATAATTCCTCCCGGATTATCTCCTTCCCCCAGGATGATTTATAACCTTCATTAAAAATGAGATAAATGATTTTATGTACAATCGGAATCCTGTACTTCATAAATAAAAGATCGGGCTCGGTGAAAAGAATTTTCTCTTCCCTTATTTTTTGTCTTGCGCGAAGCAGCAGCTTATCTACGCCGTCTATGGACATACCCAGAATCCTGGCAATGGCTTCTACTTTTAAATTAGCTACATATTTTAATGTGATAACAACCTGAACCTTGGGAGAAAAATCGGGATGCGCACAGGCAAAAAGTAATTTCAGCTGATAATCATCTATCGGAGATTCCGTCGCTCTGCTCTCAATCGAACTAAAATCTTCATCTTCAAAAAAGCCGCGTACCTTCTCACCCTGTTTTATTTTATTTAATGCTTTATTACGGCAAACCCGGAAAATCCACCCTGCAGCATTAGCAGGTATACCATCACTCTGCCAATAAGACAATGCTGATGTAAACGCATCCTGAACAATGTCTTCAGCACTTTCAATATCAATACTTTGTGAAAAATATAAAAGGGAGGACACCATTTTACCATAATGACTTTTGTATAAACGGTTTACCTGCTTCTGCACCTCCTGGTCTGTCTCATTCATCTTCCATTTCAATAATGGGCCGGACTTCCACTAAAATATTGCCTGCTGTAACTTCAGGGCAGCTTTGTGCGATTGACACCGCCTGATTGATATTTTCTGCCTGAATAAATACATATCCGCTGATAGCCTCTTTGGACTCAATAAAGGGTCCGTCAGACAAAATAAAATCTTTACTTACATACCTTCCCTCTGACTGTAAAGGCTCTCCACCCAGATAATTACCTGATTCAGCAAGCTCTTCAACCCATTTTGTCATAGCCTGAATGCCGGCGTGAAAACTTTCGTCTGTAGTGTTACCGTCATTGGTAATATCTTCCCTGATCAACAATAAAAACTTTTTCATAGATTTTTATTATCTGTTTTTTTATCCAAAGACATAATTGGCCTGACTTCCACTTTACTGATTTTATCGAGCACCCTGGGACAGGTTTGTGCAAAAGCTGTAGCTTCTTCCAGGCTTTCTGCCTTAATGATAAAGAATCCGCTGATTGCCTCCTTTGCCTCAATAAATGGGCCGTCGGAAAGTATGTTATCTTTACTGACGTATCGGCCAATCGTCATAAGTGGTTCAGAGGCAACATATTTTCCGGATTCAGCCAGATCGCCCACCCAATGCGTCATACGCTGAATGCATGACTGGAATTCATCTTCCGGCAGCATCTTGAGCTTTTCCATATCTTCTCTTATCAGCAATAAAAACTTTTCCATTTTAATTATTTTTAATTGTTAAACTGATCAGACTTTACTTCATTCGTAACGGTCTGACTTCTATAACAACGTCACCCGTAATGATCTGCGGACAAGTTTGCGCCAGTGCTGCAGCCTGATCAATATTTTCAGCTGAAATAATGAAATAACCACCAATTGCCTCCTTAGCCTCTATGAACGGACCGTCCGAACGTACATCATCAAAGCTGACATAAGAACCAATTGTCAGAAGTGGTTCAGCAGCAATGTAGTTCCCTGACCTGGCTAAATCATCAACCCAGCGCAACATGGCATCAAGCTTGATCTGATATTCATCCTTGGTCATCCGGTTCACCTTGTCGAGGTCCTGCCTGATCAGCAGCAAAAATTTATCCATAGCTCTTTGAATAACTGAAGTTAAAACTGGTTTAAGATTTAGCAAAAACATGTGCCCAAGTTACTAACCTGAATCATACCGGATTTTACTTCAAAATATTCAAAAAATTTAACTGATAGACAAACGAAAGTTTCGAATCCGGACATCAGTTCAAAAAATTTATATTCGCATCGTACATTCATGTATTTTTAATATTTCAGATTTTTATTCAGTAACGAATTGACATCGCCGGCTTTCTTAACAAACAATCAGATTTAACAGGTATATGACAAAAAATATTTTTATAAACATTCTATTTCTATCGTTTACGGCTACCTTATCCTTTGGTCAGAATAAAACAAAAAATCTTTTCAATGGAAAAGATTTAAATGGATGGCATGCTGATGTTCCGGAGATGGACAAGAATCCGAATATGCAAACCCCATTTATCATTCGTAACGGACTGCTGGTCAGTTTGGGAACACCCGGTGGCCACCTGATTACGGATGCACAGTACGAAAATTTCAAACTTACTTTCCAATATCGTTTTGCCGGTAAACCCGGCAACTGTGGCGTATTGGTTTTTGCATCAACGTCGAGAGCCTTGTATGGCATGTTTCCCAAATCCATTGAAGTACAAATGATGCATCAGAATGCTGGTGATTTCTGGTGTATTGAGGAAGATATTACGGTACCGGATATGGAAAAACGCAGAGGGCCGAAAGAGAAATGGGGAATTAATGGCGACAAATTAAGAAGAATTCCTAACCTTACGGACGGAACAGAAAAGCCGCTGGGTGAATGGAATACCATGCATATTGAATGCGTCAAAAACAATATAAAAGTCTGGCTGAATGGCGTATTGGTAAACTATGGATACAATGCAACAGCGCAAAAAGGACAGATTGCCTTACAGGCCGAAGGTTCAGAAGTTGAATTTAAGAATATTCAGATTACCTCAATTACTAAGGTGACGGAATGATGGCATTACGTAAAATTTAATAATGCCATCATTCTGAACTGTGATTTTTCAGATACCCTTGCTGACCTGCTTCATTTTTTCCAGTCCTGTTTTTGCAACCAGCAACGCATCCTGAGCATAATATTTATTATTGAAAACTTCGAAAGAAAGTATAACAGGCTTCTCCGGATTTTTCAGATTTTTGAGTAAATCCGATAAAGGTGCAACGCCATCACCGGCATAAATACGGTCTGCGTCGGTGATGGATTCTCTTGGAGGCGCTGCGGGATAATCATTGATGTGAAAAATTTCGACCAGCGGCTTGCCTACGTTTTTAACACTATCCATTCCGGATCCGCCTTTGTGCAAATGATAAACATCCATGAGTAATCGGGCCGAAGGATGCGATGTTTCCGTGGCGACATAAAGAATCTCTCCCACCCTGCTCAGGTTTTTGGAAAAACCCCAAAGTTCCAGATGCGGAACCACACTGGTTTTATCACCAAGTTCAAGTATAGTCCTGTAACGCTCAGCTACCCTTTTCAGATCCAGCGATTCACCCGTTGTTGCACCCATCGGTGGCGCTGCGATGCGGGGGCACCCTATCGCCGCCAGCTGATCCATTTCCAGCTTCAACTGTTCCAATGCTTTTTCTCTCGAAATTTTATCATCAACGATCCAGGGAGCGAAACCAATGGCATCTTCTACTTTCAATCCCAGATCTGTAATGATACGTCTGGCTTCGGGAAGCGTACCGCCGGTCTTAAGATAATCCTGTAAAGTATTTATCCAGATCTCAACAGAACCGTAACCTGCCTTGGAGGCCACTTCGAGCTCTTTTCTAAAACCCAGTTTATGGCCGCGTAACGTACTCATGTTGAGTGAGTAAATAAAGGAACCTGCTTTTTCTTTGATAATTTCAGTTGGAATAAAACTGGTCCCGGTAACGGCCAGTAAGGAATTCAGTGCATTGCGGCGATCCATCGGTGCTAAAAGTGAACGTGATAATTAATAAAGACGTAAACATCCATTTTTTACCTGGTAAACCTTTAATGTAGATTTTTGAAAAATAATTAAAAAAAATGCTCATTTCCGTACAAAAACTGTTCATTTCCGAACATCTTTTCTTAACAAAAGCCCTGTAACAGTTGCTTTTAGAAGTTGGCATATATTTTATACAAAGAACTATGTTATACAATGTACCGATGGTAAATTTGTTGACCGTCTATTAGCCAAAATATAAATATGCAGGATTCGAAGACATTTAATTACTTCGGAGTCAGGCACAAACTACAATTTCATGTTCAATAACTATTTCAAAATCGCCTGGCGTAATTTACTCCGAAACAGAGCTTTTTCGGCCATTAATATTGTTGGCCTTGCCATCGGCCTGGCGTCGTGTATGCTCATTAGCTTGTATGTTCTGGATGAACTTAGTTTTGACCGGTACAATGAAAAAGCGGACCGGATTGTACGCGTTATATTTAAAGGTACCATGCAGGGTGGGAAAATGAATGAGGCACACGTAATGGCCCCCACTGCCCAGGCATTAAAAGACGATTATCCGGAAGTTCAGTCAGCAACGCGCCTTCGCCAGGGAGGCTTTCCAAAGGTAATTATCGGAGATAAGCAGTATACTGAGGATCCAATGGCATTCGTGGATAATAATTTTTTCGACGTTTTTACTTTACCGCTGATAAAAGGGAATGCTAAAAATGCGTTGTCTGAACCTAATACAGTAATTGTAACGCGTAAACTGGCAGAGAAATATTTTGGAACTGAGGATGTGATTGGAAAACTGATAACATTTAAGGGATCGGATATCGCCTATAAAATTACAGGTGTGATTGAACAGGTACCCCGTAACTCTCATTTTAGCTATGAACTATTTGTGTCCATGACCGGCCTGGAAGAATCCAGGTCAACATCCTGGATGCAATCCGAATACTTTACTTATTTACTGCTTCGGGAAGATGTCGATTATAAGAAGCTTGAAGCCAAGCTGCCGCAAACAGTAGAAAAATACATGGGGCCGCAGCTTCAAAAAGCCATGGGCGTTACTTTGTAAGAATTCCGTAAAGGTGGAAATGATATCGGGCTATATCTTCAGCCATTAATCGATATACACTTGTATTCAGAGTCTTCCTATGATCTGGGAAGTCCGGGCGATATCAAATATGTCTACATTTTTGGGGCTGTAGCTGTTATCATGCTTTTGATCGCCTGCATCAATTTTATGAATCTCTCCACTGCCGGTGCTTCCAAACGTGCTCGTGAAGTGGGCGTTCGTAAAGTAATGGGTTCTAACAAGATGGAACTGGTCTGGCAGTTCTTACTGGAATCTGTATTGCTGACTTCAATTGCATTGATACTGGCAACTATTTTTGCTTTTATCGCTTTGCCCCTATTTAACAATTTATCCGGGAAAGATTTAACCTTACAGCTTCATACGGTACCCACTCTAATTCCATCCATATTAATACTTGGTCTGGTGGTAGGTATACTGGCAGGCAGTTATCCTGCATTTTTCCTATCGTCATTCCGCCCTATCGCAATTCTCAAAGGTAAATTTACATCAGAAAAAGGAAGCATCGGACTACGGAGCGGATTGGTGGTCGTTCAGTTTTTTATAGCAATTACGCTCATGGTAAGTACAATCGTCATTTACCAACAGCTCAAATTTATTCAGAATAAAAAATTAGGTTATGAAAAAGACCAGGTTTTGGTATTGACTACCTGGCCACTTGGAAAAAACCAGGAAGTATTCAGGGAAGAAATTCTGCGTGACCCGCATGTATTGAATGTGAGTGAATCAAGCTACATTCCTGCCGGGCCATCTAATAACAATAATTTTACCATTTATCCTGATGATAAAGCAATGCAGCTGGTAAAAACGCTTAGATACGATGTCGATGCACATTACATTCCGACACTGGGTATGGAAATGGCGGCCGGCAGAAACTTTTCAAAAGATTTTGGAAACGACTCGTCAGGTGTAGTACTGAATGAAACAGCGGTGAAAATGCTTGGCTGGAAAAAAAATCCGCTTGACCGTACCATTACCAATACCAGTAATGATGGACAAAAGCACACCTACCGGGTAATCGGCGTTGTTAAAGATTTCCATTTCAGGTCACTACATGAGCGCATTGCACCACTTGCTATGGTATTGAGAGGTGATGCCGGAGCGATGATCGTCAAAATAAAAACGCAGAATATGGATGGTTTACTTTCCCAAATGGAGCAAAAATGGAAAAGCTTCAATCCGGATATGCCATTTACTTATTCTTTTATGAACGACAGAATTAACAATACGTACGCCTCTGAACAGAAAACAGGACAAATCCTGGGTATTTTTTCCGGCCTGACGATCTTCGTATCATGTTTAGGCTTATTTGGTTTAGCAACCTTCACCGCTGAACAGCGAACAAAGGAAATTGGTGTAAGAAAAGTACTTGGCGCATCTGTTGCCAGTATTGTGGGACTTCTTTCGAGGGATTTTATTAAATTAATTATGGTGGCTATTGCTATATCGGTACCTGTTGCCTGGTATGGAATGAGCCAATGGCTCCAAAGCTTCGAATACAGAACTGCCATATCCTGGTGGATGTTTGTATTAGCCGGATTAATTTCAGTAGGTGTTGCATTGTTTACGGTTTCCTTTCAATCAATAAAAGCAGCGTTGATGGATCCGGTAAAATCACTCAGGTCAGAATAATATTTCCGATATCTGTAAGTTTTTGATGCTCTTTAACAACTAATCTTAAAAGTTGTTAAAGAGCATTGTCATGAAAAAATCAGTTTGGAAGCAAATTAAAATATTCTGGATAATTGCCGGAGTCCTGTCTCTTGGCTGGATAGTGTATTCCATGCAGGCAAAAAATGTGGCACCAAAGCTGCTTCAAAACAGGGAAAATGTAATGGTGCTGGATACCACATCGTATATATCTTTCACACCCACAGAAAATTATAAGAATATTCTGCTTTTTTATCCCGGTGCAATGGTTGATCCGATTGCCTATGTACCTCTATGCCGGGCATTGTCAGAAAAAGGTATTAAAACCATTGTTATCAAAATGCCGTTTCGCCTGGCTAGTCTGGGATACAAAAAGCCACTGGAACTTGGATTATTAAACGAAAGAAACAAAACCTATATACTGGCCGGACATTCGCAGGGGGCTAAAATGGCAGCAGAATTTGTGAGAGAGAATCCGGGAAAAATCAACAAACTGGTTTTAATGGCTTCAACGCATCCGAAAAATTATGTTCTGAACGATTCAAATATTAGCGTGCTGAAAATCTTTGGTGAGCATGATGGTATTGCCAAGCAGGAAGATATTCTAAAAAACAGGTCGAATCTTCCGTTAAACACAAAGTATATTTTAATCAGGGGTGGTAATCATTCTCAATTTGGCTGTTATGGATTTCAACTCGGTGACCGTTTTGCATCCATTTCCGGAAATAAACAACAAAAGATAATTTTTGCAATCGTGCTTAACTTTATTCAGAATTAACCAACTGATATGGAAGAAAAATTCCTGTACATCCTGAATCAAAATCAGAAACTCATTCATAAGATTACACGTCTTTATCGCGACACCTTTGATGATCAGCAGGATCTGTTTCAGGAAATCGTTTACCAGTTATGGAAATCATTTCCATCTTTTAGATCAGAGTCTGAAATGAGCACCTGGATATACCGTATTGCATTGAACACAGCGCTGTCTTCATACCGTAAAAAAAGAATAACCTTTGATCATTCGGAGAATATACCTGAGAAATTCCTGATAGAAAATGTATCTGAAAATTCAGAAAATGAAGACCGAATGTTTGCCGCACTAAAAGAGTTAAACGATGCAGAAAAAGCGATTATATCCTTATTTATGGAGGATTATTCTTATCAGGAGATTGCTTCAATAACAGGTATAACCGAAAATTATGTGGGTGTAAGGATCAATCGTATTAAAGAAAAACTTAAAATTATTTTGGGCAAATAACATGGATATCAACGATTTAAAAAAAAGCTGGGCCACTCTGAATCACGATGATCTGGATAAAGGACAATTACAAAAAATGATCCGGGTAAAAAATCACCCTACACTGCAAAAGCTCCGCATCAAACTTCTAACAGAAATCATCCTGTTAACTTTGTTTCTGTTCATTTACTACGACGCACTGGACGGAAACAAAAAACCTGTGTACATCAATCTGCTATTGATCAGTGGTATTTTACTGTTTATCATCAATAACGCAATCGGATATTTGTTTGTAAAAAAAATGATTTATTTGCCTAACATTGTTTCGTCCATACAAAGGCAGATTGTCATTCTGAACAGAATGTTTGCACTATCTATCATTTCTTCCGTTTTTTATTCGGTTACCCTGCTTTTATTTTTGACAGTTTCCATTGATTTTACGAACACAAAATATTTTATTTTGATAGGTATACTTCTGGCTTTTTCAGTCATGTTTTTCGTTTCGTTTAAAACCTGGAACGCAAGAATAAATCATTTCAGGCAACTGTTGGCTGACTTCAAAAATTATACTTAATTGCGCAATGAAATTTAGTGTCTTTACTGAATCAGATCTTTCAGGCTTAAACGAATTACAGCCTGCTGACTGGGGCGACCTTGTCCCCAGATTTCAGTATTTTATCCAGTCTGCCGTTTGTAATCCCGTTAAGTTATCAGAGGATGACCGAATAATTGCCATCGGGACGACTATGCTACATAATGATTCTGCCTGGCTTGCCTGCGTCATCGTGCATCCGGATTTTCGGAACAAAGGAATTGGCAATAAAATAACGCAGTATCTGGTCGATAAACTTGACAAACAAAAATATAAAACTGTATATCTTGATGCTACTGATTTAGGTTATCCTGTTTATCTGAAGATTGGATTTGAGGTCGAGGCTGAATATTCCCATTTAAGGAGAAATACTCCGTTTACATCTCTGCCGGTTTCAGGAAAGATAGTCCCTTATAGTACAGAATACCAGAATTCCATTTACCAGTTAGATCAGGAAATTTCTGGTGAAGACAGAAGTGCAATCCTGTCCGATTTTATTTCCGATGCTTATATTTTCCTTGATAATTCTAACATTCAGGGATTTTACATCCCTGATTGGGGAGATGGGCCAATTATTGCCAGAAATGACATTGCCGGTATTGAACTTATCAATTTCCGGATTCAGCACACCAACATTGCTGTTTTGCCATCTGCCAATTTATCTGCAATCCGAAAATATGAACAGCAAGGTTTTCAGTTTTACAAATTCTCCCGCCGGATGGTTTTAGGAAATCGAAAAGTATGGTATCCGGAAAGAATTTATAACCGGATAAGCGGTCAGCTTGGCTAAATCAAGTATTCCGGTTTACTTCAATTGTAGTTCAGCAATCCGGTCTTTAAACTCAGTATGAGGAGACATTGCCTTCACGACTCCATTTTTATCCAATAATATAAAAAATGGGGTTTCACCAATTTTGTAGCGGTGGTTGAAACCGTAAGATTCAGGAACGGGAATAAAACCGCAATTACGTTTTGGAATAAATTCCCGGCACTCTTCCTCTGTATTTAGTGTCGTTCCCAGAGATACGATGTCGATTCCCCTCTTCTGATTTTCTTCGATGAAAGAGCTGATCACTTTTGTGCTTGCCAAAGTATACAGTGGTTTTTCAAATTTTACCCAAAAACCCAGTAATACGTATTTTCCCCGCAGTTTTTCTGAATTATACTCTCTTCCGTCCAGGCCTTTCATAATAAACGGAGGCAGCTGCTCGCCCACTTCCGGCATCAGATCAGAATTCATCATCACAGATCCGTCCGCCTGAATATCCTGCATATTTTTTCTGATGAGTGCAAAGGAAGAAGCCTGTCCGTAAACATCAAAAATAGGCTGTGTTCTGTATTTACCCGGATTTTTTCTCAAAATATCATCGTAAACAGCATAGGAAATCCTTTTTCCGGTAGACTGATTGATAATTACCGATTCTTTATTCATTACAAACTGCTGACTTACTTTTCCTTTGTAATTGGTCACCTGAGCCAGAACGACACTACCAAACAGCACATAAAATGGGACAATAAATACCCCAATTTTCCTATAATTCATCCGGAATGATTTTATTTAACCTAATTGGAAATAATCCAAATTTGACATTGGAACGCCGCACTAAATAACTGCGAACATTGTTCTAATAACAGAAAACTTTGCATGATTATTTTAGGATACTCAATTTTTTGAAACACTTTATATGTTCGAACGAATTCGCGAGAAGTTGGAAATACTGGCAGATGCAGCAAAATACGATGTATCGTGCTCATCCAGTGGCAGTAACAGAAAAAACCATAATAAAGGTTTGGGTGATGCAGAAGGAACAGGGATCTGCCATACTTATACGGAAGACGGTCGCTGTGTATCACTGCTAAAAATTCTGCTTACCAATCATTGTATCTATGACTGTGCATTCTGTGTTTCCCGTCGAAGTAATGATATCAAAAGGGCAGCTTTCACGGTAGATGAGGTTGTTGAGCTTACCATGAATTTCTACCGCAGAAATTATATTGAAGGCCTGTTTCTGAGTTCCGGAATATTCAAAGATGGTGATTATACAATGGAGCGCCTTTTGCGTATTGTAAAAAAGCTTCGTGTTGAAGAAAAATTTAATGGCTATATTCATTTGAAAACCATACCTGGTGCAAGTCCTGAATTATTGCATGAAGCTGGCTTATATGCGGACCGAATGAGTATTAATCTGGAGATGCCAACGGAATCGGGACTAAAATTGCTTGCTCCGGAAAAATCTCATGAAGATGTTAAAAAGCCTCTTGAACAAATCAGGAAAAGTATTGTTCAGTTCATGGACGAAAAAGCAGTCATCAAAAACACACCCAAATTTGTTCCTGCCGGACAAAGTACGCAAATGGTAATTGGTGCAACGCCGGAATCGGATAAAGATATTATGCATACTGCCAATGCCTTTTACAAAAACTTCTCCCTTAAACGGGTATACTATTCCGGATATATTCCTATCAGTAATGATACACGTTTACCTATTATTGGCAGTCAGCCGCCTTTGATCCGGGAAAACCGTTTGTATCAAACTGACTGGCTGATGCGCTTTTACGGTTTTAATGTAGAAGAAATCCTGAATGACGCCAATCCGAATCTCGATGTTGATATAGATCCAAAACTTAGCTGGGCTTTGAGAAATCTGGACCAGTTTCCGGTGGATGTAAATAGTGCGGATTATAATATGATCCTGCGCATTCCCGGGATTGGTGTAACCTCCGCTTTGAAAATTGTACAGGCAAGAAAATTCGGAAGACTTCATAAGGATCAGCTAAAAAAAATCGGTATATCATTTAACCGCGCCAGGCACTTTATCCGCTATGCCGACAGTCCTATTCAGCTCAGGGACTTTGAGGCAGGTCATATCAAAGGTGTAATTTTATCAGAGAGCAGCAGCAAATATCTGAAAACGCCGGCTAATCAGCTGTCGCTCTTTTAAATGGAAATTTATGTTTTCGACGGAACGCTGGAAGGAATTCTGACGTCCGTATTTGACAGTTATGAACGAAAATCAACACTGGTAAAACTCGTAAGCACTGAACATCACCTGCCTGATGTTTTTCAGGAAACTTACACAGTGATCAGTGATGATACTAAGGCAAAACGTGTTTGGAAAGGTCTTCAGAAAAAGCTGGAACCGGATTGGATGAAGCGGTTTTATAAATCCTTTTTATCCGAGCAGCCTCAAACTTTTCAGGACCTGTTTGATTTTGCCCATTATATATTTGATAATCCGCCCGGGGTGGAAGATAATTTTGGAAATCCCGTTGTTCTGGCTGTTTCGCAAATGGACCGTAAAGTACATCGGGAAAAACACCGCATGGAAGCTTTCATACGGTTTCAGCAAACCGGCGATGGGATTTTTTACGCCCATATCGATCCGGATTTTAACGTTTTGCCGCTTATTTCAGACCATTTCAGAAAACGATATGCTGATCAGAAGTGGATTATTTTTGATCTAAAAAGAAAGTACGGCTTATTTTTTGATCTGGATAAGGTAGAAGAAATCACTTTTGACTTTACCTCTGAAATGTCCTCCAGCCTGAATACATTACCTGCACAAATACTGGATCCAAAAGAGGAATTGTACTCGCTTTTATGGAAAGATTACTTCCGTAGCACCAACATCCCTTCCCGCAAAAATATGAAATTACATATCCGGCATGTGCCAAAACGCTACTGGAAGTATCTTTCAGAAAAACAGATTTAACTTTTCATTTCATTTTACTGTCCAACCAGGATGCTCTGAATTTTTTCATTTCATCTGTTACAGGTAGAGACAGCTCTTCATTCGTGCGGACGATCAGCCTCGGATTTTCTTTGAGCTTGATAAATCCTGTTTTGATCTCACCTCTGTGCGAAAATTCGATCGGTACTACATCGCCGGCCTTGTGGGAAGATAGTATGGAATTCAAAGACGTATTTGTAGTAATCGCTTTTCCGTCCAGGTTTGTAATCTGATCATCAATATCCACACCTGCTTCATATAAAGGTGTATCAAATCTGGTATTTGAAGTAACTTTTAATGAGGTACCTTCTTCAAACCGGTAATCTCCCAACCAGGCCTGACCTTCATATTGCTTCCGCAAAGTCAAACCTGCTTTTTGTAATAAAGGTTTGTAATCAAATGACTGGAAGCCATTTACATATTTCTTGAAAAAATCTGAGGCAAAATCTTTATCCTTTGTTACAGATGCCAGTATATTTTCCAGATCAGCAACAACATACGCCTGCTCGGTTTTACCCAGCTTTAACCAGACAGCTTTCATGAATGTATCGAGTGACAATCCACGCGTACGAAGTTCAAGATCCAAAGCCAATGCTATCGATCCGCCATAAGGATAATATGATGTATAAAAATTTGGATAATTCGTTTTGTCAACCGCTACGCCGGCGTCTACAAAAATGGCCAGATTACTTGCATCAACCGGTGACATCCTTTTCGAGCCTGCCGTATTCTCTTTTGTGTTGATCAGTGAACTCAGTGTACTGCAATAATCATTCAGTGACCTGAAATCTGCTCTTTTCAATACAAGATCTCCATAATATTGCGTAAAGCCTTCTGCAAACCAGAGTTCAAAACTCATATTGCTTTTTTCGTAATTAAAAGGTTCCAGACTTTTCGGCCGAATCCTTTCTACATTCCAGGCATGAAAAAATTCATGAGAAAAAACACCCAACAAGTTATCTGATCCGTTAAATGTTGTGGGAATGGCAATTAATGTACTGTTTCTGTGCTCCATACCATCTCCCTTTACGTAAGGATTTATACTGGCAAGAAATGTATATTGGCCATAATCAAAAGCAGGAAGCTCTCCATAGACCTGCTGCATTTCCTGAGTTACCTTTTTTACTTTTCCAGAAAAACTACTGATCAGAGAATCACTTCCGGAGGCTTCTAATGCCAGCCGGAACTTGTAATTTTTTTTATCCGGATTAGTAAGCTCCCACTCCTTTATCGTCAGATCTCCGATTTTGACAGGAGAGTCCATAAAATACTGTAAATCAGAAGCTGTAAATGTATTTGGCTGCTGAGAAGGTTTTAATTGTGTGGCGATCGTCCACTTTTTATTCGCTGGTAAATCGAATTTCACTTCAACAGGTGATTTTTCCAAACCTTTCACCCACATAAAAGTAGCAGGCGCGTTGAGCTGAACGCTGGCCGGATCAATTCCTGCATAGGTTCCGTCCGGATGATTGGCATAAAGTGTGTACTGAACCTTTACAAAATTATCTGTATTGGCAACCTGATAAACGTCACCGTCCAGACGGGAAATTTTAACCGGTTTTCCTGACTTATCAAATGCCTTTACATCATAAACATTTTTACCAAATTCATGTGTAGCATAACGTCCGGGAGAAGATCTGCTCATTCTGTAAATTAAATCTTTCTGACCAGCTCCTGTAACGGTAATTTCAATTTTGGCTTCGTGGTGTTCGATATTGGGAAAAGAAACCTGATAGGAAATTTTCTGCGAAAAAACCGCGTAGCCGGAAAAACAAAACAAGGCTGCAGCAACAACTTTGGTTAACATAAGAATGAGATGATTGTTTAAATTATGCCTCTAATTTAAACCTATATCCGTTATATTTAACCCTGAACGACTGTTTATATCACTGCTGCATGTTTCTGAAAAAATATAACGATACGGATTTCGAGATACTTAATAACTGGGTCACCGATCCTGATACTTTATTCCTGTTCTCCGGAAGTGCCTGGCTGTATCCGCTTTCGTTTGACCAGCTAAAAAGTTTTTATCTGGCTAACCCACTTCGCCGTCCTTATCTTGCCTTTTCTGATGATAATATTCCAATTGCTTTTGGTGAAATCATTACTGGTGACGATCATTCTCCAAGACTGGGGCGTCTGCTGATCGGTGGCACGGAAAATCGTGGAAAGGGACTGGGAACCAGATTCATTCAGCTACTTATCCAGGAAAGCAAAAAACTATTTAATCCTGATCTGATGTATTTGTTTGTTCTGGAGGATAATTTAGGTGCGATCAGGTGTTATGAAAAAATAGGATTTATATTTGATTCCGAAATACGCATATCCGAGAATTATAATGGCGTGCAAAAATCAATATTGTTAATGACCCTGGCCCTAAAATGAATACAAAAAAGCTGTTAACAAATGCTGCATTTTTATTGATCACATTGATTAATGTTGGATGTGACCAGATTTCCAAGCATATCGTAAGAAATAAAGTAAGTAATTACGAGACTATTAGCCTCATTAAAAATCACTTTGTACTAACCAAAGTAGAAAACACAGGTGCCTTTTTAAGTGTTGGAAGTGCACTTCCTGATTTTTTAAAGTTTCTCCTGTTATCCATCATTCCATTGCTTGCACTCAGTTATGGAATTGTTTATCTGGTTTCAAAACCAAATCTGACTAAGCTCAGTGCATTGGCGCTTAGCTTTGCGATAGGCGGCGGGATTGGGAATATATATGACCGGATTGTTCACGGGTCCGTAACAGATTTTTTGCATATTGATCTGGGTATTGTTCAAACCGGCATTTTTAATATGGCAGATGTTTCAATTACTTTTGGTATGGTTCTGTTTTTTGTTCAGTCTTATTTGGGAAAAAGAATACCAAGGTAGTTTAATTTGTGATTGGCTTTTAGGCTTAATGTCCCTATCAAGATATTTCGTTGGAAGATTTTTCCGGAGTCTGTAAAATGAATGTTTTCTTGAGACTTTTTCGTGAAATGCAGGCTGAATATCGAAAAACTAGTTTTGATTTTTTCGGTTTGCTCGACCGTTCAGCCCGTCTACGCCGTTCAGACCGGGTCGGGCAGACCGCCTTGCCTGCTAAAACTAAAAAACTCCCGTTAACAGGAGTTTTTTGTTTTTAAAAAGAAATTTTAAGTTATGCTCCAACCAGACGTCGGATGATGTTCAGGGCAGATCCTGCTTTGAACCACTCGATTTGCTGGGCATTGTAAGTATGATTGACCGGAAACTCATCAACAGTTCCGTCATTATGATGCAGAACAATCGTCAAAGGCTGACCTTCTGCAAAGTTTTCCAGACCAGTGATATCAATCGTGTCA
>Ga0265797_10005962_pt1 | contig 17544 bp, 20 predicted proteins | sample P2T30metagenome_FD_192433 | JGI IMG/M metagenome (GOLD analysis project Ga0265797, IMG submission 192433) | Plant litter microbial communities from East Loma Ridge, Irvine, California - P2 T30 | ecosystem: Environmental > Terrestrial > Plant litter > Unclassified | place: USA: California...
TGGGGGTGGAGAGATGGAGGTTGTGGATTCTACTGCTTGGGGGGCGGTGGAGGAGGAGGATGGGGGTAGTGGGGAGGAGAGTGAGTGGGAAATGGGAGATTTGACGTTGGATGGCGAGTGGGCTGGGGAGGTTGTTTGGGGTGGGAGTTGGAATGGCAGGGAGGTTGATTTGAGGAAGATAGAGTGGTGAGATACATGTATGTAAAGGGCTTGGCGTGGCTTGCGAGCTAAATAGTCATTTGGTTTTTGTCATATTCGTGTTCTTGCAATCTGTCTGGGGTTCCTAGCGAGTGCTTTGTTCGCTTCTTCATGTCGTTACTGTTCGTGCTGTGTTTCGCATCGTTCTCGTCATGTCCTTTCGCCGTGCCAAATTGCTTAGAGCTTAGCGCCTCCGCTGACCTCCCAGGCTTTCGGGATCCACTCCTCGACATCCTCGAGAAGTTCCTTCGGCTTCTCCAGGGCCTAGAGGAAAAAGTTAGTCTCATACTTCACCGAAAGGGAAGCATGAATATTGTCAAACTTACCGCAAAATGACCACCTCCGTCGTGACGCTTGTAGTGAACAAGGTTCGCAATAGTGCCAGCCCAGCTGCCAGGAACTGGGAACAACTCGTTCGGGAAGAGAGAGTAGCCCAAAGGTTTGTTGAGGAAGGGACCCGGGGGTGAGGAACTCATCCACTTCACGAGAGGTCAGTACAGGATTTTTCCAAAGGGTGATATCAGTGCATGGTCGACTTACTTTCGCGATGTTCAAGCGACGAGAACCTTCCTCGGAGTTTCCTTGCTGTCCGCCCATCTGTTAGCGTTAGTCATAATTTCGGTTTGCGTTGTAGCTGGGTGGGATGGATTGACTTACGCCCCTGTAGGGATAGATGCAACGAGGGAAAGTGTCGGTGAGGAAGTAGAGCGAGACGCTGGCCAGAATTTCCTGTCGTTTGTCAGCCTTGATTGTACGATGTCCAGACCGTAAGCCATCTTACCTCAACGGAGGGATCCTCATCACTCCATTCGAGGAACTTCTCGCCGATCCTAGGACCTGTTAGCTGGCGTATTAGTTTGATGCCTTCTAGAACGACTCACCAGCTCAACATGGCAATCGGGCTAGCCGCCAGAGCCAAACCAATTGTAGCAGTCCTCGTTCCATGCTCGAGGGCATACGCAGCACCATGCTCCACGAATTCCTTGCCGCGGGGCATAGCCTTCGCCTCGGCCTCGTCGATCTTCAATTCATCCTTGTTCTCCGGCTCGCCCATGGCGATCATGTTGAGATGCATGCCGACACAAGCATCCGAAGTGGAAGCCTGGACTCTGCTGACGAAAGATCCGAGATCGCCGCCTTGGGCTAGGTACTTGCTGAAGCCCAGGCCGCGCATGAGCTTGTCCAGACATGTGGCGGCTTGCGCGATGCTGTAGTCCTGATCAAGCGGAGGGCCAGAGGAGAAGGCGTAGCCAGGCAGCGAGGGAACGATGACGTGGTACGGCAATTCTTCCGGAGTTGGGTATTTCTTCTTGAGCAGCTCGAGCACGCCCAAGAACTCGAGGATGCTGCCAGGCCAACCATGGTAGAAAGCGATGGGGATCGCATCCTTCTTCTTGGAGAAGAGAGCGAGGAAGTGGACGTCGACCTCAATGCCTTGGTCGTCCTTGATGAGCGCGGTGAAGTTGGGAGTGGCGTTGATGCGGTCCTCTTGCTTGCGCCAGTCGAACTTGGTGGTCCATTCCTCTTTGGCGTTGGCGAGCCATTCGCGCTTCATGCCAAAGCGGCGGCCGGCATTGGTGTTCTCAAAGGTAGGCGCCGCGATGGGTGAGAGCTTGACCAGGTCCTTGAGTTGTTGGAGCTTCTCTTCTGGAACATGAGCCTTGAATGGTTTCGGCTGTAGGGTGGCGCCTGGAGGAAGAGTAGAGTAGTCTGCCATGATTGTGATGTCGTATGTAAAGGGTGTCCGGATGTTGAAATGTCAATGTGGGAGAGCACGTTTGTTGAAGAGTGGAGTTTAAATATGGCACTCTTCAAAGGGTCCACTCCTGCCTTCCTTCTTGGGAGTTGCGTGCGATGTGAGTGGATTCTCGGGGTTAAGCACACGTGAGAGCATGTGGCTGACTCGCATGAAGTTCGAGCTAAGGTGTCGTGCAAGCGATAGCTGGAGCAGTCGGCAGTCCAGTTTAGGATGCCGGTGTCAAAACGTCACCATCGGGGTTGCCAAGGAGGAACATTGAATACATCGTGTTTGTCAGCCAAAACCAGAGCAAGACACCGTTGTGTTCCACTGCAGATATATGTAGCAGATGCGGAGTCGCACGATTATCAATCGACGCGCAGGTGTTCTGCTTCATACCAGTTCAGTGGTCTTCCAGCTTCAAACTCGGCATTCACATATCGGACGTACTGGATGATAGCGATGGCTGAAACTGTGCATAACGAAACTAGAATCTCGGAGCCGGAACTGACTAGACGCACAAGTTATGAACAAGAACAACTTCGAAACATCCTGGCCAGATGCTACAGTAGATCTCCTCCAGCTGCTGCTCGGACCAACAACAAGGAACATGGATGGACTTGCGGTTTGTGTGCCCCTCAATTCCGGGGTTCGTCAACCAGCCAAACTCTAAAACAGCCATACCACACTCCCTAGACTAGAAAGAGGAACCGAGTGATACTTGCCATCACAAGCCATCTCCAAACTCAACCGGCGCCTCTCGCCATCGATACCCAGGATGAACTACCTCCTCTTCGCCCAAATCCCGCTCCTCCTAATCGGCACCTGGCTCTTCACAGCCTTCATGACAACCAGCTTCCCAACCCTCCGCGCCAAAAGAATATGCCTCTTAATCGCCCACCCCGACGACGAAGCAATGTTCTTCTCGCCCACACTACTCTCCCTCGCCCGCCCAGAACTCCAAAACAGGATCTTCATCCTGTGCCTCAGCAGCGGCGACGCAGACGGTCTTGGCCACATTCGCAAAAAGGAACTGGTCAAATCCGCTCTACTCCTGGGAATCCCGTCCGCGGAGCAAGTCGTCGTGGTCGAAGATGAGAGGTTTCAGGATTCCATGACCAAGAACTGGGAAGCGAAAGAAGTGTCCAAAGTGCTACAGCACTACTTCGCGCCGAAAATGAAGACCATGTCCGCCGACGCCGCTCCAATCGCTATGATCGACGCCCTAATCACCTTCGATGAAAACGGCGTGAGCAGCCACCCAAACCACATCTCCCTCTACCACGGCGCGTCAACTTTCTTACGAAACTTAATGCAAAGGCATTCTGGCTGGGAGAACCCGGTCAAGATGTACACGCTTACGACGACGAATTTCGTGCGCAAGTACAGCAGTATTGTCGACGCTATGGTTTCTGTGGTTATGAGTATTTTCCAGAAGAAGAAGAGTGGAGATTGTCCTACGCCGATTTTGGCGGTGAGTGGGGTGGGGGATTATAGGAAGGCGCAGATGGCGATGACGAGCGCGCATGTGAGTCAGATGAGGTGGTTCCGTTGGGGGTGGATTGGGGTTAGTCGGTATATGGTTGTTAATGATTTGGTGAGGGTGAAGGGGCTGTGAGGTTGATGCGTCTGAAAGTGTAAACGTTGAGGCACATAATGCCGTTCTAATTCTATGCATATCCTCTAATATCTTTACATTCTCGCCACTCGGAGGCCAAATAAATGACCACAACCTAGAACACCGCATACCCCTTGTAGAACATATATCCCAAATTCGACAACACCGCAACCAAAGCATAAGGCAGCTGCATCTCAATCACACTCCAAACCCACAGCGTGCCCAAAGGCGGCGCCTGCTTCATCACCGCATAGTAATCGTACACATTGCCCACATGGATAGTGTAGCAACCCGCGCCAACACCGACCACCAAAAAGAAAAGCTGCCTCGCCACCTCAATCTTGCGCGCAGTCTTGGACCGCATGACATAGATCATCAGCCAGAGAATCGGCAAGACCAAAAAAGTTCGTTTCCAGATTGGAAGCCATTCGATTTCTTGTCGGTATTGTTGGAAGGTCAACACGTCTAGTGTGAAGTGGAACATGGTCAGGCAGACGGCCCAGAAGACAGCGTCTCCTATTGGGCCTATGGGCTCGCCATCGCCGAGTCCGGCTTCGAGGATGTTGCCAGTCTCGTCGCGGGCGAGTCCATCGTCGTGCTGCTTGGCGAAGGGCTGGCCTTGCTCAAGTAGATGTTTCCTTTCCTCGACAAGGTCTAGTAAGGTTTTGCCTTTGGGTCCTGAGCGATCCGGTTGGGCAAGTTTGATTTTGGGCGCAGAGGTTGGGGCCTCAACTGGCTTGTTTGAGGATTTGGCGGCTGCTCGACGCTCGCGGCGGTTGCGTGGTTGCTCGCTCTCTTCGGCCATTGTTGATTTGTGGTGACGTTGCTGATGATGAGGAGGGAGGTTGAAGACGCAGCGTACCAGCCGCAAGAGTGGTTACGGATCGTTGGTACGGTGTATGATCGAATTTGACGTATTGTCTAAGAGTGCCGTGTCCGCAGAGTCGTTGTACCCAGATCCGGTTATCGCATGGCAACTGTCGTAAAAAGCGTGGCCAGCCGTGGCAAAGGGTGGTATATTTCTCGACATGTCCTATTTTTGGGTGGCTGCGTTGTGAGGGTGATCCAAGCGTGGGCGGTTTAAGTGCCTAGCGCGTAAACTTACGCGCGCCTGCCACACCCTTCCCGCCCCTCAGGCTTCATCTTCACGCAGCGAACGAGCACATCCCAGCCACGGCAGCCTCCCAATAATCCACTCGCTACCACACTTACGCTCGCTACATAGGCCACCGCCAGCGCACGCCCGCCAACGGCGCACATCTTTCTCTGCGACACCCATCTCCCACGACCCGCGCTCTCTGCTACTGCTACCGTCGCCGTACGCATCCCTCGAGCAGCATCCTCCTCCTCCTCGGCACGCCCTTGCCACCGCCGCAATGGGTTTCGGCGATTTCTCTTCGATATGCGAGCGCACACCTCTGCCGCTGTGTCCCTTGGTGGGAGCGAAGTCGGCTATCACTGGATCACACTTCACGCAGTCGCAATGCTACTCGCGGTCGATTGAGCTGGCAAACACAATCATTTTCCAGGGCGCCGCTGGTTTTGCGCACATCATTGCGCTGATCATGCTGGTGATCATGATCATTCATGTCAGGAGCAAGTTCACAGCAGTCGGTACGTGCATTGGAAAGGGTCGAGGATCGAGGACAAAAAGCAGCGTTGGGAACAACATGGTCGGAATGTGATGGTGAAGAACTTGGCTAACAACTTTACTTCAGGCCGCAAGGAGATCACAACCTTCTTCTACTTGTACACCCTACTTACCATCATCTCGCTTGTTATCGACTGCGGTGTCGTACCGCCTGGATCCGATGCATACGCATACTTCGTTGCTGTGCAATGCGGTCTTGTCAGCTCCACATGTATCTGCTTGATGATCAACGGCTTCGTCGGTTTCCAGCTCTATGAAGATGGCACAACCCTCTCGGTATGGCTGTTGCGCGTCTGCAGCGTGGCCATGTTCGCCATCAGCTTTGTCGTCGCTCTTCTCACCTTCAAGGGCTGGGCGGGCTTGGGCCCAGAGAGCACGATCGGCCTCTTCGTGGTCCTCTACATTTTCTCCGCGATCTTCCTCTTTGTCTACATCGTTATGCAGACTCTGTTGGTCATTGGTACGCTGCAGGAGCGCTGGCCACTGTGGCACATTGGGTTCGGTGTTCTGGCTTTCGTCATCGGCCAGGTCCTCCTCTACGCCCTCTCCGAGATTATCTGCTCTAACGTGCAGCACTACATGGACGGCCTCTTCTTTGCAACCCTCCTAAACTTGTTGGCGGTCATGATGGTCTACAAGGTATGTACCAATTCTCGCGGCATATGCTACTTCTTTTACTAACGTTCGTCTAGTTCTGGGACTTCATCACCCAGGAAGATCTCGAATTCTCCGTCGGCCAGCGCCCCAACAACTGGGAAGTGAAGGAACTCCTTCCCTACGGCGACGACTCTGACGTCCGCCGAAACACCCTCTACGATAACTCCGATTACACCGCCAGCACCTACCACCAGTCTGGAAACAATGGCCGTAGCAGCATGTACGGCGGCGGCTACTGATCCTGGATTTCGTTGTCGCTCTCGTCTTCACTTCTCCAAAAGATGAAAAGAACTAACCCTTCTTTCTCCTCTTTTCTTTCTTTCTTCCCGTAAGAAAGATTTCTGCATCGTATTCGGCATTCTTAATTTTGTCTGCATTATGGGAGCCGGCGTTTTCTTCATAACGAGTCTCTTTATTCCTCCGAGACGATCTAACTCTTGCGATTTTAGCGGCAGGGGAAAAATTACGGGAGACACTTTGGGTTTGGAATTGGTTTGGGACGGGAATTTTGGTTTTTTGATGCTGCACTCACACATACTACTTGCTTGTATGATTAATGTCACGAGATGCTGAGACCTGCTCTGCTGGCTCTTGTGGACAGGTCTCTTTGCAGCATGATGTCTTTATGATTCTCTTATTCTTTCATGACTCTCTTACTCACGATTCTTTTGCTTACTTCATTTTTGGTGGGCTTTGCTTTAGCTGACTTCATCAGAGCCTCGCCTAATCTTCCGAATACCTGCAAGATCGCCTTTCACTACTGACGCTGCTCTCTTAATGATGAGACAAAATACTCCAACCGGCCGGCTCCAGCACCGCACTACAACATACATCAAGACCCTCTCTGCTTCAATATCCACCTTTGCATCACGTGCCTACCCTGCCTTGTCAGACCATACCGCATACCCAAAACTGCATCCCCTACTCATGCCGAGTCAACAAGTACACTCCCGCCTACGTAATGGCACAGCGATTACAGCAGCAGCCCAAAGCAGCAAGTGAAGAGATCATCTCAGCGAAGCCTGATCTGGTGTAAGTCACCACGCCTCACTCTTCTTCGTCGCGCTGCGCGCATGGTCTGAGCGTTGCTGAGCAGTCACGCGCATGGCGTCTGTTTGTTCACGAGAAATTTTGCTCAAAACACCTACACAACTCTCACGCAGCTGGCACACTCCCGCCAGTACACGCCGACCTCTGGACGGGCATTGCACACTCGGGATTCTCCCATTGCGCATCATCATGGATATCCTAAAAGGAACAATTCTCGAAGGCGAAACAAGCATCCCTGAAGGATGGTCAGACGTTGTGAAGGCGGTCGAGAAGGATCGCGAATCAATGGTCAAATACACCGAAAACATCACGAAACGCGAGTTATCACCCATTGCAGTCATGTTCCAGAGGTCAGATTCGGTCGCAGAGATCGACACCCATTACGGACTGCTCGGAGAGATTTTGGACCGCCACGAGGCGACAATTCACTCAAGGTGGCTGAACAAGAGCAAAGCCCAACGCCGCGCAATCATCTTGAATGCATGGAGAGCAGACATGGCACCGTCCCACCGCCCTGACTGGGAGTGTTTGTCGGACGGGAAGATGGTGGCTCGAGGACATCTCACGTACGAGGATTGGGAAGCGCTGAGGTGCCCACAAATCAACCAGGCGAACCTTACAAAACCACGGAGCCTGCTACTGTTCCTCTCATCGCGCGCCAGGAACCACCCAGCGAATTTTGCGGCTGCAGATCTGGCCGCTATGAATATAGGCATATCTCTCGACTTCCTCCAATGCGGTCACTTGCCTGACTACGTCATGATGTTTACAGCTCAAAAAAACGTCGCAACCTACGGCAAGCTGGTGAAGGTTGATATGCAAATGGAGGAAAGCGAACGTCCTCACATGCTTCAATGCCTACCAGTGGGCGAGGGTTTGTTGGTTCTCCAAGCACAAGAGCGTATCTTGCAATTCTTGGTCGCATGTGCGAGGCACATTCTGCATGACGTTCCAGACATGGAGGTTTTTACTGGTCCAAAAGCGCCTTCGCACAAACTCCCCGATATCAAGGCTACTGGCTTTGCATCATTGGCAGTCATGGTCGCGGAAGCTCCTTACCGTGTCCCGAGACAGCTTGACCTTGATCGGATTGTCTCATTGCTGGCTGCCAAACGCAGTCAGGCTGCGGATCACCTGAGATCTATCCGAGAGGATCCAGGATACTTTCATCGTTATTTCAACGAGGTGAGCGAGCATCGTCTTGAGATGCTTGTAGACAAGAATGGCTTACCTAACCCGGATCTGGAGCCTAAGCACGAAGTGGAGTACTGGACCCGAGTGCTATATGACGCTGTATTCACCGACTTCCTGCACTTTGAGATGTTCACGGAGCTCTTCACCCAAGCTGAAGCTTTGCAACATTTGTTCAGATCCAACGCTACCAACATCCAACCCGAACGCGACCTGCCAGAACCATGCATGCATGCCATACTCAAGTTCAGATATTTCCTCAACGAAGCATTGTGTCTCATGTCGCAAAGAGTGCCTGTCTTTCATTCTTTGCCGTGGCGCGAGCATTACTTCTGCACTGTCATGAAGAAAGACCCAGGCTTCGGATCAGCACTCCTTGACTGGAAGCGGCCTTGTCGAATGAATCTCGTTCAGCGTCGCCTGCACAAATATTTGTCTCGATTCAACGCTTTCAAGAAAAGAGGCTCATCAATTCATGAGCCTGAGAACTTGACCATGTCTGAGATAAAGATGTACGGCTGGCCGACACTCATGGATGGGCTCAACAGTCTTCTCGAGTCCGAGCCTCAAGCAAAGGCAATGATAACACCGTTTGTTGCCTCCGCCATCGGCGAGCTTTCGATCTTGTCAGAGTGTCTGCATCAGTTGGAGATCTATCAGCCTTGGGCCCGGACATATGACACGATGTTGACCGAAGGTCGAGTCATGCTTTTCGAATTCGACCACGACAAGCACTTGGAAGATACAGAGTATCTCATGTGTCGGTCTCTCTATCTTTGCGGTGAGTCTCTAGGACGACTGGGCGCGCCTACCAATGGAAGGTTCGCGTATCCCATCGACGAGCGTATGACCAGGGAGAGCGTCACAGCTTTGAGGGAAGCGGAAAGCAATCTTGACGCTTTCTGGGGTGTCATCGATGGGCAGATCACGAAGACATTCGGTCCGGTGAAGCGAACAGCTATTCATCGCTTTGTTACACAGTCCTTTGAACTACAGCGTACACCAGCCTGGATTGAGCCACGCAAAAACAAGCCACGAGGTTTCCAGCATCTTGTTGCACCATTTGCCGGGCTGGAGCTTGATCATCGTCGAACAACCGAGCAAGCAAACCCAAACGAGGGACAAACGACCAAGCTCAAGACAAAAACGAAGACACGGGGAGCCTCAGTCCAAGAGATACCACAGGCCGGTGCTCAAGAGGCTTTCGACCACAACAAACACGACGAGGCACCCAAGTTCGCGGTGGACGCTCGCGCGCTGAAAGTCTTCAAAACTATTTTCTTCACCCCAAGCATCTCCGCCACCCCAGGTGCAATCAAATGGCCTGACTTCCTTCACGCCATGACTTCAGTTGGTTTTGCGCCAGAAAAGCTGTTTGGCTCGGTTTGGCACTTCAGTCCCACCCACAAGGACGCGAAGAGGAGCATCAACATCCATGAGCCGCATAAAGACGGGAAAGCAGCAGATAAGATCCCCTATCGCGATGCAAGGAGTATTGGTCGGCGCCTCAGCCGTGCTTATGGTTGGGATGGGTCGAGGTTTTCGTTGGCGGAGAAGTGAGAACAGTGAAGTGAAGGGAAGAGCCGAGTTTGTGGTTGGCGGAGAAGTGAGAACAGTGAAGGAGTAGACATCGCATCGGTAGTTCTACTTATTTTTGAGAGCCATTGTGCGACGGTACGAGAAGTTCGAGACGGAATTTCATATCGCCAACAGTCAGTTGAAAACAGCGAATGAGTCGATTCACATGTCAGGCTTCACTCCATCTTGCGAGTACTCAGACCTCACTTTACTTATGGTTGCCCCACGCGACTGGTCCGAGCGCGGCGGGACAGTCACGCGCATACAACACGTTCATTCACACAGACTGCAAAGCCTGCGCTTCAGGTTGCAACCTGCGTCAACACAAAGACATACACCTCGACCACATCTGCACCTCTCAAGAGTGCTGAGCGCACCATGGATCCGAACCCAGGAATCTCGGATGAAGCGTACGACGCAATGAAGCGCAAAGTGAAGGAGCAAAAGAAAATGCAAGTACGCGCCGCAGATTATTATGCAGCAGGCCTACGGCTCACACCGCCTCCAATGCTTACTCTGCCCAAACCTTACGTTCGCGAGACAAGATCTCGACAAGCAAAACGCATTCATGACACCTTCGCTCTTCTGAAAGCGATCCTGGACCGACACGAAGCAAAAATTCACAAACGATGGCAGGACAAAAAGCCGAAACAGCGTCTCGAGGTCCTTCGCAAGGCTTGGAAAACTGATATGGCGTTGTCTCATCGTCCAGATTTTCTTGTCAGCGGAGGCGGATCGCATTTCAATGTCGACGAAGCCCATATGTGGCCGTACATCAACCAAGAGGATCTGCTGAAGCCGCGCAACCTCTTGTGGTTCATGGCAACACGCGGTCGGCACCACCCATCGACGTTTGCCGCTACGGACATTCAGGCGATGGACTCGAAAGTACTTGTTGGAGCCGGTCTCTTTCGCGGTGATCTACCCGATCACGTCATGATGTTCACAGCTAGTCAAGACTCCGAGTCCTATGGAGAATTACTGCATGTTCACGAGCACGCGCTTGCAGCAAAGTGGCTGGATCTAGGCCTGGCATTCACGGTGACTCATGGCCTTCTTTTGCTTGAGGCGCAAAAAAGAATACTGTCGTTTTTAGTCGCCTGTGCAAAATTAGTCCTCCACGATGTGGATGATCTCTTGCAGTGCCCGAAGCTTGCAGCGCCGACACTTTCAGAGGAGACAGGAGACGGCTTCGTTTCGCTGGCTGCAGCGACTGCCAGGGCCCCATACTTACCGCCTGCACACCTTGACTTCGACAGAGTCCTTTCTTTATTGGCCGCAAGACGTGATCAAGCTGCCAATCACCTGTTGTCTCTCCGGGAAGATCCGGGCTACTTTCGCGACAATGCACTGGAAATCCAAGAACATCAAAAGGAGAATGTCAAGGTTGGTGATCCTTCAGCGCCGAGAGATATTGATCCGAGCAACCGGAAACATCAAATCATCTACTGGAGCATAGTGTTTGGTGAAATGCTCTTGACAGACCACATGCAGTACGAAATGTATGCAGAACTTCATGCTCAGGCGCAGAGTTTGAGACAAATGTCCGAGTCATTTTCTCGCGCCATCCATCCGGAAAGTACACTGCCGGAAAGCTACTTGCACGCATTGCTCAGATTCCGATTCTACCTCAAGGAAGCTTTCAACATTGTATCGCAGAGCAAGTTACCTTTTGCAGGATCTCCACCTTGGCGCAATCACTATCGTCGTCAGGTACTCGACTCCGACACGGGTGCCGCCAAACTTACCACTAAGGACCCTTGCCGTCTTACTCCGATTCAGCTACGCCTACAGTCATTTCTAACGAAGTTTGCATCGTTCAAAGATAGGTCGTACGCAAACGAAGAACACAAGGATTCAACCGCGCTGAGCATGAAGACCATAGGAATCCCCAGGATCATGGACAGCGTCCAGCATCTGGTCGAATCAGAGGCTGAAGCGAGAGAGATGCTGACACCGTACATTGCTTCTTCACTGGGAAACCTGGCAACCATCAGCGAATGCCTACGTCAGCTAGATCTCTATCAGCCCTGGGCAAGCACCTTCGACCGAGCTATGACCGTTGGGCGGTTCGAGACACTGCGCTCAGAATATGACAAGCGATCAATGCTAGTCGAGGCTAAGATTGGCGAAGCTCTCGAAGCATTCGATAGGAATCCAGCACTGGGCCAGATGGGACGTCTCGGCGCACCGATCGAGGGGAGATTCTTGTATCCTATCGGGAAGCGCAAGAACAAACAAATTGTTGCGACCCTCAAGAAGGCAGAGAGCGATCTAGACCGATTCTGGAGCGGTCTTGACACACAACTGGCGATTGCATTGGGTCAAATGAAAGAAACGTATCTCCAACGATTCCTCACGCAATCGCGCGATCTGCAAAGGACGCCTACGTGGGTGGAGCCCACGAAGGACACACCCAAGACTGTGCGCTTACACACATCAATCAAGGAGCTGGATCTGAACCGTCAACTGCTGACAGAGCGAACGATATCTGAAGACAAGCAAATTGCTCAGGCGAAGGTGAAGACAAAAACCCGCAGAGACACGAAACCAGCGGGGCTCGATGGCGATGCTCATGGAGTCGAACCTCTCGAGGACCAGATCAGAGCAACAGAGAATGTCACCACCGAAGAGCATAACACAATTTTCAAGCTCAATGCTCGAGCTCTCAAGGTCTTCAAAACCATCTTCTTCACAACATCCATCGACGCGACGCCAGGCGAGGTTTCTTGGGCCGACTTTTTGTATGCCATGAAGGCGATTGGGTTTGCTCCGGAAGCGATGGGCGGTTCTGAGTGGCACTTCCATCCAGAGACTGTGGAAGTCAAGCATGGCATTGTGTTTCACAGTCCGCACCCTAACTCCAAGATGCCCTATCAGGTTGCGAGGCGTCATGGGCGAGACTTGAGACGTGCGTACGGGTGGGAAGGCCACATGTTCACATCAGCTTGAATGGAAAGGACTGCTTGAGGTTTGGCAGAAGCGAGACGGTTTTGGATCAAAGGAAGACCGTAGGATTGATAGCTTTCGCACTGGACAGCCACCGCGTCCTAGATTTCCACCGCTTGGACCGAACAGTAGCATAAGAATAATCAGAAAATTCCAATGAGCAAGTACAACCTATTGAAGGCGCATAGTGGTTCTGCAGCGCGACGTAGAAAAAGGCGTCTTGCTTATTGAAGTCATTTTAAACCTTCTGGGTCGCTCGAGGTCTAAATGTTGAGGACTAGTATCGTCGAGAACATCTGAATTGTAACATTTGTTAAATGGTGGTAGATTCGTAGCTCAAGTCTCCATATCTGAGTGTGGACAAAAGGAAGACGACTGGAGTGTCACAGTAGACGTGACGATGAGGCAAGCTCGCTGACTCAGCAAAATCCATAAAGTCCAAAACCATCGTTCCACCAAACATCTTTCTATCAATAACCAACAATGTATACACCACGTAGCTCCGCCAGGCTAAGCAATACCTGCAGCAAATACCTCAAACACCAGCGATCACGACCATACTCTTCCCAACCCACCAGCCCTCCTCCGCCACCGCCCACAGCCGGCGCCGCGAAACTCACAACCCGCCGCTTGATATCCCTCCACGGCCCCGAAGCACCCAAGTTCCTCCAAGGCATAATCACAAACAATCTGCGCCCAGACTCTCGCACAGGCTTCTACTCCGCCTTCCTGACAGCGCCGGGCAAAGTGCTCAACGATGTCTTCGTCTACCCAACTTTAGGCTCGAAGTGGCACGCGGAAACACACAAAAGCGAGGATCTAGGCTACCTTGTGGAGGTGGATGCGGATGATGCGGCGGCTTTGTTCAAGCATGTCAAGAGGCATAAGCTGCGCGCAAAGCTCGCGCTGCGGATGCTGGATGAGGGCGAGCTGGACGTGTGGAATGCCTGGAGGGACGACGAGCGCTGGACGGCGCATTCGCAGGGCGCGAACGAGGATGGCACGATTAGCTTGACGGATTGTCGTGCGCCTGGGATGGGTCAGAGGATACTCTTGCCTTCGTCTAGCTCAGGGAGCGGTGTGGTGGGGAACACAGCGGCGTTGGAAGGTCTAGAGGAGGCACCGTTGAGCGCATACACGATTCGGAGATATCTGCGAGGCGTGGCGGAAGGACAAAAGGAGATTCCACGGGAAGAAACGCTGCCGATGAATGCGAACATTGACCTCATGAAGGGCATTGATTTCAAGAAGGGTTGCTATATTGGACAAGAGCTCACGATCAGGACGCATCACACTGGTGTTGTGCGGAGGCGCATACTTCCTATCTCGCTTTACAACCCGGCTACTGGACCACCAGAGAAGCTCGAGTATGATAACTCACTTGCTCTTCCATCGCCTGAGCGCGACACGGAAATCCGAAAGGATGACAAGAGAAAACGACCAACAGGCAAATTCATCGCCAGCATCGGCAACATCGGTCTTGGTATGTGCAGACTGGAACAGATGACCGATCTTGTCGTCTCTGGTGAACCCAGCCCGTACACTCCCGAGGACAAATTCACGGTGCAGGTTGCGGAAGAGAATCTTGGTCTGAAAGCCTTCGTACCGGACTGGATTCGCGGCCAGATTCGTGGACCTAAGATCCAGAAGCGAGTCGAGTAGCTATGCTCATTGCCCTGCGATCCAGCCCTCGCCACCACCAAGCACGCGTGTGCCCTCGTCTAGATCCCTGGTCTGACGCTTGCCCAGCCATTGTGGTCGCAGGTTGATCTTCGTCTGCTCAATTTTCCAACCACGGCCGCCTTCTACGTACACAGCTTCACCATTGATACTTGGGTCGGCCGCTACGCCCATCAAGATCCTGGCTATGTCTTCTGGCATGTTGCCTGGAAGTCCGGCAGCGTCCCAGTGGTGCTCCACGCCTTGTGTCAGGCGAGTGCGAGTCATCCAGGGACAAACTGTGTTTGTTCTGATGGCGTGCGGCTTTGACTGGTTGAGTGTACTGTCCGGCGTCAGTATCAAGACACGACGTAGCATGACAGCACGCGGAACTCACCTGCGAAGAACTCTCATCAACCCCATCACACCATGTTTGCTAGCCACATACACGTAGAGTCCTGGATCTTCACGGAACGCTGCCACGCTTGATGTGAAAGTCAGACTCTTGTCCACCGGAGCAGCGCTGGCTTCTTCGCCCTTGGCTGGCTGCCGAAGGTATACGCTTGCTAGCCGTGCAAAGTACAATGGACCTTTCAGGTTGACGTCGACGATATGGACGGAGCTTTTGGGTTCTTCTCGGACGCTTTCGAGCGTGAGCTCGGGACTCATGAGGTTACCTTGTTCTCCGAGCCCAGCATTCGAGATAGCATGATCGATTCGTCCGAAAGCTTGGTATGCTGCGTCAAAGAGGGCGAGATTGTCGGCATACGAGGTCACATCGCAATGGATGAACTTCACAGTGGCTGTTGATGAATGCAGTTCTCTTTCGAGGGATTGAGCTGGATCATCGAGGACGTCTCCAAAGAAGACGTGGGCTCCGGCATCGTGAAGGAGGTGAACGAGGACAGCACCGATACCTATGGCGCCCTGGTGGACATCAGGCTTGTATCATAACTGTAAATATATGTAGAACATACTCCTGTAAGAACAACGACTTTGCCACTTAGATTGTTGCTTGAGGGTGGGTGGAATTGGTTTGACATGGTAATGATTGATGGTGGTCTGGGATTGGGATTGGTCTGCCGATATCTTCACGTTTTACCAACAAATGATTTCACCAGCAGCTCTACCATGTCATCTTATAGCTCGGCATTCAATTCATTCATGTATTCGTTTCGGCAATTGATATGTCTCCACCATCCATTCCTGCCCCTCTCCACGCTCTCGCGCGGAGATCTTCCGAGAAGCAGCGTCACTTCTCGATTTTGTCCAAAACGTTTGGCTCTAGCTCATTTAGATCGCCGTCGCAAGCAACATTATTCAACCGCAACACCAACCTTCCGCAAACTCGCACACCCAACCAACAACTAAAAATGTCAACACCAACCCTCGCCCTCCCAGGCCAAGCCCTCGGGCCCTCCTCATCCAACGCCCCCGGCCCCGGAACCCACATCCAATCCTCCCACCTCTACTCCTCCCTCGCCGGCGCCCTCACCTCAGCACCCTCAAAATCAAAACTCGCCCCCCAACCCACCGTCTCCATAACCCGCGCCGCAGGCCCCCTCGTCCCCGAAACCGGCACCATCGTCCTAGGCCGCATCACACGCACAAACCCGCGCCAAGCCAACCTGTCCATCCTCGCCCTCGGCGCCGCCGGCGAACATACCTGCCGCGACGTTTTTCCCGCGATTATTAGGCAGCAGGATATTCGCGCGACGGAGATTGATAAGGTTAAGGTTGCGGAGAGTTTTAGGGTGGGGGATGTTGTGAGGGCGGTGGTGATTAGTTTGGGGGACGAGAGGAGTTATTTTTGTAGTACGGCGAGGAATGAGTTGGGGGTTGTGATGGCTGTTAGCGAGGCGGGGAATCAGATGGTGCCGGTTAGTTGGAGGGAGTTTGTGGATGAGAGGACGGGGGCGAAGGAGGGGAGGAAGGTTGCGAAGCCTGTGTGAAGAGGCTTGCGATGGATGGAAGAGGGAGATTTTAGAGGCGAGTTTGAAAAGAGAAGAGATGATGGAATTGCCATTGGAGGATATTGCCACCCACGTTGCTGGCTGGAGGACGTCGATACCGGGCGAAGGCCATGTATACTGCAGCCGCAAGACGATGCTGCCAGTCATACGACAGCACCACCACGCGGCCAACAGTCATGTCTCCAGGAGCGGCGCCAGAGCTGCATACACACGCAGCGACGTGTCGAGCGGTACCCATGGGCTTTCACCAGTGTCGACATGAAGGAAATCACAAAGGCGAACGGAGACGATTAAGCGACCGCGAGGCACGACTCGGGATGGTTGAGAGCACTCAGATAGAGTCAAGTAAATACCAGAATCAGCTCAATGGGTGCTTTGCGCATCATTACACGATAAATCTGTACCGGCTGTCAATTCTTTTTCTCAATAAAGTATCATCAGCCTTTGATGCTGAGATTCTTGTCTGCTGGCGACTTGGTGTCGCTGTCCGCTTTACAATCTGGCAGAGAATATGCGTACGATGAATCTAGTAGGCTCATGCATCCGCCGTATTGGAACGTTCCTCGGCGGTGCGAGGACAAGAAGGCAGAAGGAAGGAGCCACCCTGTTCATTGGGTGCTTATTTCAACATCATCTCTAAGTCTCATGGCCTTGGGATCCGGACACGCGATCGCGTCCTTTTAACGTCACATTCTCTCACCAAGTCTAAAAAGCATACCGTAACCAAACAAGCTGTGCTGCATCATACATAGACTCATATGCAGCCTTAGTGATCGACCTTGCAGAAGCCGAAGACCAACCCAGACGAAACGAACGATTTGCAGCGAAAGATCGTCAACTGTGCACCCTTGAACCACACGTGAAAAGCATTTTGAAATCGTTTTTCCTTCCCATTTCGCAGTCTATTCCTACAGATATCCAGAGAAGCCCAAAAACACAACTTTTGTTCCGCAGGAACACAACTGTACAAAACCCTGATCCGCCTCTTCACCGCCCGATTATCCAATCGTAACCTAACCAGGCAGCACCCGCCTATTCAACATTCCACATCAGACAATCTACAAAGCCTGCTTGCTCTTCGACCTGCCGCTGCCGACGCGCCTAGCCTCAGGGCGCTGCAAGTGCGCGGCGGGGATCCAGCTCTGGTCGAAAGCACCAGCCTTCGCGCCGCTGGTGACAGCAGGGCCGTCGGCACCGACAACGGAAACCTGGTCGGCGGGGTCGACCTTCTTGGTCTGGCCGGAGGAACGCTGGGCGCGCTCGCCGCCTTTGCCGCCGCGGC
>Ga0265797_10005963_pt1 | contig 17543 bp, 13 predicted proteins | sample P2T30metagenome_FD_192433 | JGI IMG/M metagenome (GOLD analysis project Ga0265797, IMG submission 192433) | Plant litter microbial communities from East Loma Ridge, Irvine, California - P2 T30 | ecosystem: Environmental > Terrestrial > Plant litter > Unclassified | place: USA: California...
TCTTCCACACAACAACAACAACACCCTTGCCTTCCTTCACTGCCCTCTGCACCGCTCTCAGCGCTCCCCGAGCACTCTTCCCATCTACAAAGGTCACAACGGCTGAACTCCCGCTTCTCCTCACTTCACGGTCCCACAGCCGTGGGAGGGCAGAGTCTGCGTCTTCGACTACGCCCTCTGCTATCACGGCTGCATCGTCGTCGTTGTTGTTTCGTTTTCTCTTCTTGCCCCGCTGCTCCTCCGCGTCTTCTGTAGCGGGCTTCGAGCTCTTCCACCGCTTGTGCATGGGCTGCGCGGGTACACTGGCGTCGAATTCGACGCGCTCGACCATGGAGCCGCCTAGTTGTTCTTGAAATAGTGCGCGCAGATTGCTTTCGGTTGCGTCAATGGGTGTGTTTGCGATGAAGAGGCTGCGCTCGTCGTCGGCGGTTGGTATGCTGGGCGAGTGTGGTTTGATGTACAGGTAGTGTTTTGCGTCGTTGCAGTGCGCTGGGAGGCCGGGAAGCGGGGCGAGTGTGAGGGGGAGGATGGTGAAGTCTGCGACAGTTTTTGGTGTCGGTTTCGCCTTGTGCGGCTTGGGTGCCGTTGAGGGTGCCATGTCGAATGTACGAGTGTGTGAGCGGTGCGAAGAAGATGGCGGTTGGGTTTGCGAGGGTCGTGTGGATGGCTCAGCTATGTGAATTTCACGAGCGCAATATCTCGAGAAGGAGTCAGAGTAAAAAAAAAAGAACCACAAGTGAGCTGTAATCGCGGGCGTGTAGTGAAAGCGTCCACACGTATGCGCGCAAGTGAGCTTGTGGTGGGGATTTGCGGCTATCACGAAATTTCGGCCGGGATGTCACGGTCCCTGCGGCTCCAAAGACACCAAACTGGAGGCGTTTGCGTCACATGATAAACACATCACCGTCAACTTTGCAATCACAGTTATAAAACACTTGTGTATATGAATATTCGTACATTCAATTGGTGGTATTCACCGAAGAAGAAAAGTAGATACATTATCTATGAGAAACAGCTATGCGTAAGCCAAGCGTAAAAGCAAGTACTGTGCATGAGCCAAGCGTAAAAGCAAGGGGAATCATAACTCGTAACGACTGTAGAAGCGTGGCTGCTTGCAGCTCAGGTGAAAAGTCTTACAAAGCGGCAGGTGTGGCGATATGCAGTCATCCAATATCAATCGGGTGTGGCGTGATGTACTGCTGACTGAGCAATGCGCGAGTGGACTGCACGTCAGCCTTGAAGATGTAGGGCTCGACTTGTTTAGTTGAAGCCGCCTGGGATGCTCCTTATGGGAGACTCTGGAAGTGAATGAATATCATTCTTTTCTTCCTTTTCCTTCGCAGGAGATTGCTCATGCGACGTCTTTGGCTTGAGTCTGTTGCCAATTTGCTCGAGTCTGCTATCTTCTACAGAGGATAGAGAGGAGGTCGAATCACCGCGCATAAGCGAAGGCATCGAGTCAGGGCTGTGTTTCGCCACGGTAGGCGAGGGTGCAGCTGATGTGTTCAACGAACCATCCGAGTTGGTCGACATGCGGTTGCGGAATGGGTTTCGGACAGGTAGGGCCGGAGCAACCGGCTTCGCAACCTGGATCACGCGCGCGCGGATGGCTTGTGGGGCTGGGGCTTGATGAATCTCATGAACGACTGGCTCTTCCTCAATCTCCTCCTCATCTTCGTCATCGTCATCCTCGTCTTCTTCGTCATCTCCTTCTTCGTCAGAGTCGGATTCGTGATGAACCTCCTGCGCTATTGATATCCGGGGCGAGCCGGTTGATGGGGTTGTCGCGCGGCTATTCGTCTTCACTTCGCCGGCGGTGGGTGTAGCCTCTTGAACTTGCTTTTCACTGGTTTGCTTTCGGGGCGGAGTAGCCGCCTCGACCCTTGTCTCAGGTACCTCTGCAATAGGAGGAGTGGGTGTGCGTGCGAAGTTTGCCCTAGGTGGTAGTGTGGGAGGCATTTTCTTGACAGTCGGAGGGGGAGGTGGTAAATCGTCAGTTTGTGTACTCATGTCGACAGTCGGGGTTCGGGGGGTTGTGGGAGTATGGGGTTCGAGCATGCTACTGATGGTGCTCACGCGCCAACTCGAGCGCTGGCTGCCGGCATAGCTCGATCGGTCTATGCTTCTCCTGAACGTCGAGTTTCTGAACGTGTTGTAGATGGGACTTGTCGGACTAGGCTTGAACTCGAACTGCTCGCTTGTGGGTCGGCTGTTCGTTCCTGCTTCTCGGATCTCCAAGCCTGCTTCCTGCAGCGCTAGTACACCGTATGGATCAGGGTCGACGGCGTCTGGAATGCCAAACGTCTTGTCTTCGGGGCCTGTAATCTCAAAATCTGCTGGCGGTGCTTCATCCGGTATCAAGGACTCATCGACATCCGTGTCGCCTTGAGCCGATTTGAGTGTCGCCATAAGTCTCCGTAGCTCGTAGGGTGGATGCCTCACTTTCCCGGCCAAGATGTCCTTTACTCCTATGCGCTCTCCGTAGAAGCGCTCGTTCTCGTCGGTGCGTTCGATGATGATGGTGCCGTCGAGCTGAAGACCGGCATAGAAACCTCTGGATTTGATATATGTGAACAGTGGTGACTGGCGCTTATGGATCTCAGTGTCGAGGATGCCGCCAATGCCTGCTGGGCCTGCAGTTGCGCTGATTTCGCCTCCCAAGGTACATCTGATCTTTTGAAAAGCCTCCATTGCTGTTTCGTTGTTGATGACGATGACGCAGTCGTAAATGTCGACACCCGCCAGGAACCCTACGCCAACAGTATGCATCATGATACCCGAGGGTGGCGACCATGAGCCGTCTTCTGTGCGCGCAACCAGAATACCGGCGCCACCCGACCCAGATATCCACAAGCCTGAGCGCATGGTGGTAAAGATACAGAGACCCTTTGCGTTCTGTATCACCGCGGATGGTATCTTCTTGAGTACTCTCTGCTTTCCTTGAGGAACACCAGCAACTGGGGGCCGGTCTTCTTCTTCATAGAAGCCATCCTCTGCAATCGTGTTAGCAGGATTCGGTGTGCATCCAGGGTTGGCGCACTGCAAAAACTTTTGAGGATTCTCGCGGCCTTGTCCGACTCAATGTCCAGCGTGGTAGGCCAGAAAGCCTCGGAGCCGACCTTGTTGGATAAGCGGTTGACCGGGGCACCGAGTTTGTCGACCCAGCTGTAGACCTTGTCGAAGCCGGTCTTGGATTGGGTCTTCGTTTTGGCCCAGAGCGCCATGTTCGCGGGCAATGGTAGGGCGTAGACGCACTACGTCACAAGTCTAGCAGAATACTACGAGGGGGCAGCAACCGAATTATACATTAGGAAGACGGGGGCGCGGGAGTACGGCAGTTGGTACGGAGGCAAGGCGGCGGATGGGACGAGGTCAGTAGTGAACGGAAGCGGCGGGTGGTTAGACAGGCGGGCTGGCAGTGTTTTTGAGTTGGTCGGTACGTCAGCTGGTTGTAAGCTAGGCTGCGCTCTGCTGGCAGGCTGGCGACGGCGCCCTCTAGTATCGGGTACCTTAATAAACCCTGAGCATTACCGAGCAAACGACCCCTGCCCTTGACGGCTCGGAGGAAGGCTTAGTGACGGTGCGCAGGTGATGATATATTGATTTACCACATCCAGTACGTAGCGGGGGTTGTGGGATGCATGTCATCTGATTCGTCGCGAGACCGACTTTTGCGATGGTGTGGCTTCAGGAACAAGCATAAACCGACTACGGTCAGGAGGTTGGATAAATGTTGCATGGCATGGATGCACCTGTCGCGCCGAGTGGAGGGCGGGTGTGCGGGTCTGCAATCAAATTGTCAAAGAAGCAAAGCAGGCTGGACTGGGACTGGGACCAGCCCGTCGCGCCATCGGCTTCCACACCCCCTCCCTCCCCCGGAACATCTCTATCGCCGGGCTCCGGTGCAAGGGCGTGCCAAGGCCGCGGCTGACTCAGGCGCGTCGCTGAGAAGCTGGCTGAGAGCTCGTCCCCAAAGAATCCATGTTGTGTTTTGCATGGCCGGTCCGCGACGTGAGCTAGACAAACAAAGAACAATCAAATCTGCCCACCATCTCATCTCCCCTCGCCAGCGCACCGCAGATGAGGCGCAGCGCGTGATTCGGAATTAGGGCGCGGAAATTACAAGTGCTCTTGACATTGGTTTTGGCCGTGCATCCCTACCGCTTGTCTCACAGCTGAAGCTCGTGAAGCAGCACGGCAGCAATGTTTCGCGGCGGCCCGCCTTCCACCCCCGGCCGCAACTCCTACGACAGCCAGAAGTTCTGGGAAAGCCAGAATGCGCCATCGACGACACCTGCAGGCCCTCCGCCCGACAAATCAGCCTACCCCACGCTCGGGGGAGCGCCGCCGACCATGAACAAAGGTCTGTTCAGCACGTCGCGCCCGACATTCGACAAGCCAAACAGCTATGGCTTTGGTGCTACGTCTCTGTTCGGGAGCTCGCCGCCCAAGCCGAGCCTCTATGAAGGCGTGGGATCGGGTTCAATGGGCACCTCCACCTTGGGCCGACCGCCCGTCCAGCGAGGCCGTCCTACCTCGGGCACCTTCCGCGTCCCCAGCGCATCATCCGACGACGGGCTAAACAGAGACGCCGAGGGCGACTCCGACGACGAGGACCACTACATGGATAACCGTCACCGCGACGATGACGAAGACTCTGAACAAGACCCGCCCTCTGCATCACGCCGCAACAAGACACAGAGCAGACTCGCACAGTCGGTCGTCTCCATGACCAGCGCAAACGATGTCGAGTCCAGCCCTGCACTGGTGCGGCCAGGCGCAAAGCAGACACAATTCGATCTTCTTGCCCTTGCCAAGGGCCTCGCCTCAAACAAGGGCAGGTCGACCCTGCAGGAGTCGGACGAGGTCATACTGGAGACGGAGCGCCTGATCGAAAAGGCAATGGAGTCGCTCCACTCAGACACACCCGCACAGCGGACTGATGTCCTCGGCGAGGTTGCCCAGGAGCTGATCACAACATGGCAGGCTGCATCCAAATCAAACCTTCGGGCTAGCATGACAGCGAGCCGATCGGAGTCCGCAACAGACATCTTGCACGCCACTCGGCTCGCATCTCTTCTGTTGACATTGCACCACCCTCCACAAGTCGACTTGACCCAACGAGCCTCAGCCCTGTCACTCGTGCCTGCACGCCCCGAGTCGAAACACTACACTCCAATCCCAAGGATATTGCTCAACTGGTTGAACAGCACATTCTCCGGTGTTTCCGAGGTAGATGATGTACTGAAACAGTCGCGTGGGTACTCACAGCATCCTTCATATTGGGAGGCTGTACATATCACTGTCGTCCGGGGCAACTTTTCGCAAACCTTGAAGCTACTACAGGGTGCCCAACTTGAGCACGCGGAAACGGCAGAACTAGATGGACTGGGTAGCGCTGGATACACTGGGAAGCACCTGCAATACGCAAACCACGCAGTTCGCCAAGCACTGGACCTTCTTCACGAGTGTCCAGCTATCGCATCAGACGACTGGGACATCAAGGGACACGACTGGGCCATCTTTCGACAGCGTGTCCAACAGACTTATGCCGACCTTGAAGAATTCTCAGAGGGAGAGAGTGCAAGCCGGCACGCCATGTCGCAATCTTTCCAGGCCGCACATTTTGGAATTTCCCAAACTCAGGCAAGCTTCCAACTTAGCGTAGCGAGTCGCAAGGCCGAAAGCAAAGTACCGTGGTCCATTTACGAAAACCTGGGAAAGCTCTATCAGCTCCTGCTAGGCAATGAACAAGAGATTCTCGAACTATCCGCCGACTGGATTGAAGCCGTTATCGGTCTCGGCGTTTGGTGGAACGGAGAAGAGGAGGATCAAACACAGGGCAGCCTTGCAGCCAGTCGTCGTTCCATTCTGCGTTCGCAACGAGTGCGCCCTGTCGATGTGACGCCGATCAAAGCCTATTGCCAGCGGCTGTCGGCTTCCTTGGCAGCCGTAATCCAGAATAGTGATGAGGATTTCGGTGTCAATGTTGTGGACCGGTTCGAGGTGGGTGTAGCGTGCATTTTGGACGACAACATGGAAGGTGCCCTCCAGATCCTCCAGGGCTGGTCGCTCACCATAGCTACCGCAGTCGCAGAACTTGCCAGCGTTGGCGAGTGGTTTTCAAGCGCAAAGGGCTTGATGGATCAATTCGATCAAAGCGATTTGATGGTTCTGAGTTACACCGAACAGCAAGAACCAAAGGGTGTGACAAAGGACGACTTGCTTGTCACTTATTCTACACTATTAGCATCCAAGGGACAACTGAGGGGTCGGGAAGGACAGGTCTCAAAAGAAGGATGGGAGATTGCCGTACAGATCCTAGGTAGACTGGATGACACGATAGCTGCAAACGAACGCATCGAGCGGATACTCAACGACCTACCCCTTGAGTCCTCGGCACGAGTTGACAAGATCACCCAGTTGTGCCATGACCTCGGCCTCTCGCAGCACGCCGTCACGATCGCTCAGGTAAAGTACCGCGGTAAACTGAGAGAAACAAAACTAACTGTAATAGAAATACGCCGATCATCTTCGTGTAAATACCGAGAGCTATGGCGAGACACTCCTCTATTACGCCCGCGCTCACGATGCGCAAAAGATCCAAGAGGTGCTTCGCGTTCTTGTCGCCCATTGCCTAGTCAAGTCAATAGCCTACCCACCCCTAGACGAACTCGATGAATCGCTCCATTCGCTCATCACTTCGCCCAAGCAAACCTTGACGAACCTTGCAAATATGGACGCAGAAGCTGCCTCACTCCTGTCAAACCACCTCAGTGGTTACGCGACAATACGCAAGTACTTTGACCTGCGGGATGAAGAGGTTCTCCTGAAGACTGGACAAAAGTCAGCACATCGACCAATGACTCGGAAACGAGCTGCTGCAAATGCGCTCATGGTCATCATCGCGAGTGCTGCGTCCAGTATCCGGGGTGGGTTGTATGATCCCGAGATAGAGACTGTGGTTCAAGTCGATGTTCTCTTACCCCTGCTTGGCGAAGCACTCATCTTCGTCAACCAGCCAAAGCGAACCCTAACTCTCCGCCACCTCTACGACCTCCTCGCCGCAGTCGAGGATTTCGATACTGCACCCGGTATGATCCGCGCCCAGTGCGAGGAAGTCCTCTCCACTACCCTCCTCTCAGCACACGACCCTAACTCGCCACAACAATTACCGAACCCGCATCACCTGCTCTCGAAATCTACTTCCAATCTGACGACGGCGTCAAGTCAATACTCGCTGATAGGCTCCACGGATTTTGGCTCCCAGGATGGTCAGAGCATGGAGGGATCTACTGTCTTGGTCAAGGATGGCCATATTGACGACAGCAAGCGTGGATGGGACTGGCGGAAAGGCTTCCCCAAGGGTGCCAAGGGTGACGATATCATTGCAGTCTTAAGGCTGGGTGTTGCTAGGGAGATTGGGAGAGCATTTGCCGAGGGCGAAGTAACTGCTTAAGCGTAGGGTAGCATACAGGAGAGGGAAGGAGTTGTGAGGCGAATTGATACCATTTCTGTAAGACTAGCATAAACTGCAACTTGGATTGCAGAAGGAGGGGGGAGCGTTTGATGAATGGGGGCAAAAAAAACCCTCATCCTCGTCATCATCATCATCATTCCATTGGCGTTGAAAATTATAATGAACTCAAGAATTCGACTCGTTGCTACTTGTACTATCTCTTTCTTTTCTTCTTTCCTTTTTGACACCGTATTCGCAACACAACACGGTCACCTTTTTAACTCGTCCAAAAAAAAAATTCGAGAGTTTTCCGAGCACAAAGACGCCCCTCCCCCGCCGCGCCTTCAAAGAGAACAGGAAAACGGAGAGAGAGAAAAAAAGTCTACGCATAGACATAACAAAACGGCCCTGCAGTCGTTGAAAACAAGTCTCTACTCGCCAGATGATTCATGCCACCTGGGGCCACGACATCCAACTCCTGCTCATCATCCAGCTTGCCTCTGCGACTATTCGGATCGAACCAATTCGTGCCACCATCGTACATGCTTGTCCTAGCCTCGACGTCGGCCTCGCCATGCATAGCCCACATCCACCAGTGGCGATCGACCTGGGCGTGATGCAGCCAAAACACCGGTTCACCAGGACTGACAAAGACGTCGCCGCCCGGGTCGCCCCAGACGCTGTAGTGGCCGGCGACGTGCAGGGCGGCAAAGCTGTTGGTCGTGTTTGCTTGCAGGCTATCCTGGAAGGAGGATATGTTTGCATTTGCAGTAATGTGGGCGGACAAATGGGCGGGCTGCAGAAAGTGCTCGGTGAGGAAGTTTGAGACGTCGCGGCGGAGACAGCGGGGGTTGTCGCAAAAGCCAGAGGAGAGCGGGTTGGCTGGAATGTTCAGTTTGGGGTCCATGGTAGGGATGACGGGGCCGAGGTGGACTGTCATGTTGGCAAAGGGCCCCGTGGTCATGCAGCCGCCTCCGGGTCCGGCGGGGAGGCTTGGGCCTGGTCCTAGATTCAAGTCGTTGTGCGGGCCTATTGCGTCGCCGTTGCCGCCCATGCTGTACTCGTCGCCGGAGAAGATGGGGCTTTGCAGGAGATTGGCGTATTTGGCCCAGTTCCAGTAGGGTTGGTAGCCCGTGTATGCGCATTCAGTGCGGAGTGCGGTTTCGTACGCCCAGACAAAGTAGCGGTGCCAGTGTAGGAAGTTTGCAGTCGCGTGGATCGTGGGTGTCATGTTCATGTGGACAATGGTGAAGTCGTCGTAACGGGATTTGGCGCCGGGGTAGACGGTTGAAGGGAGCTTCGAGGGCGAGGTTAGGAGGCAGGATACCGCAGTTGTGTAGGCTTTTCGCTCGGATGGCGTGAGGTCGCCGCTGGTAGGGGATTAGTACTATGAGGGCTAGGAGCAAGGGCTAGGAGGGAGGACAATTCTTTGCGGATTGCAACGGTGGATGTGTTACAGTGTGTGTTTGGAGAGCGGCTGAGACCATCGGATAGCGTGCCATCGAGGACTCTGTAGGCGTTGGTGAGGGCTTGGTTCTGGATGTCGTCGAGTGTGGTCGCGGTCTGTGCAAGATTGGCAGAGGTGCGTGAGGATAGACACAGTAATGCCACTAGGGCTTTGGCCAAGATATTGCGAACCATTGCTTGAGTTATGACAACTCAATCAGCCACGGACTCCAAAGCTCTTATATTGGGTTTCATGACCACCCCTATCAGTACTGTAGGCTGATTGACGGTGGATATGCAATACTACTGCATCTGCTGAGCTGTCTATTTAGATATAAGACGGATGCGGGGCAAAGTCATTCAAAGTATCTTCAAAATGGATATTGATATAGAATTTGGGGTACTTGGCGAAAGGTGACGGTTTGGGCAAGGATATGCTGCCGTCTTTGCCAGCCATATCAAAGAATGTCCACTTTTGTCTAGTGCGATCAGCCGTGTGCCATTCATCAGCGCTTCTTACTGGCAGAAGTATGAAGGTCAAGTGGCTCCCAGCTTTGACACAGCATTTGCTCGCCTTGGGGAGCGGCAGTCAACAGAGCGCTGCCAGTATCCCCGCGTGCCTTTTTTACCATGTGGAGCAAGGATATTGAGTCCCGTCCTGATAGAAGTTAATTCCAAGATCGGCCCGTGAGATCAAACATGAGAGGAAGGTCTCGAGAAAATAGGAGCTAGTCGCGTTATGGTACCTGGAGGTGGATGTAACAAGCGCTGCAAGATGAATTTATTACAAGAAACGCACACTCGCCGTAGGTTCATTGTAATAATATCTTTCTTGGCCAACAAAACGTGCAGGGTACCAGCAATGAAGGTTGTTGTAGTTTTCCAAGCCTCCCAAATGATGTGCTGGAGGGTGGAGTAGCTAATATAGGGTTTGTAATGCCGGCAATGACACCCCTGTAGTCGGACACATTGTGCCGGAAGCAAATGGAAGCTGCCAAGACCGGATATATCTGAAAGAAAGAAGAATCGGGCGAAGATTGACAGTTTGTCGTTTCAACAAGAGTGGCGGTGCTAACCCGTGGCACCATCAAAGCATACCAGAAGGTTACAAGGGAGATACCTGATATTTCATCTGTTACGGCAGAGCGGGACAGCACGTTACTCAACAGCCTTTGGATGCGTGTGGATGCATGACACAATGAAATTTGCAGTAGTAATGATGAGATGCCTGCCTAGAAGAGTGTTGAACAGGCAGATACAGTGGTGATACGGTTTATAGCGGCTTTGCGCTATTGAGATCGATCTCTATATGTTCTTAGAGCTAGTATTCGTATTTACCTGTGTTGAGCGGTCTGGGAAGGTGGATATACAGCTTGGTTACCTGAGGATCCAATGGCATACTCCCGGGCGGGAAGACGCTTGGCAAACAGCTCTATCGATCGGGCTTGGGTAGACTTTGGTCTGGCTGCCAACGTATCGAGATGATAGGCGAACAAAAGTTTGCGATTAGAAGACATAACCTACTAATCCAGCAGAACGCCCCGAATACGTCCCATTCAAAAGTACTGGACCGGATGTGTGCATTCATTCCAGCCGATTCCAGGCAGGATCACCGAGAAATCAAGCGCGGTCTAGGGAGGTACGGAAGCGTGGTTCTTTATAGTAAGGATGTGGGGATAAAGGACTGTAGTGATTCACCTTCAGCCATCACCTCATCTTGGCACTCGTATGAAGTACGTATAGGCGACAGGTCTAGTGTATTGGTGACTGAACCTCGCAAGGGTAGCGAGCACTGGTAGGATAAAGTGACGGCTCAACTGTCACGTGTTGCGGGCTGTCAAATGCGCCCATTTGAGCATTTGCGACAAATTGTGCCATAGCCAGGGCAAAGCGAAATCATAAGGACGGGGGTTGTGGTAGCTGAGATGGTCTGCGGATGTCTGGGGCCGTTGGGTGGTAGGTGGCGTCGCGGCTTAAGCCGAATTAGGGGCTAATTGGTAACGTGAGGACGTGGCAGAATCGCGATGAGGGGTGAATGCCTGGGCGCGGCCCACCAACTCAACCCCTCGCATCCCCGAGGCTTAATGATCAACAATGCACAATTTCACTATATCAGGCACCGTGTCATGGTCGCTGACTTGTCTTTTTCCAGCCACGAATCCCACGACTGCGCGGAGACGGCTCGCAGTCTCGCTCCCAGCTACTACGTCAATCGGGCCTACGACGCGATATTTGCCCCTCAGGGGAACGGCAAAGGGTGTCTTTGATGGAGCCTACGGGGGCCGAATGCATCTCCTTGATTCGTCCCGGGAGCGATGAACGGCTGCTGGCTGTTGCACGGCGGCGACGTCGCTTGCTTTTCTCCAAAGTTTTCTGGGTAGCCCTGGCCAGAGCTTCGGCTGTACCGAGAGAAGAGGCAGCCTCGCGCAAGGGATGCGACCAGTCATCTCATCACTCCGTCACGGTGTGTGTGTCGACGTCGACATTATCCGGCAAAAGCATCGCACAACATGTCTCAAGTATGGTTCTGACTATCGATGGCCAGTCTCGAACAACTCCCAGTTACTCGACTGCTGATGCCAGGCCGTCGCGCCCACGCCAAACTAGCGACGTTAATTCTTTGTTCCGCCCTTGTTTCGCAACCTTGCACAAGTGCTACTCGGACCATGTCTTGGGGGCTTAGCCTCTGTCCTCCAGACTGACTCTTACGTCTCAAGTGAGTTAGGCAAACATGTGATATCGCGTTTACGCGTTAGAACAAATTTACGCGTCCAATCGCGTCTCAATTCACACCCACCCCAGCAGAGGGTCAGATAGCGGCCTCCTGTGAGGAGACAGGTATATATACACGGCTGCAGCGCGCAGTACTTTTCTGCTATCGCCCAGTTTGCCTTGCGACGTTTCTGCCTTAATCATCTCCTTCAGTTGCCCAGTTGCGTATACAGATTTGTACGCCTGTTGCCTGCGCCCTGAAGGTATAAGTATCCGCGATACATCATCGTCAACACGCTCTTTCTATCCGGTCGGAGGCCTGTTCTGTTCACTTCACCATGTTCTCATCCTCCAATCGCACGCGACACCAGGAAGGTAGCTTTTCGAAGCACCGTGCAAGCAAATCAAAATCGTCCAAGAAGAACCCCTCGTTCAAGGAATCTTCCCGAAGAGTAGAGAGGCTGGCACAACATGCCCAGACATCATCACCACAGTCAAACCAGACATCACCGTCACTGGGAAGGTGAGTTTGACATCTCATGACCATCTGGAACGCCTTACTGACGATTATAGTAGCGCAATCATCACCATATCCGTCGGCCGCGAGCAGCGTTTGTTCGCTGCACATGAAGATGTCCTCTCTCATTCTCCTTGGTTCCAAGCACTTTGCAACGGCCAGTTCTTCCAAACCACCAACAAGCGCATCGACCTACCTGACGAAGAGCCCGAGGTCTTCTCTTCAATCCTCGAGTACCTCTACAAGGGTGACTACTACCCCCGCATGGAGTACAACAAGAAGCGCAACAGCTGGAACCTCGAAGACAACGGCACCGCCACGCACGAAGCGGTTATTCAGTCCCCAACCGGCCCTGTACTAAAGGACACGGTCATCTACTGTCAGGCTGACAAATACGGACTACATGAACTGAAGAAGCTTGCGCTCAAGAAGCAAGGTCTCCAGTCCGGTGTCCAGTGTTCCACCGTCCTGACATCCGCTCGTTACGCCTATGCCAACACTCCCGACACCGACTCGAAGCTCCGCGCACACTACCTTGCGCTCATCATTCGAGCTAGACATACCTTCAAGCGCAGCGGCACAATGCAGAATGAGATGGAGAATGGCGGCAAGCTCTTCTTCGATCTGTTCGTTGCTATGGTAAACCACATGGACGACCTCACTGCGCAGTAGCCGTATCCCAACTGTTCTTGCTCCTCATCTCCTTTCCTATTCTATCATCACATTACCCCAATGACTTCCAGGCATCTAACGCACGTGTACATATATTCCTTCCGACGAAGCCTCGTGGCTACGCCTCATCCACGTCGGTTTGTTCTCTTTACGCTTTCTTCTTTCTATACGGCGTTCTGATCTTGATATACCTTTCTGGCACTCGCTTCCGCCAATTGTTGTACCATATTCTTTTGTTATTACGGTTTTCCTAACTGCTACCCTCTTCTTTCCCTGGTTTGGCCCACCAAAATTGTACGAGTGTGCAGGCCTGCGTCAATTCAATTTTCTTTTACTTCATATCAAGACACGCCAAAAAAATTAACTTCACGCACCAGTTTCGTTTTTTACTACGCATAACCGCGTCGCTGCAAGTTGTATGTTTTACGCGCCTTTGCTATTCGTTTGTCTGCAAACCCAGCAGGCCCCAGATTGTGACAAGATGTCCTTTCTTTTTGGTCTTTCCATCCGCTTTGAACGCGTTTTAATGACAAGTTTATATATATGCCTACGAGACAAATAGAAAATTTGCATGCAAGAAAGCAACTTCCCCACTCTCCCTCCCCCAAAATTACCTCAGTGTGGTTACTGTATTGTAGGAATGGAAACGACTGCCCTTCACTTTGCAACAACTAGGGGATGCTTGCTGGAGCTCACAGATCCATTGCGTGAACCACAAAATCGACCAATCAACCTTTTGACATACTTCAGCACTGCCAACTCAACAAACCCGACAAACCTTCACATTCACCAAGTACATCATGCACATGAACGCAGGTGCCTACCGCTCCTTTCACCCAACCAACCATTTCTTTCCAGTACTCCACTCCCCGTGTATATGCAGCTCACGACAATGACCACCCACTTTCCACCGTAGAAGGCAAAAGCAAAGCCTCGCTTTTACGTTGGGATGTTGGGCCGTCGACAAGTAGGGTAATAGACTAGCATGGGTCGAAAGGGGGGAAGGGGGGCGCAACGCGATATCAACTGATAGGGCGAAGACGCGTTCGGCCCACACGGCTTTTGTGGGGAGGGGGGCCAAGAACGAACACGTAACATGACTGGTGTATCATTGGGCATGCAAAGAGGAGATATGGATGAAAAACAAAGGAAGCGGGGATGGATGTATTGATAGTATTCTGGTAGACTATCTTTTGGGGTACATCACGCTGGCTGGTGAGGTAATGGCTATGTGAAGTGTCGCTACGCTTCTGCCAGTGGGAGGTCGCGGTGGATAGCCGAGGTGTGGGTGCGGCATCGTGTTTGCAGATAGGCAGTAGGTAGAAAGAGTTTAGGCATCAGACACCTGTTCCGGGGAATGCGCCCTTCTTGTTCATGACTACCATGTTGTGTTCGCGTGAGATGTAGCCTTTCATGAGCCCCTAAAGCTATTGTCAGCAAAGTGTTGATAGCTAGTGTAGTAGAGTGGGTGGGGGCCTAGAACAAGGCAATCTCCCCTACAACGCTTGTCGATAGTATGGATATAGTCTCAAAATCAAGAAAGCACCCCTGTACGTACCTTGTAGATCTGGTTCGCCAGTAGACATTCCACCTCCTCATCCTCCAAGACCTGGCCGCTCCCTTCGCCTGCAGTGCCCATTCTGATCGCGGCCGCAAAGTTTGCTATCGGCACTCGCGACTTCCTTATTCTGTCTTTCTCCGTCTGCCCCTCTTTTAAATCATCGTATCCACCAGCTAGATAGACTTTCCGGAGGAGATTGCGCAAGGTAATGTCACGACTTCGCTCCATGGTGAGGAATATGCGCCGTTTGACTAGTTCGGGTTCGCCGTCTGCGAGAGCCTTGTCAAAGCCTGTCAGATCGCCTCGCTTGATACACGATACAAGGGGTCCAAATATGCGTGCTAGACGTGGGGCCTCAGCGAGAAGGCTGGCGGTCGGGAGTTTGTGTTGTGTGATGAGGCGGCAGGGTATGAGATATGTAAGAATGAGTCTGAAAACGTCAGTTTCGAGTGGTTTCCCCTATTTGAACGATTAAACTTACGATTTGTTGTGTTGCGACCTTGCCAAGCAAGACCTCCATGCTTCTTGCAAGCTACTCTCTGCCTACATCTTGTTAAAACCAAGTTGTATGGTAGCCAACTCGCCGGCGTACCTTGATATAATCCTCCTGCAGAAATGCCAATACTCCAAGATAGTACTTGTAAGTCACCTGGTGCGCTCGCGGGTATTTATCAAAGGGAGGTAGGTCGGACTGTGCTTCAATCGATCGTACGACGTTCTTCGACAGGCTGATGGCTTTCAACTGCACATGTACGTATTAGACACCGGCACGAATGAATGATTCAGCCAGTCTTACCTTGAAGTACGTTTTGAACTGGAGGTTGGCTATGCAGTAAACACCCCACTTACGCGACTCCATCATATCCTGGTTCCTGCGAGCGTGTAAGAGAGGCTGGAGAGACGATGAACGGGACTGTAACACACCTATCACCCAGGCAAAGGGCAAAAATCCTATTAAAGACTCGGGCTGCTTCCTCAAGCTTTTGGTTTTGAGGGGCTGTGCTCACGATATCGTCTGAGAAGCTGCTGCTGTGTGTTGCTGATTTCGATTTGGCCAAGTGCTCGTCTGCTTTGATAGCTATCTTCCTAAGATGGTTTGCAGTGAAGTACAAGGTGAATATGGCCCATGCTGGTAGCAGTCCAGCTGATATATGCTTGATGAAGCTGCTGGTCAAGTCCTTCCACGCATCGTATACAGCAATGTATTGACGTTCACCGAGCCTTCCCTGGTTCGCTGCCTCGTCTGCTTTTATAATCTGATTAACGGCGCGCCAGAAACAAGATATGATGTCAACCCAAGCACCGCTCTCTTTATTGGTCATTCGTGTGCTCTTGTTGTATTTGAGCCCATAGCGCACATCGCCCTCGACCTTGTCTTCGCTGGATGCACGGTAGAACTCATACAATCGACCGGGATCATGCGAAGGCGCAATTGGGCTGAAAAAGTGTGCGACAGGCTCTGCTAACCCACTGGCGTAGGCCTGGTGGAAAGGTTCGAGTGCGGCTTGCATGGTCGCTGTTCCGGGTCGCGATTACGAAGAGTTGATGTCCGTTATCGCGAGGTGTCTAGTAGTTTATGCAACCCCAGGCAGTAGTTTCAGCCTTTTGGCATGTTGCGACAGGTTCTTGCGAGCACGAGAATGGTGGTGTTTTGGTAGTCGAATGCGACAGGTGTCGGTGTTTGGGCTGTTTGTTCGCCGACATCCCTAGCACCTGCCGCCAAGTTGCTGGTGGGTCCGTTCTCGGCTAGCGCCCACAAGCTGGACTGGATTTCGGGCATCCACCACGACAGACGATCTGAACTTCTCAACTCAAGGTACTAACCTCACAGCACATTCAAGGTCAGTTCATGTCGTTCAGGCGGTAGTTTATTTTTTACTAACATATTGCAGATGGGTAAGCAGTTTTTCTTCTCCGTCACACCGTCCAGCAATTGCAGCCGAGCCGAAGGAATTTTCGAACAAGGCGAGCGCAATTCGAATAACCGCTTCCGCAATCACGATGCACGACACACGAATCCGTAGAGAGAATAGGAGGGTTGCAGGGTTGTCTCAATCTGCGTCAGACATTCTGAGGCTTTGAATGCACACGATGACGGCGCGGGGGTCGACACGCTCAAATAATTGCATGCGCTCACTGCGACCCCGACCGTTCTCCAACCACTTCACATCGGCCGAGCACATTGACGACGACAACGACTGCAATTGCTGGAAAAGATTATGTCATAGTAGAAGCAGTACTGACGAGTATCAGCACGCTTCCAGGAATACCAGATTATCGGGCGCCATCTGCCTACCGAGAGCAACACTGCGCCCAAGATCTACCGTATGCGCATTTTTGCGCCTAACGAGGTCGTCGCCAAGTCACGGTTCTGGTACTTCCTTGGCAAGCTCCGCAAGATCAAGAAGGCCAACGGTGAGATCGTCTCGGTAAACCAGGTACGCAGCAACAACACGCAAACACGATCAAGCACACAACTGACTCGCTTCAGATCCACGAGAAGAAGCCCCAGAAAGTCAAGAACTTTGGTATCTGGATCAAGTACGACTCGCGCTCTGGTACCCACAACATGTACAAGGAGTACCGTGAAATGTCCCGCGTCGCCGCCGTCGATGCTCTCTACCAGGACATGGCCGCCCGTCACCGATCGCGTTTCAGGTCCGTTCAGGTATGTCAATCCTAATTGCTTCATACTAGTGCTAGACTAAGATTCTGTCCAGATCCTCAAGGTTATTGAGGTCGAGAAGTCAGATGACATCCGCCGACCATACATCAAGCAGCTCCTCACCAAGGACCTCAAGTTCCCGCTGCCCCACCGTATCAACAAGAAGGCCGGCAAGAAGGTCTTCTCCGCCACCCGACCTTCCACTTTCTTCTAAGCGTGTTTCTCATTACGGAGTGCGGTCTGGATGGGTTGGGATGATATGGGTTTCCCTCGGTTATGCATGCTTCACGAAAAGAAGTACACTAGGAACGAATGAAAATCCCTGATACCTCCATTCGAGTCATCGAGGCGTGATGCAGTTGAGGGTGCTGGTCAGAGCGGGAGTGAAACTCAAAGAGCCATGTCAGATTACAGTAGTGAAGCTGGTACTAGATGGGCAATGGGAAACGATGTCATGCAAACAAGCAACAAGGCTGTCTGATACTCTCTTCTGTTGTTGATCGTGCTACTC
>Ga0265797_10005964_pt1 | contig 17543 bp, 11 predicted proteins | sample P2T30metagenome_FD_192433 | JGI IMG/M metagenome (GOLD analysis project Ga0265797, IMG submission 192433) | Plant litter microbial communities from East Loma Ridge, Irvine, California - P2 T30 | ecosystem: Environmental > Terrestrial > Plant litter > Unclassified | place: USA: California...
TCGTTCGTTCCTTCCCTACCTACTTCACTGCGCAGCTTACAACGAACCAATCACGACAGGGCACCCGCTTAAACCGACCTCAATTATCACAAGCTCATTTGCAATACCCAAACACACAACACAACACCACCACAACTCGCGACACCCAACACGCGCCGCGAAGGCGTTATACTTCCATCACGAGTGCCTACCCGCGAAGTTCCACATCAACACAATCTTGATCAGACACAACTTGCGCAAACAGGAACGCCACAGATGGCGTCCCTCATGGATCGCGACCCATGGTCATGGTCCATTTCCGACGTCGCCAACTTTTTCGTGCAGCGTCATGCCGACAAGGCGATGGCTGACATGCCGGGTGTCAGTCTACCACCACCGGAAGTACTGACAGCCAACTTCACACAAGAGCAAGTCACCGGTGCGGTATTGCTCTGCGGGGTCGATCAACATATCGTGCGCCGCCTTTTCAAGATCAGGGCACTTGGTCCTCGCGCTGCAGTGATGCACTGTATCGAGAAGCTCAGGGCGATTTCTGCCACATACAAATCACGCCATGAGCAGCAGGTATGGGCTACGCCTACTACACGCCAAGACCAGCCCTTGCAACTTGACGAGGAGCATATCGCTCGCCTCCTCGAGCTTCCGGATCCCATTGGTGCCCTTCGGGAGCTCCTAGCAGCCAAGGCACTCGCGGCAGCGCAGGAGACTGGCGAGCCCATGCAGCTGGACGACGTGCAATCTACTCTAGCGAACAACATCCCACCAGAACCAAATGTGCGTCCGAATGAGACACTGGCGGAGAGCAAAGATGGCAAGAAACGCCGTCGCCTTAACTTGACTGCTGCTGTCGCGGAAGAGGTTCCGCGTGACATCCTTAAACTCGTCAACACCAAACACCCGCATCCAGACCGCAAGCTACCCATCGATGAGATATTTTTTGGCGACACTGCTGTAGGCAGAGAATGTGGCCCGATGACAGTCGACGACCCACTGTACATTCACGAAGGTTCTGACAACAAGGACTTTGACGCTCAGACTTTCCAATACGTCAATCCCAACGTGCAACCAGGTCTCGCAAGATATGTTAACTCCGCGCTGCAGCGTTTCATGTACACTCAGGAGGAAGTAGACATCACCCGGAATCAGAGACATGCAGTGGCGATGTATCCCTACCGTGCGGGCATGCAAGCTCAGCAGAACACGGGGCCTCGATGCGATCGTCGAGGACGCATCTTGTTCGACGGCACACGCTCAGCAATGGTCATACACTCGCGTGCTGTTGCTGTCACCGAGTTTGATGAGCCTACTTACGTGGCTACGCGCGAGAACGAAGCTCTTGTTGAGAGTGGTGCTAATGACAAAGGGTACAACCAAGCACAAGCTGCTGAGCTGGCTGGAGAGCACGACCACCTACTTTTGAGATATCCGGACAACGAGGCAGACCTCATGTCTGAAAATGACGAAGTCGAGACCACCGCAGGTGATGAGGACACCAGCACGGAATTCGGAGATGATCAGGCTGAGGAGGATGACGAGGAAGCCCTCCCTGGCAGCGAGGTTAAAGAAGTCATCGGAAGGGCCATCGAAGCATACATCGCAGCATGGCAGGAGCAGAAACTTCCCAAGCTGGAAATCAAGCGAGCATGGACTGTGTGGAAGCAGAAGAAGCACAGCAAGTACGTGCGAGATCAGCTGGTCCACGGCGCGCGCACTAGGATCCAAGAATTGGAAACCAGGCTTCTCAAGTCTAGGGCAGAGTTTGAGCTTGACCAGTGGGAGAGCAAGGCCACCCTCGACAGGATGTGTGCAACTATTCAGCCGACGGTAGAAGACATCCAGCATGAGCACTGGAAGATTGAAGTGTGGAGCCGAAGACAGGAGCCATATCACATGCGCAATCTGAGGCGCAAGACTGCGAACAAGAATGCGGCGAGCGCGTCAAAGCAGATGCCATCGTTGGCCTCCTTGCCCGTGCACGTAGATGATCGCCTCAGCGTCGAGCCTCGTGTCCAGCCCTCACCACCAACGATCCCAATCGATGACGAAGTTGATCACTTCCATGCACCTCGAGGCTCACCCCTGCCTGAGCCTGAGGTAGAGGACAGCCCGTTCGTTGTGCCTGACGATGATGTCGAGATGGATTGCATCCAGTCACCCCAGGCCACAGGAGGCGCAGATCCCGAGGTTGATTCTGCCGAGTCTCCACATATCACAGATAACGTGGACATGCAAGATCAGGGCCCTAAGATGGGCGCGACCAGCCCCAACGAGGGACCTACACCGTCGGTCAACGACGTTTCTACGACGCCCAACCGCCACAGCGGGCTCCCTTCAACCAACACACCTTCTTCCGCCGCACTTTTCCAGGGGACGGTAAGCTCAGATATGCCTAGCCCGTCGGTTCTTGCGAAGAGGAACCAAAACAGGTCAAGCCCTACGGCGTCGCTCATAGACCTGACAGAACTCCCCTCGAGCCCGGTTGAGCCAGCTGCTTCTGCTCATGTGGCAGCAAAGACTAAGCTACCCAAAAAGGGCCGTGGGGTCGGAAGGAACAGCAAGAACAACGCTCCTTCCACGTCTGACGCGGACAGTTGGACCTATGCCGATCTGGAGCTCAATCAGGATCGCAACAGATTGCTGATCAAGCTGGTTAGAGACATGGGTCCAGCAAAGCGAAATGCTCTGTGGAAAACATGGCAAGAATTGATGCACAAGAAATTCAAGGTCCGCCTCGAAGCTGCACTCAGTAGTATCACCTTACGCGAGGCAACGCCACCACTTGCCGGATCACCTCCACGGTCCGACAATCCGAGGGTGCAGATCATGAAACATTGCGCCCGTCTGCTACTCGCTTTCCATTTCTGCAGGTCAGATATTTGCCAGGGAGACGAGGAGCTTCCCAGCGATATTCTCAACAACAGAAACATGCCTGGAGAAAGTGACATCAGCAATTTTCTGCCTCGACTCCGTGGACATTTGGAAAAAAGAGAAACACCTCTGTACTCCAGTCCAGCTGTGGTTAAATTTGAGGACCCCATTGTCATCGATTCGGACGATGATGCACGAGAACAGGACATCGACGCACGCCCTCTCAAGCACGAGAAGCCGGGGTCCGCCAGGAAGCGCAGAAAGCTCGACGTCGATGTGGAAGCTGAGAACAAACGGAAAGCCGCGAGAGCCCGTATGGAGGAATCGCAAAATCAGCAAAGCTCCAATCCGACTACTCTCCAACAGATGGTTTTCGCAGATCACAATCCCGGGGACAAAATGATCAATCCAACGCGCAAGCCCGGTCAAGAGCCCATTTATATCGAGCGGAAAATCGCCGAGAAGATGAAGTCTTACCAACTCGATGGAGTACAGTTCCTTTGGCGGGAGCTGACCGGAGATCTCGAAAACGCACAAGGCTGCCTACTGGCTCACACCATGGGCCTTGGCAAGACGATGCAGAGCATCGCTCTGCTTTGCGCTGTGGACATGGCATCGCAGTCCTCCTCAATGAACATCGTGCGTCAGCTTCCGGAAGACCTGAGAATTAATGATGGTGATCGCGGCAAGCGCTCGTTGAGGTGTATGATTATCTGCCCGTCTTCACTTATCCAAAACTGGTGTCGTGAGCTCAAGCAGTGGGCTCATCCCAATGCTTTCGGTGGCAACATAATTTGTGTAGAAAGTGCTGGGGCTGGTTCTGATTACATCAGGCAGCTTCAAGCTTGGTCCAAGAAGGGCGGCATTTTGCTCATCGGCTACCTACTCTTTGCTAAACTAGTGCAGCGCCAACCGAAAGAAATACTGGACGAGGCCCCCACTGACAATAATTTCCAAAAGGCGAGGGACGAGTTGTACAACAGAAAGGCGGAGATCGCTCGCCACGTCTTGACTCAGGATGCCGAACTCGTGGTTGCCGATGAAGCGCATTCAATCAAAAACCCAAAGAGCGGAACTGCCATCGCAGCATCCAAGATTCGTTCCACAGCTCGCATAGCACTGACTGGCACTCCGATGAGCAATGACGTGGACGAAATCTACTCTATCATCTCATGGGTCACACCTGGCTTTTTGGGCGACAGCCGCCAGTTCAGTCACTTCTTCGGGTTACCCATCAAAGAAGGACTCTATCAGGACAGCTCGGCTTATGAGAAGCGCCGCAGTACCATCAAGTTGAAGAGTCTGCACTATCAGATTGAACCCAAGGTCCACCGCGCTGGTATCGAGGTTTTGAAGGGTGAACTCAAGCCCAAAGTAGAGTTTGTGCTCACAGTTGAGCTGACTCAACAACAACGCAACGCATATGCTGGCACTGTGGCTGCTCTACTTGGCCCAGATTGCGACCTGGCAAAAACATCCAACACCACACTCTTTTCCTGGTTCGGAGTACTTGGTCTTTTGACTGCGCACCCATCGTGCTACCGCGAGATGCTACTCACCTCGAAGGCTGCTGCCAAATCCAAGAAGCCGAAGTCTGCCGGAGCCATTGACGATCAGGCCAAAGACGAAGTCGCAGAAACCGGCGAAAACAACGAGGAGCTGCTAATACCTGGCGAGGAAGATCTCTTGGCCCTTGGTTTTACTCGGCCGATCGTAGATGCGCTGATTGAAGACGTGACCGACAGCATCGACCCTGCCCTGTCCGCCAAGGCTCGTCTGCTGCAGGAGATCCTTCGTTTGTCGAAGAACGAAGGGGACAAGGTATTGATCTTCTCCGCCAGGACGCCAACCCTCAATTACCTCAGCCGTCTCTTCAAAGAAGACAACGTACGATTCGAACGCATCGATGGCAGTGTGAAAATGGAGCGTCGTACCGAGATGCTGGCTGACTTCCAAGACGACGAGAAAGGACTTGATGCAATGCTCATCTCGACCCGTGCTGGTGGTCAGGGCCTGAACATCCAAAGTGCGAACAGAGTCATCATCTTCGACTTCGGATTCAACCCAGCCTGGGAAGAACAGGCCATCGGAAGAGCCTACCGATTCGGTCAGGAGAAACCAGTCTTCGTCTACAGGTTCGTGGCTGGCGACACCTACGAAGCGAACATCTACAACACCCAGCTGTTCAAGACGTCGCTCGCCAGCCGTGTCGTCGACAAGAAGAATCCGCATCGAAATGCCGTCCGCAACACCAAGGATTATCTCTACCAACCCAAGGACATCAATCACGAGGACCTCAGTAACGAGCTCGAAGTCAACCTGGACCCAAAAGTTCTGAGTAAGATCATGCAAGCACAGATCGACCGCGGTGACGCCAGAGATCCTTCGATCGACATCTGCTCCGTCCGCACAATGGAGGTCTTGCAAGCTGAAGCAGAAGACGCGCCTCTCGATGAAACTGAGTTGCAGCAAGTCGAACAAAACAAAGCGTTCTGGAAGGCTAGCAAGGAGTCTGGCTTCAGAACGACGCTTCCTCCAGGATATACGGCGATGCATGCGAATGCGGCTGGCATTCCCAGTACGGCTCCTGCTCCTGTTGCCAGTGGCGCTCAGCGCGTGAACAGCATGCCTTCGTCCACGCAAGCTCCCGCGCATTATCTGCCGGGCACGCAACCGCTGCCGCTGCCGCCGCAGCAGCAACAGCAGCAACCGATCGGCCGCCCTCAAGAGACGTACACCAGCTTAGGAGCCAGAGACATTCGCAACGGCAGCACCGCAACACCCAGCAGAACGTGGAGTCTGGGCGGTTTACCTTTCCCGAGACGCGACGATTGATTGGCAAGTAAGGAAGAAGAAAAGGTGAGCTGGCTTACTGCGTTTGCTTTCCGGTGTAATAGAAGTGAAAGGAAAGAAGCGAGAGCAATGCGTTTGCCGGTGCTGATGGCGTTTGAGCTTGCTGTTTGTTTGTTTGTTTGTTCATGACGAGATACAAGCATAGATACCCAGGTCGTTTTTTGCTCTTCCCTTGCAAATGCGTTTCAAAAGTCACATTTCCCGTGTCGAGATATCGGCTGTCACTCTCGGCTCTGCGATATTACATGCGATGTGGAGCCGCCTACCTGTAGCTTACCTAATCTCCCACTAGGTGCCATCAACCGCATTGGGATTCCATATCATCCAGGCGCCCCACGTTGGTGGCTTAGACTTCCAAGGTTCACCAACTCGCCAGCTTTCTCCGCAGGATTCGATCCTTCTGCCTACTTGGCCGCGGTCTATGCCACTCGGCCACCTAACGTGCTAATGGAAGATAACACATAGTAGCTACATGCCGGATTGCGTTCAACTAGATCCTCCAGCCGCCACTAGAGCAGCTGGGCTCGCTCGCTTGAAGCTCGAGCTCATCCATCGGGTAAGTAGGTAGGTATATAGCTCTTCGTGGCAGTAGGTGTCTTACTACTCATCTACAGTATCCATCTCATCTTGTCGGAGTTTTGCTGCTATCTCTCTAGGCTATATCTACAGCCAGCTATTCTTCCTACTCTCCGGAAACTTTCACACTGTTAGAAAAGAAATATAATCTTTCTTTCTCTCAAAGGAAAAAAAGACAGCAGAACATCACTCACCATGGCATCCGACACAACCAAAACCCTCTTACGCGACTTCACCACCGCAGGCCAAGCCTACGAATCAGGCGACCCGGACTCGCGCCTCAAACTCCTCGAGCTGTGTAGGGAACTCACCGTCGAACTGGAGCTGCCGGGCGAGACTTTCATGCGGACAAATTGGGGCGAGGTAAGGAACATTTCTCTCCTTGCCTGACCAAGCGGCCGCTAACATTGTCGTAGCCCATACGCAACATGGCCCTGCGCATTGCTCTCGAACTCGACGTGTACAACACGCTTTCCGCAGACAATGGATCGCCCAAATCTGCTGCCCAGCTGGCTGAGCCGAAGGGTGCGGATCCGGTTCTTGTTGGTGAGTGAGGTCCTGATTTCTTCGCCACATTTCTTCGGAAGAGAAATCCTGCCATTCCCAGACGACTAACGCGATCTGACCCAATAACAGCCAGGATAATGCGCCATCTAAGCGCCATGACCTGCGTGCGCGAAGTCGCCAGAGACCAATACGTCCGCTCAAAGTACACGCGGGAGCTGGTGCGGAATCCGGCTGTGGATGCTTTCAAGTACATGTACGTTTGCAAGCCGCAGCATCATCAGCCTTAGCTTTTTTTGTCGCCTCCCAGCAAACCAGATTGATACCGCAACTAAACAACGCCTCCACAGGGCCGACGACTACTACCAAGTATGGACCAGCACCCCCTCCTGGCTCGCCTCGCGCTCCTTCCAAAACCCCTCCAACGCCCGCGACACGCCCTCGGCCTCAGCCTGGAACGCACCGAACACGACTCTCTTCGAATACTTCGCGCAAAACCCCGTCCAAGGCGCGCGGTTCGGCAACATGATGGCCATGCAAGCGGGCGGCAAGACCATGTGGGCGGACGAGGGCGCGTATCCCGTCCGCGAACGTCTCGGGAAAGCGGACGAGAGCGATGTGCTGGTTGTGGATGTCGGGGGCGGGGCGGGCCATGATTTGCTGGGTTTCAGGGCCAGGCATCCGGATCTGAAGGGCAGGTTGGTGTTGCAGGAGATGCCTTATATGGTTGAGAAGGCCAGGGAGGAGGGTGCTTGCGCGGGGGTGGTGGAGTTGATGGGGCATGATTTCTATGGGCCGCAGCCTGTTGAAGGTTTGTTTTGTTTTTTTCACTCGAAAGCATTTTACTCTTCTTCTTTTCGATCGAGACTGGAAAGGCAACGTGGAAGAAGAAGAAAAGAAGGAGAAGAAGAACAACAAAGCCAGCTAACCAACACAACCCACTCCAGGAGCGCACGCGTATTTCCTCCACCAAATCCTGCAGGACTACTCGGACGAAACCTGCCGCCAGATCCTGCGGCAGATCATCCCAGCCATGAAAGCAGGAACTTCCAAAATCCTGATCAACGAGCTCGTGCTACCGGACCAAGGCGCGCACTGGCTGACGACCTCGCTCGATCTGGCGCTGATGACATGTTTGGCAGCGAGAGAGCGCACGGAGAAGGAGTTCCGGGAGTTGTTCGAGTCGGTTGGCTTGGTTGTGAGTGGGATTTGGAAGCATCCGCAGGGGTATGATAGTGTTATTGAGGTGAGGCTGGCGGAGGGGTGAGAGCTGGTAGGTAGGGGGGAATAGAAAACCATCTTTGAGTCCAATGCAAAGCGAGTTCGACGAAAGGTACCTTAACAACGTAAACTACAAACCATCAGCCTAGCAACAGGCACATCGCGACACAATCATCCCGTCCAAACCATCCATCGTCCTCCACACGCAGATGAAAGCAACTCCCGATTCATCAACCCCAAACATCCGCCTGCCACCTCCTCGCCCTCTTCTGCCTCTCCATCCACTCCCCCAACCGCCCCTCATCCCACCCAAACCTCCTCCTCAACTCCCCCCCAAGCACATCAGTAACCCCCCTTGCCATATCAGCCGAACCACAAACATAAAAATGCGCATCCCCCCGCACGAGCAACTCACAAACCTCACCGGCCCTCTCCCTCACGCGATCTTGAACATACGCCTTCGAGAACCCAGCCGCCGTGTGAGGCCGGGAGAAAGCAGTGACCAGCGCGAACCGGTCGGCCCCAAGGACGCTGGCAGCCTCGCGGAAGTCGTCGGCGTAGATGAAATCGTCCCCCTCGCTGCGGCAGCCGAAGAACAAGAGCGAGCGGCCGACGTCGCGGCCCATTTTGAGCAGCGCGGCGCGCTCTTGCAGGAAGGCGCGGAAGGGCGCGACGCCTGTTCCCGCGCCTACCATGATGATCGGGCGGGAGGGTGTTGCGGGGAGCTTGAAGGGGGATTTGCGGATGTGGGCGTGGAGTTTGCCGTGGTGGAGCGAGGCGCGGGGGCCGGCGAGGGGGTAGGTCATGGATTTTGGGTGCGGGGAGGGGGGTTGCTGCAGGGAGTTGTTGAGGGCGAGGAGGTAGTTGGTTGAGAGGCCAGGGATGCTGCCGGGGGAGTTTTTGAGGGGGCTGTCGGAGACGACTGCGGTGATGGAAGCTTGACGGGGCTGGACGACGGAGGAGGAAGAGATGGAATAGTAGCGAGGGCGCAGAGTCGGGATTGCTTCGATGATGAAGGAGAGTGGGACTGAGGACCATGCGCCAGCTTTGTCGTCTGCGTACTCCAGTAAGCGGCCAAAGTTGATGTATGTTGCGTGAGACAGCTCAGAGAACAGCTTTGCATCTTTGCTGAGAGCGAGGAGCCTGTCCTTTGCGGCTTCACTGGGCGCGAATTCGATCAGGGAGGAGACGATGTCTCTAGAGACGGGTGCTGTAATCTCGAGGTAATGATTGAGCAGAGCGGATATAGTGACCGACTTGGGTACTTTCAGCTTTGCTTCGTCTCCAATGGGCTGGACGGTGACAGTTTTGTCCAACTTTTCGGCACAACCCAGACCACGAACAAGTTTTGCGACCTCGGCTTCGGGGTTGATGGGCCAGATTCCAAGATGATCTCCAGTCTTGTATTTGAGGCCGGCGACGGTACTCAGATCGATTTCCATGTGCAAGCAATTCCGGTCTTGGGTCGATTTGAAAAGCTCGTGTGAGGATTTGACCTGCAGCGCATGGATGGCAGACATGGATCTTGCAGCAGCACGGCTGGTGGCCTGCTCAGGTGGCACACCATGGCTGATCGTTGTAGCATCGACGCTTGCATCTTCAGTTACCTGAATCGATGGCTCGTAGAACGGATCGTGTTCTTCGAGGCCAAAGGTGCTCTTGAGGATTGCAAGAGCACCGTCTTTCCAGTCTAAGAAGTGCTCCTCTGTCTCACCCTTCACGTCATCAGCACGTCCTGTCGGGGCAAGTGCCTGGGCTCCAAGTTCCTCGATTCTCTCCACAACGTGATCAATGACAGCATTGTAATGCTTGTAGTTGCTGTTACCGAGGCCAAACGCCAGATAGCGAAGCTGGCTCAACGGCAATCCACGCTTCGACTCGATCCAGCTCCAAAAGTCGTGGACATTGTCGCTGGGGTCGCCTTCGCCAAAAGTCGACATGATGAAGATGGCGGCCTTGGACTGCGGGATGCGAGCGACAGAATCCGACTCGTAGTCCGACATGTCTGCGACAAGTGCGATCTTGCCGAACCGTTGCTTGATCTCCTTTGCCAGCCGGCTAGCGAATCTCTCCGCGGTACCCGATTGAGAGCCCCAGAAGACGACAATGTCGGCACCCTTGGCATAATGCTCAGTCATTGTTCGTGGTCATGGAGTGAAAGACGTTACTCACTGCTTGATGCATTCGTTCAGCAACATCTCTCGATACCGCAGCCACACTACTAGACCCCATCTTCTCCTGAGGCCGCTCGTACATCTTGTACAAGTGCGGATCGGGCACATCCCATAAAGTCCCTCGTAAAAGGTAAACGGCGCTGAGGATGGCAAGTACCGCGACGGCGACGACATCGTCAGCAGCAGCAGCTTGCAACGACTGTGCGATGGCGTCTGGGCTGTCCATACTGAAAAGAGGCCAAACTTGGGGCCGAGTCGTAGCCATGGCGAAGGGTAGTTTGTTCAACGAGCAATTCAGGCAGGCCCTCCACTCCCAGAGGTGGCCATCAAGAACTTCTTTAATGCATCGTCGGCCTCCAGTAGCATTATGTTGGAGTCCGCGTGCTCACGCAACTTCAGGCGGAGCATCTTGCCTATTCGAGTCGATGGTAGCAAAAGGTAAGCAAGAGGGTAGGTGAGGTAGGTAAGGACGAAAGCACATGTTGCGAGGGGCTTGGCGGAGTCTTACGAAAGAGGAAGGCTTCGGCTCCCGGAACGGATTAGAAAGAGTTAAAGCTTCCGTGTCACGTGGTCGCACTCTTCTTCACATGTGGTGGATACCTACGCCCAATTTATTCGCTGGTCTCAAGAGGTTTGGATCACCATCTGCAAAGTCATGTCTTTGAACATTAGAGATGCCGCCAAATTTGATCGAATCTTGATGGATTTGCATAAAGTCTTTACCGAGATCCGGTGGTGGATTTGATGAGTGGCTTCACCAAATTCATTCAACTGGGCACAATCAAATCATTGCAAGCATCTTGGAAAAGAAAGGTCATCTGCATTTCACTCATATATGTATAACCATCATCATAAAATAAAAAAAATAAAAATCATTACAACCTCGCCCGAACCTCCGGCGCAGCAACCAGCGCACGTTGCTTCGCCGCCCGCCTCTGTCCTCCTTGCCGAAGCAAAGGCGTGGGCCCAATGGTAGCCGCGATCCTCTTCCCAAAGTACTCCACCTCCACCACATCACCCTCCTGGATCCCAGCCGGCAAGTAACTGTAAGCAATCGGCTTGCCAACAGTGTAACCGAAAGCCGCACTGGTGACATAGCTCACCGGCCGACCCTGGTAGAAGACCGGCTCCTTGCCCAGGATGACCGAGCGAGGGTCGTCGACGACCAATGTGCGAATGCGTTTGGACGTCGAGAAGTGCTTCAGCAACGCGGCCTGGCCGACGAAGCCTTGCTTGCCCTGGTCGACGAGGTGGTCCAGCCCGGCTTGGGACGGCGTGTGTTCGCTGGTCATATCTGTGCCCCAGTCGAGGTTGCCGGCTTCGAGACGGAGGGCGTTGAGAGCGGCGCGGCCGGCTGCGATGATCCCGTGCTCTTGGCCTGCTTGCCAGAGGACGTCCCAGAGACGCTGGCCGTTGTCTGCGGTGGTGTAGAGCTCCCAGCCGGGCTCCCCGACGTGGGACAGGCTGATGGCGGTCACTGGGATGCCCTTGAGGAAGGCGCGTTTGACGCGGTGGTGGCCGAAGCAGGCGGTCGTGAAGTCCTCGGAGCTGATCTGGCTCACTACGTTCCAGGCGAGAGGGCCCCAGAGTCCAATGCTGCAGGTTCCGCCTGTGATATCGCGGACCTGCGACCAGCGAGCGGGGAAGCGTTGGCTGAGTTTGCGCGCTTCGATGGTCAGTTGGGGGAGGCTGTCGGGACTGAAGACGCCGACCTGGAATAGGTTTGTCTCCAGCCGCGCGACGATGGCATCGCTTCGGATGTAACCGAAGTCGTCGAGCATCAAAGTGTAGGTGACGGTGCCTGGCTCCTTGCAGATATCGCTGGTGCAGAGTCGCTGCAACACGTCGATTGCTCCGGGACCAGAGAACTCCAATCGTCGCAGAGGCGTCATGTCATACATGGCCACACCCGTGCGAGTCTTCCAAGCCTCCACTGCCGCAATGGCAGAATAGTGCTTGTTCGACCAGTCGTCGCGGTCTACAGGCTGCCACTCTGCAGGTAGATCCTGGACGAAGACTTCGTTCGCGTCGTACCAATGCGGTCTCTCCCAAGCCCGGGACTCCAGGAAGTATGCTCCAAGCTCTTTCTGCCTCGCGTAGAACGGCGTGACTCTGAGGTTCCGCGGCGACTGTTTAGGGTCGAGAGGGTGGATGATGTCGTAGACTTCAACGAAGTTCTGCTGCCCCGTCTCGTTGACGTACTCGGGGGCAAGCTGCACTTCGTCAAAGCGTGAGAGGTCGCACTCCGACATGTCGATTTCGGATCGTTCTCCGCTCAGCTGCTGGGCAACTGCTCGGGCAACACCGGCGGAGTGTGTTACCCAGACTGCCTCCGCCAGGTAGAAACCTTCGAGTGTGGGCGACTGGCCGACGAGGGGACCGCCATCGGGCGTGAAGGAGAAGATTCCGTTGAAGCCATCCTCGACTACCGACTCCTCCATCACGGGGAGAAGATCTTGTGATTCCTTCCAGGCGGGATCGAAATCTTGAGGTGTGAAGTCCTGTCTGGACGGCATGTTCTTCTCGTCGACATTCTTCGGTGTCAAACCTAACGACCCAGCGTTCACCGGCATGGGACGGTGGCCGTAGTAGCCGATGCCGTATCGGTCTCCGTGCTCACGGTAGTAGAGGTCGTGGTCTTGGTGTCGCAAGATAGGAAGACTAGCGCCGTTGGGCGGGTTCTTGCGCTGTTTCAGGGCAGGAATGGGTGCTGTCTTTGCATATTGGTGTGCAAGTGGCAAAAGCGGGACCGGCAGGCCTGCCATTGCACCAACTTCGACTCCCCAGAATCCAGCGCAGCATACCACGATATCGGCAGGGATTGAGCCCTTTGGTGTTGTAACGCCGGTGATTTTGGCGTTCTTTTTCTCGATTGCGGTTACGGGGGTCAAGTCGAGGTATTTGACGCCAGCTTGCTTGGTCCGTTCGATCAGGAGTTGTACAGCTCTGGCGGCAAGTGCGAGTCCATCACTTGCAATGTGCAGCCCACCGAGAACCTTTTCCTTCTTCAAGAAAGGATAGAGGTTCGCACACTCCTCCGGGCTGACAAGACGTGTCTCAATGCCCCAGGAAAAGGCCCAGCCTTGCTTCCGCTTCAACTCTTGCATTCTTTCGGGAGTTGTTGCCACCTCTAATCCGCCAACCTGATTGAAACAGCTTTGGCCGTCCTTGGACAGGGAGAGCAGCTTCTTCACGGTGTATTGTGCTAGTTGTGTCATTGTCTTGGAGGAGTTCGTCTGGAAGACTAGGCCTGGAGCGTGAGATGTGGAGCCGCCGGGCATGCTCAGTGGCCCTTGTTCAACAACGGTGATGTTGGTCCATCCTCGTTGGACCAGCTCGTCGGCCAGGTTGGCACCGACGATACCAGCTCCGATAATGACAACCCGCTGTGAAGTCGACATTGTGCGTTGTTTATCCGCAGAGTCGGATTGAGGACTGGATCGGTTGGACGAAGAAGCAGCACGAGAGTCCACTCTGGGATCCCAACTTCGAGCAAGAGAGGCTAGAGAATATCCGTTGTGAGGTGTATGGAGTTGATGGAGACCAAGATCAGTGCTGTCTCCAAGAAGAGGTAGAATCATGCTTGAGGTTAAAATATGGGAAGCAAGTGAAGCTATAAAACCATAGTGGCAGTCATCTTAACCTTGACTACCCGTTGGACAAAACGGAATCTGAAGCTACATCGGTCTATGCTCTCCAACGATTGTTGGTGAACCGATCAAAAGCGCATGGTCATCGAAGTCATGGTGTAGAAGAGGTGGGGTAGCCGCCTTGAAGGGTCCAGCCTTGATGTGAAGAGCGTCGTACTTCCGCATTGGGTCATGTTACCCATCTTGCCTGACATCTTACCTTTTCTTTATCTTCTGGAGAAAAGGTAGCTTGCATGAGTTCATGTGTAGTCAGAGATACCCAAATGAGTATTTTCTGTATGCTGAACACCTGCAGGGCCTAAGTGTGTCGAGTTCTCGCTATCGAATGTCTTCCTGCGACGCGTGTGACGCGTCGCTTTTTGATTCATGTGTTTTCCCAGTCTTTGAGTGGCTTCCTGCGATGAGACAGATACCACAGTCGATGGCCAAAGATCATGTTCACACATGATATGTCGAAGCGCATGGATTTGGCTGTGGTCCACGAGGAGGCCAGGACTTCCCGTGTCCAAATTCTTTCACTGGCTCGCTAATGCTGAAGTACGCCACTGTCGCCACTCCATGCCCTATCAGGGCTTCAAAATGCTTCGCACAACGTCTTTGTTTCGTGTTCCAACGAGACCACTCATCCTGGCCGACAATGCTGGGGGAGAGAGGAACGAAGGACAGCACGAACATGTGGGCTTTTGTCGCTCACGGCCTTTCCAAAGCCTCCCCTCACCCCTTTTCCCTAGTCTATCTGGCTATCGGCGACCAAACATCCGCCTGCCTATCTGGACCATATCTCCATCCAGCAAGCATGGTCTGACCGATTTACATCACGGCTATAGAGACAACTGCCAACAGCGTCGCCGGCCAGCTGAGTGTCGGTGTATTGGGGCAGTCAATTGCATGTATCGCATCTTGCTTCGCGCTTCCAAGTGGTGCAAAAATCACCACATATTGTTCCAGAGTCGAGGCGAACAACACACTAAACACCCAGACAAGCCAACGAACACTTTACTACCGATACCAAGGTCTCTCCGGCGTCATATCAATATCGCAGTGAGCGTTGTACCCAGGAACTGGCCTCTTTAACCGCTGCAATTCTCACCACCACGACTCAGTCTCCTCCACTTTCCGCGGGTACATGTATACACAATTGCAATTGCTCAAATTGCTTGGACGCTCACCACTACCAAGTCACCAAGAATGCTGGCAGGCTAGCTGACGAAGCGAAGAAGCGAAGGCGATGCAACCTCGGCTCCGGATTTGGTGGCGGCGGTTGAAACGAGCTTTGCAACGTGGGACCGCAGCGACGGCGCCGGTTCAGAGTCCTTGGACGCTGGTCGCCAATCTAACATCACCTGTAGTGTCATGGTCGCTCGGACGCTCACCAACGAATGGAGAAGACCGCTCCGTACTAGCCTGGAGAACGCACCCCATATCACGGCCCCGTGACAGCTCGCCAGGATCCCAAGGGTGCCAATGTAATAAAGTTTCTCCGTCCTGGCAGTCTTGACGCGGTATTGACTAAGCAGTACTGTACAGTCAGAGAACATCATTCGTGGCCCTAAAAGGAACAACAAGCATGGCGGGGGAGTCTCGCGTGTCGAACATTGGCGTGGATGAATGGAACAAGGTTCTGTTCGAATTAGCCGATACAGTATCCACTTCGTATCCGGACATGCTGGCTGCGGATCAACGAGCTACACCACGACACACTAACTACATCGCTACCGCGCGTGGCTAAAGTCCTGTATACCTGAGACGACGACGGCGCTCTGAGCAATCCACAGCAGATTGATTCGCCAACTCTGTCATGGAGAGCGAAATACTGAGCGGTTCTAGATTGCATGTCCGAGAGGTGAAGTTGCTATAAGAATTGATCAGCTCCCAGCATCAATCCTCATGAAACCACCCAAGCACTTGGCCTTTCCCTCATCCTTGCCTCCTCACAACACACCATGAAGTTTATCTCTTCCGGCCTCGCTCTGCTGGCTTCTGCCACGAGCGTCGCAGCTCAAACCTGCAACCTCCCTTCGACCTACCGCTGGTCCTCCAGTGGTGCTCTCGCGCAGCCCAAGAATGGTTGGGCCAACCTCAAGGACTTCACCGTCGCCCCTTACAATGGCCAGAATCTTGTGTACGCGACCTACTTCGGATCCAGCTACGGATCCATGAACTTCGGCACCTTCAGCGACTGGTCCCAGATGGGCAACGTCGCCCAGAACGGCATGCCCTTCGCCACAGTCGCGCCCACGCTGTTCTACTTTGCCCCGAAGAGCATCTGGGTTCTCGCATACCAGTGGGGAGCAGTTCCCTTCAGCTACAGGACCTCCACCAACCCGACCAACGTGAACAGCTGGTCGGGGGCCCGGCCCCTGTACTCGGCCGGCATCTCGGGCTCCCCGACCGGTCCCATCGACCAGACGCTGATCGGCGACAGCCGCAACATGTACCTGTTCTTCTGCGGCGACAACGGCAAGATCTACCGCGCCAGCATGCCGATCGGCAACTTCCCCGACAACTTCCCCACCGCGCAGACCATCCTCAGCGACACGGCCGACAACCTGTTCGAAGCCGTGCAGGTCTACACGCTCAAGGGCCAGAACAAATACCTGATGATCGTCGAGGCCCGCGGCCGCAACGGCCGCTACTTCCGCTCGCTGACCGCCAACAGCCTCGACGGCGCCTGGACCGTGCAGAACGGCCTCGAGAGCAACCCGTTCGCCGGCAAGGCCAACAGCGGCGCCTCCTGGACCAACGACATCAGCCACGGCGAGCTCATCCGCTCCTCCAACGACCAGACTTTCACCGTCGACCCGTGCAACTTGCAGTTCCTCTACCAGGGCAGGAACCCCAACGCCAACGCCGACTACGACAAGCTCCCCTACAGGCCCGGTCTTCTGACTCTCAGGAGATAGAGTGGTCGAAAGGGTTGAGGAGGAGGAAAAACCTGAAATGGGACGTCTTGTGATCAAGAAGGATGCTTGTGATTTCTTTTAGTTCGGAACAGCTGAGTCAGCGCGACATTGCTGCTGTCGCGCTGCTACTGCTTGCTGCTCTTCTGAATATCTCTCTCTCTTAACGTCCGTCCAATAAGTAGGTAGTAGCATCTTAGGATACCTACTAACAACCTAAGTCAACTCGAAAAATTCGACGCCAACGTGAAAGTTTTTCTTTTAATTCTCCGCTCGATTCTGCTCCTGTTTTCCAGAACACTCTCAAGATTGTTGCAGGATTTCGATTCTTACCTATTTGCGTTGGGCCAAGAATACGTACCCTCCTTGTTTTTCCAACAAGAATCTGTGAAATTGCGACGACAGCACATACCAACAATTCGAACGAACCATTCATTCGGTTTGTTTATCTAATCTTACATTTGCAGCGAGAGGAGCTCGCAAGACTACATCGCGTTCTACAGTGTGCGGCTTCTAGAAAGATGGTAGGTAGTAAGCCACCTAGTTACCTGGCAGCGAAGGAAACCTGTCAATGCGCGGATGTAATTGATAGCGAGAGAAAAAAGAAGAAAGAAAACAGGAAGCACATATGATGCAACTTCCATCATTCCCACCCGTCTGTCTATACTATATCCATTCATTTATTCATGCATCCATCCATCCAAAATCCAACATCACCCATACCGTGGTGCAAAATCACAACCTCAACCAACCCACCCATCCAAAAACCCACCACACCCCCGCCTCGGGGGGGGGGG
>Ga0265797_10005965_pt1 | contig 17542 bp, 14 predicted proteins | sample P2T30metagenome_FD_192433 | JGI IMG/M metagenome (GOLD analysis project Ga0265797, IMG submission 192433) | Plant litter microbial communities from East Loma Ridge, Irvine, California - P2 T30 | ecosystem: Environmental > Terrestrial > Plant litter > Unclassified | place: USA: California...
CAACCGACCCTGAACCACCAGTTCGTCTCGGGCGGGGTCACCTTCTGCACCCTGATGCCGATGCGCGCGGTGCCGTTTCGCGTGGTGTGCCTGATGGGCATGAACGACGGCGACTTCCCGCGCCGCGCGCAGCATGCCGATTTCGACCTGCTGGCGCTGCCCGGCATGGCGCGGCCGGGCGACCGTTCGCGCCGCGACGACGACCGCTACCTGATGCTCGAGGCGCTGCTGGCGGCGCGCGACAAGTTCTACATCAGCTGGGTCGGGCGCAATGTGCGCGACAACAGCGAGCAGCCGCCGTCGGTGCTGGTGGCGCAGTTGCGCGACTATCTGGCCGCCGGCTGGGATCTTGATCTGCGCGAGCGCACCACCGAGCATGCGCTGCAGCCGTTCAGCCGGCGGTATTTCCAGCGCGGTGGCTTGCTAACCTATGCCGGCGAATGGCGCTCGGCCCACGGCGCGCAGCAAGATGCCGCCGCCGACAGCCTGCCGCGCCACGAACTCGAACCCGACTTCGTGCTGAAACTGGCCGAACTGGCGAGCTTCTTGCGCCAGCCGGCGCGCTACTTCTTCCGGCGCCGCCTGGGGGTGGTGTTCGCCGACGCGGCGCAGGTGGGCGAGGACGAAGAACCGTTCGCGCTCGACGCCCTCGAACGCTACCAGATCGAAGACCACCTGCTCGACGACAGCGGCGAGCCGGAACCAATCGACCAAGTGCGCGCCACGCTGGCCGCGCGCGCGGCCAGGCTGGCGCGCGAAGGGGTGCTGCCGATTGGCCTGTTGGGCCGCATGTGGCAGGAGCAGCTGGTGAGCAGCCTGACGCCGGTGCGCACCGAATGGCTGCGTCTGGGCGCGCGCTTCCCGCAGGCCGCGCCAAAGCTGGCGGTGTCGTTCGAGCTCGATGGCGTGCCGCTCGACGACTGGATCGACCGCCTGCGCAGCAACGCAGAAGACGGTGACGGCCAGACCGCCTGGCTGCTGCAATTGTCCTCGCGGGTGCTGGACCGGCATGGCAGGCCGCGCGGCGATAAACTGATCGGCCCGTGGCTGCGCCAGCTGGCCAGCGCCGCCGCCGGTTCGCCCGTGGCCGGCTACCTGGTGGCGCGCGATGCGGTGCTCGAGATGGCGCCCTTGAGCCAGGATGATTCGCTGGCCGTGCTGCGCGACCTGGCGCGTTTGTGGCGCGCGAATATGGACAGAGCGCTGCCGGTTGCCTGCCGCACCGCGCTGGCGCAGCTGGCCGAAGCCGATCCGCGCCCGGTGTACGACGGCGGCTTCGAGCTCTCGGGCGAAGTCGAAGACTTGTGCCTGGCGCGCCTGTGGCCCGACTTCGACGCCCTGCGCAGCGCCGGCGGCTGGCCCGAGCTGGCCGAAGAACTGTACGGACCGCTGGCGCACTGGATGACGACGGCGCTTACCATCAAGCCCCTGCAGGAGCAGTCAGCATGAGCAGAAAACTCGAACCGCTGGTGTTTCCACTGCATGGCTCGCGCCTGATCGAAGCCTCGGCCGGCACCGGCAAGACCTGGACCATCGCCGCCCTCTACGTGCGGCTGGTGCTGGGCCACGGCGGCGCGGACGCTTTCGCGCGGCCACTGCTGCCGTCCGAGATCCTGGTGATGACGTTTACCCGCGCCGCTACGCGCGAACTGGCCAACCGGGTGCGCGAACGCCTGGTGCAGGCGGCCGCTTTTTTTCGCGGCGAACTTTTACTGGACGATCCTTACCTCGAGGCGCTGGCCGACAGCTATCCGCAAGAGGGCGCACGCAGCATCGCCGCGCACCGCTTGATGCTGGCCGCCGAGACGATGGACGAGGCGGCGATCTTCACCATCGACGCCTGGTGCCAGCGCATGCTGCGCGAACATGCGTTCGACAGCGGCAGCCTGTTCGACGAAGAACTGGTCAGCGACGAGCGCATGTTGCTCGAAGACGCGGCGCATGACTACTGGCGCCAGCACGTGTATCCGCTTGGCGCCGACGCGCTGGGCGCGGTGCTGGACACCTGGAACGACGTCGAGGCCATGAAGCAGGGCGTGCGCGAGCTGGTGCACCGCGGCGCGCTGCTGGGCGCGGTCGCGAGCGAGCCGCTGGGCCAACTGGTGGCGCGCCTGGCGCGCGAGCAGCGCGCGGAACTGGCGCGCCTGAAGGACGGCTGGGGTGAGCGCGCCGACGCCATGGAGCGCTGGATCGGCGCACAGCGCGGGCGCGATCCGAAGTGCTTCAACGGCACCAAGATGCGCGCCGATTCGCTCGTCAAATGGTTCGAGGCGCTGCGCGCCTGGGCCGCCGACCCCGCGCTGCACATGCCGGACCTCAACGACACCGCCTGGCGCCGCCTGACCCCAGGCGGCATCGCGGACGCCTTCAGCAAGCATTTCACGACCGAGGTGCCCGACTACTTCGACGCCACGGCCGCGCTGCTGGAGGCCTTGACGGCGCTCGACCCGATCGCCCACGCGCTGCTGCGCCACGCGGCCGGCCATATCGGCGCGCGCATGCAGGAACTCAAGCGCCGCAACCGCCAGTTCGGTTTCGCCGACATGCTCGAACGCCTCAAGACCGCGCTCGAGGGCGAGAACGGCGCCGCGCTGCGCCAGCGCATCGTGGCGCAGTATCCGGTGGCGCTGGTCGACGAATTCCAGGACACCTCGCCCGACCAGTACCGCATCTTCGACCTGCTGTATCAGGTGGCGGCCAACGCTCCCGAGCGCGGCCTGTTCCTGATCGGCGACCCCAAGCAATCGATCTATGGCTTTCGCGGCGCCGACATCCACAGCTACCTGGCGGCGCGCCGCGCCACGGCCGGCCGCCACTACCAGCTCGGCACCAACTTCCGCTCGACCGCGCCGCTGGTGCAGGCGGTGAACCAGTTGTTCCTGCATGCCGAAGGCTCGGGCAACGGCACCGGGTACGCGGCCGGCGCGTTCCGCTTCCGGCGCGGAGAAGACAATCCGCTGCCGTTCGAGGCGGTCGACGCCATGGGGCACCGCAAGCAGCTGGTCGGCGTCGACGGCGAGATGCAGGCACTGGCGGTGTGCACCACCTGCCAGGAAGACCTGAAAGCCGAAGACTACCGCGACTTCTTTGCCCACCACTGCGCCGAGCATATCGTCACGCTGCTCAATGACGAGCGGGTGGGCTTCGAGGGCGACGACGATTTCACGCGCCTGATGCCGGCCGATATCGCGATCCTGGTGCGTGACCGGCGCGAAGCGGCCGCGATCCGGCGCGCACTGGCGCGGCGCAAGGTGGCCAGTGTGTACCTGTCCGATAAGGATTCCGTGGTCGAGAGCGAAGAGGCGGGCGACGTGCTGCGCTGGCTGTACGCGGTGGCCAATCCGCTTGACGGCGGCCTGGCGCGGGCCGCCTTCGCCACCCGCACCGCGCACCTCGAACTGGCCGAACTGGCGCGCTTCTCGCACGACGAACTGGCGTGGGAAGCGCGCGTCGAGCAGCTGAAAAACCTGCACGGCATCTGGCAGCGGCGCGGCGTGCTGGCCATGCTGCGCAGCTTCATCCACGAGCTTGGGCTACCGGCGCGGCTGCTGGCCGAAGCGGGCGGCGAACGGCGCCTGACCAACCTGCTGCACCTGGCCGAACTGCTGCAGCAAGCCAGCGCCCAGCTCGAAGGCGAGCAGGCCCTGACGCGCTGGTTCGCCGAGCAGATCGAAGGTTTGGGGTCGGGCGGCGACGAGCGCGTGCTGCGCCTTGAAAGCGACGCCGAACTGGTGAAGGTGGTCACGGTGCACAAGTCGAAGGGCCTCGAGTATCCGCTGGTGTACCTGCCGTTCGCGGTGACCGCACGCCGCACCGACCGCCGCAACCGCGCCTTCTTCGAATATGCCGATCCCGAGGGCGGGCGGGTGCTTGACCTGGCGCTGACCGACGAGGCGCTGGAGGCGGTCGACCGGGCCCGCATCGAGGAAGACCTGCGCCTGCTGTACGTGGCGGTGACGCGCGCGCGCCATTTCCTGTGGCTGGGCGCGGCGGCGGTGGCGGCCGGGCGCAAGGGCGAAAACCGGCTGCACCAGTCGGCGCTGGGCTACCTGCTGGGCGGTGGCGAGGCGATCGCCGCGCCCGACCTGCGCGCGCGCTTCGAGCGCCTGCGCGGTGATGTGGACGGGATTGCGCTGCACGAACTCGATCTGCCGCAGGGCATGACGCTGTTGCGGCGCCAGGATGCGCGCCCCGAACTGCTCGAGGCGCCGGCCTACCACGCCCGGTTCGAGCGCGATTGGGCGGTCGGCTCGTTCACCTCGTTGACGCGGCATGCGCTGGCGCCGCCGGCGCCGATGCGCGCGCAGGAGCAGACCCTGCTCGAAGAAGCGCCGCAGATCGTCAACCCGGCGCGCATCGAAGACCTGCCGTGGCACCGCTTCCCGCGCGGCTCGGTGCCCGGCAACTTCATGCACGAGCAGCTCGAATGGCTGGCGCGCGAAGGGTTCGATTGCCTGGCTGACCCGAACTGCGAAGCGCGCTTGCGGCAGCGCATCGAGCGCGCCGGCTGGGGCAACCGGATCGACGACGCACTGGCCTGGCTGCGCGAGATCGTGGCCACGCCGCTGCCGCCGCTTGGCATGGCGCTGAGCAGCCTGGGCCCGGTGCTGCCCGAGATGGAGTTCTGGTTCCCGAGCGAGCAGCTGATGCTGCCGCGGCTCGACGCCCTGTGCCGGGAGCGCCTGCTGGGTGCGATCGAGCGCCCGACGCTGCCCGACAAAACCCTGCACGGCATGCTCAAGGGTTTCGCCGACCTGGTGTTCGAGGTCGACGGCCGCTACTGGGTGCTCGACTACAAGTCGAACGCGCTCGGAAGCGGCGACGCCGCCTACACGCGCCTGGCGATGGAAGCCGGCATGGCGGCGCACCGCTACGACATCCAGGGCACGATCTACATGCTGGCGCTGCACCGGCTGCTGCGCGCGCGACTGGGCGAGGCGTATGAACCTGAACACCAGCTGGGCGGGGCGCTGTTCCTGTTCCTGCGCGGGATCGCCAACCCCGAGACCCACGGCTGCTGCGTGCTGGCGCCGGACATGGCATTGCTGGATCAACTGGAACGACTGCTGGACAAGAACGATGGCCAAGACTAGCCCGAACCACATGCCGAACTACATGCCGAACCACATGCCGAACCACGGCGCCAACCTCGACGCATTGTGGCGCGATATCGGCGCGCTGACCGAGGCCGGCGAACTACGGCGCCTGTCGCATGCCTTCGCGCGCTTTATCGCTTCGCTCGCCAGCGCGCCGCCGGCGCTGGTGCTGGCTGCTGCCGTCTTGTCCGAACTCGAAGGCCACGGCCACAGCTGCATCCAGTTGGCCGACCTGGCCGATCCCGGCGCCGGGCTGGCGCCGCTGCTGGGCTGGAGCGAGGAGCAATGGCGCGCGCTGGCCGGCGCCGCGGCGCCGCTGCCGAAAGGCGTGAAAGGTTGGCAAACGCTGCTGGCCGGTTGCGAGCAGGTCTGGGACCGCGACTCATTCGACTACGACCAGCCGCTGGTGCTCGACGGCGAACGGCTGTACCTGCGCCGCTACTGGCGCGACGAGACGCAGGTGGCGCGCGCCGTGCGCGCGCGCGCCGAGGTGGCGCTGGCGGTCGACGACAAGCAAGTACGCGAGTGGCTCGATCTGCTGTTTCCGCCGCAGCCCGATGCATCGGCAGCGGCGCCCGACTGGCAAAAGCTGGCCTGCGCGATTGCCCTGCGCGGCGCGTTGGCGATCATCACCGGCGGCCCCGGCACCGGCAAGACCTATACCGTGGCGCGCCTGCTGGCGCTGTTGTTCGCGACCGCGCCCGAAGCGGGGCGTCAGCGGGTGGCGCTGGCCGCGCCCACCGGCAAGGCGGCGGCGCGCCTGAAGCAGTCGATCGACAAGGCGCTGGGCGAACTGGCCGAGCGCGTGGGCGAACGCCTGCCGCTGCGCGAACTGACGGCGCGCATGGGCGCTGCGCGCACGCTCCACAGCTTGCTGGGCGCGCGCCCCGACACGCGCGCGTTTGCGCACCACCGCGGCAATCCGCTCGACGTCGACGTGCTGATCGTCGACGAGGCCTCGATGGTGCACCTGGAAATGATGGCCAGCCTGCTTGACGCGCTGCCGCCGACGGCGACCCTGATCCTGTTGGGCGACAAGGACCAACTGGCGTCGGTGGAAGCCGGCGCGGTGCTGGGCGACCTGTGCCACGACGCGCATGACGGCAACTACGATGCCGACACGCTGGCGTATGTGGCGGCGGCCAGCGGCGAGACGATTCCCGCCAGGTATGCCGGCGCCGGCGGGCCGCTGGCGCAGCAGACGGTGATGCTGCGCCACAGCCGCCGCTTCGGCGGCCCGATCGGCCAGCTGGCGCTGGCGGTCAACGCTGGCGACCAGGCCAGGGTGGAGGCGGTGCTGCGCGCGGGGGAGGGCAGCGTGCGCTGGATCGAGGGTGCGCAACCGGCGCAGCTGCTGCAGCTGGCGCTGGGCGGCTATGCGCCCTACCTGGAGCATCTGCGCGTTGGCGCCAGGGTCGATCATGAAGCGTGGGTGCGCGGCGTGCTGCGCCACTTCGAAGCGTTCCGCATCCTGTGCGCGGTGCGCGATGGCGAGTGGGGCGTGGCGGGCCTGAACGCGGCCATCGAGGCGCGCCTGGAAGCGGCGCGCCTGCTGCGTCGCGGCGGCGAGTGGTATGTCGGCCGCCCGGTCATGGTGACCCGCAACGACTACGCCACCTCGGTGTTCAACGGCGACATCGGCGTCACGCTGCCCGATCCGGCGCGCGCCGGTGCGCTGCGGGTCTACTTCATGGAAGGCGACAAGGTGCGCAGCGTGCTGGCCACGCGCCTGCGCAATGTGGAGACGGCGTTCGCGATGACGGTGCACAAATCGCAGGGCTCGGAATTCAGCCACACGGTGCTGGCCCTGCCGCGCGAACGCAATGCGGTGCTCACGCGCGAACTGGTCTACACCGGCATCACCCGCGCCAGCAACAACTTCACGCTGGTGACCCCGGCCGGCGAGGTGCTGTTCGACGCAATCGCCCAGCGCACCCACCGCACCAGCGGTTTACGCGAACTGGTCGGGTAAGGCCAACGGCATCGCGCCGCCTGCCCCCCCCAATGGCAAAGGGGCCTGATCGGCCCCTTTTGCGTTGACGCTGGATTAGTCGCGGCGCTTGCGCGTCGTCTTGACCTTTGCCACCACGCGCTTCTTGACCACCTTGGCCTTGGCGCCCGCTTTGACGCGGCTGCTGGCTTTCGATGTCGAACGGCCGGCGCTGGCCTTGATGCGCGGGCCACCGCTGGCGGCGCGCGCCACGCGGACCGGCGCTTCGTCGCCGGCGATGAAGCGCCGGATGTTGAGCGCGTCCATCACGCGCGCCGACGAGGCGCCGGCGTTGAGCAGCACCAGGGTCGCGTTCTTGCCGGCGGCCTTGATGTTCATGATCAGGCAGCGGCCGGCTTCGTTGGTAAAGCCGGTCTTCGACAGGCCGACGTCCCAGCCCTTGGCGCCGACCAGGCGATTGGTGTTGCGGTATTCGACGCCGCGGCCGTTGATGTCGATGATGTCCTTCGATTCGGTGGTCATGCGCACGATCTCGGGATACTTGGTCGAGGCGGTGGCCATCTTGATCAGGTCGACGGCGCTCGAGCGGTTGTGCGGCGACAGGCCGGTCGGCTCTTCGATCGAGGTCTGGCTCATGCCCAGCGCCTGGATCTTGCGGCGCACCGCAACCTTGAAGCCTTCCTTGCCACCCGGGTAGGTGCGGGCCAGGGCGGCGGCGGCGCGGTTGTCCGACGACATCAGGGCCAGGTGCAGCACGTCGCGGCGCGAGATGCTGGCGCCGACCGGCACCCGCGAGCTGCTGTACTTGACGGTGTCGACGTCGCTGCGGTCGATCTCGATCTGCTCGTCCATGTCGAGCCTGGCGTCGAGCACGACCATGGCGGTCATCAGCTTGGTCAGCGAGGCGATCGGGGCCACGGTATCGGCATTCTTTTCGATGAGTACCTTGCCGGTCGCATCGTCTACTACGAGCACCGACTGCGAGCCGAACGGCACTGCGAACGCAGCGGCCGAGAACGACATCACGACGGTGGCGAACAATTTCTTGATCATTGGCGGTCTGAATGAGGGTGGAGGTTGAGCGTCACGAGCGCCTGGCGGCGCCTTCAACATCTGTCTGTAGAGCAACTACAGGAAAAATGGACGATATCATCTCGAAGCCGTGCATGTCTATGGCGCACGAGAAAATTCGCCGTTAGCAGGGTGATTTTTAACTTAAATGGCACAGCTTGGCTAAATGAATTTATTGAATGAAATAATTAATGAGAAAGTTCAATAACTCGCGAGGCGGTTAAGCGCCAAGCCGGCGCACAAATAAAAACAGCCCTGCAGTTTGCAGGGCTGTTTAAATATACAGTATTATCCAGCGCTTATTTGGCCTGATAAATCTTGTCGAATTCGCCGCCATCATCGAAGTGGCGTTTCTGCGCTGCGCGCCAGCCGCCGAATACCTCGTCCACGGTGAACAGACTGATCGGTTTGTAATTGGCCGCGTATTTCTTCATCACGGTTTCATTACGCACCCGCATATAGTGCTTGGCGCCGAATTCCTGGCCGGCCGGCGAATACAGGTAGTTCAGATAAGCGGTGGCCGGCTGGCGCAGCTTGCGCCGATCAACCACCTTGTCGACCACGGCAACCGGCGACTCGGCCAGGATCGAGGTGGCCGGATACACCACCTGGAAATTGTCGCCGAACTCGGCGCGCACCATGCTCACTTCGTTTTCGAACGTCACCAGCACGTCGCCGATCTGGCGTTGGGTGAAGGTGGTAGTGGCGGCGCGGCCGCCGCCGTCAAGGATCGGGACGTTCTTGAAGATCTTGCCGACCAGCTCGCGCGCCTGCGCTTCGTTGCCGCCTTTTTTCACGACCGAACCCCAGGCCGCCAGATAAGTATACCGGCCGTTGCCGGCAGTCTTCGGATTCGGAATGATGACCTGCACGCCCGGACGCGCCAGGTCTTGCCAGTCACGCACCTGCTTCGGATTGCCCTTGCGCACCAGGAACACCATGGTCGAGTAATACGGCGCTGCATTGTTCGGGAACTTCCTGGCCCAGTCTTTCGCCACCAGGCCGCGGTCGGCCAGCATGTCGATGTCATTCGCCTGGTTCATCGTCACCACCGACGCTTCCAGCCCATCGGCCACGGCGCGCGCCTGCTTGCTCGAGCCGCCGTGCGACTGCTTGACCGTCACGGTCTGGCCGGTCTGCTGCTTGTAGGCCGCGATGAAGGCCGGGTTCACATCCTTGTAGAGCTCGCGCGCCACGTCGTACGACACGTTCAGCAATTCGCTCTGTGCGGCGGCCTGCACCGACAGTGTGCTGCCGGCCGCCATGGCCAGGACCAGCAGCGCGCGGCGCAGGGTGCTGGGAGTGGAGTTGCGCATAGTGTTCTCGCTTGTTCTAAGAGTGATGACAGTGTGCATGTTCCCTAATTTCAGCCGGTAACGGAACAATACTTTCGTCATAACCTTATTCGCAGCACGCAGTTGTGGCGCTGTCGAGCAGGCGCCTGCGGTTTCGGTGTATAGTCGAGGCCACGCGATGCCTCGGCGCCGCGGTTTTGTCCCGTTATTCACGCAGCCAGGTGCGGCGCTTTTTTCTTCTGCACAATTGCGATCAAATTCACGATTAATAGAGAAGCAATGTCCACGCGTATTCAGATTCGCAGGGCGCTCCCTGATGATGCGCCGGCTGCCTGCAACTTGCTGCGGCGCTCTATCGAGGAAGGTTGCCGCGACGAACACCGCGACCAGCCGGCTGTGCTCGATGCCTGGCTCGGCAACAAGACGCCGGCCACGGTGCTCGGCTGGTTCACTTCGCCGACCAATTGTGCGCTGATCGCCGAAAGCGAAGGGCAGGTGGTTGGATTGGCCTTGCTGACCCAGGCCGGCAAGGTGGCGCTGTGCTATGTGCTGCCCGAAGCGCTGCGTTGTGGCGTCGGCCGCGCGCTGCTCACCGAACTTGAAACGCAGGCGCGTGCCTGGAATATTGCCAAGCTGTTCTTGCACAGCCCGTCCGGCGCCAGCCTTTTCTTCGAGCGCCACGGCTATCTCAATGCCGGCAAGGAACGGGCCTGTTTTGGCCTCGACTGTGACCTGTTGTGGAAACGCCTCGACGGCGCCTGCGACGCAAACAGCCGCAAGCGTTTTTGTCACTGCAGCGACTGATAAGCCCAATCCTGTTCACGTGCGCTGTTCCGATACGCTATAGTTAGCGCCATCGCAATGATGAGCAACGCATAATTACCGGACCCGCACCCCATGGTTTCACGCAGAAAATTTATTCACCAGGGCGCCTGTCTGGCCGCCCTCGGCGCAATCGGCACGCCCCTGATCGGCATGGCCACCGAGCTCCAACCGCCACCCGACCTGTTCGATTCGCAGGCGCTCGACCTCGAATTCTGGATCAAGCCACGCACGATCACCGTCACCCGTCCGCAAAGCAATGAAAAGGCATCCCTGCTGTACTGGAAAGATGGCGAAGTCATCGAGTCTGCTTACCAGCAGTTGTGTCACCTGCTGCGCGACGTCAACGGCCGCGAGACGGCGCCGATCGATCCCAAGCTGCTCGAGATGCTGTGGAGTACCCAGGCCTTCATCGCCCGCTACGGCCTGAACCAGCCAATCGAGATTCTCTCTGGCTACCGCACGCCGGCCTCGAACCAGCGTCTGCAAGAGGCGGGTATCCCGGCCGCGCGCAAGTCGCTGCACCTGGTCGGCAAGGCAGCCGATATCCGCCTGGCCAAGCTCAACGAAGAAGTACTGGGCGGCCTGATTCGCAGCTTCCGCGGCGGCGGGGTCGGCTATTACTACCGCGCCGGTCCGCGCGGTGGCTGGATCCACGCGGATACCGGGCTCGAGCGCACTTGGAAGGGATAACCGGTTGGCACGCGATCTGTGCTCACCTGTCGGATTACTTTTGCTAGTATTGTTGCAAGGTCGGAGCAAGTCGTTCCGGCATGTCCAACGCTTTCCAAGGAGGCTGTGATGGCAACAATCAATGCACCAACCATGGACCGCCGCACCGTGCCCGAACGCCGGGTGGCTGTGCGCTCGCATCAACGCTCGGCCATGTCCGCACTGGATTATCTGGCGATGGCACTGCTGATCATCGGTGGCCTCAACTGGGGCATGGTCGGACTGTTCAGCGTCGACATCGTCGCCACGCTGTTCGGCCCCGGCAGCACGCTGACGCGCGTGGTGTATGTGCTGGTCGGGGTCGCGGCGCTGTACTCGGTGTACACGACCGCCAAGATGGCCGGCAGCAAGCGCACCTGATATCGATGCGCACGCGGATTGGACTGATCTCCGATACGCATGGGCTGCTGCGCCCGCAGGCGCTCGACTACCTGCGGGGCAGCGCCCACATCCTGCATGCGGGCGACATCGTTGATCCGGCCACCCTCGACGTGCTGGCGACGCTGGCGCCGCTGACCGCCGTGCGCGGCAATAACGACGATGGGCCATGGGCCAGCGCGCTGCCCGAATCGGCCACTCTGACGCTCTACGGCGTCGTCATCCACATCCTCCACGACCTCAAGGACTTGCAGATCGATCCTGCCGGCGCAGGCGTGCGCGTGGTGCTGGCCGGGCATTCGCACAAACCCTCGTGCGTCGAGAGGGACGGTGTGCTGTACGTGAATCCGGGCGCGGCAGGCAGGCGCCGCTTCAAGCTGCCGGTGTCGCTCGGCGAACTGCTGATCGACGATGGGCAAGTCGAGGTGAACCTCAAAACGCTCGACGTCGCCTGACGCTGTCCGGCGCAAGGCCAGTCGCGGCAAGGGCGCCACCGCATCGGCGCAAAATCCCGTAAGATACTGCCCGTCTACTCACCGCAGTTTCAAACGGCAACATGAATCCTTCGCCCGACCAGCAGCCCCGCTTTAAACCTCGTCCCTGGACGGCCCTCGAAACGCCGCAGGATGTCGAACTCTGGATCGACGAGCACAATGCCGCCATGCAGGACGAATTCAAGCCCCAGGAAACCGGGGTCGGCGTCTGCTTCACGCTGGCCGAAGGCGGCAACCTGTACCTGCAGACCACGGCCGACGCCGTGATCCTCGACGTCGAGCGCGAAGCCGACTGGATCGCGCCACTGATCATGGCCGCGACCGGCGCCGAACAGCCGCCCGGCCAGGTCTGGGTGCTGCCCGACGATAAGTTAGTGCAATTGATCCTGGGCTTGTCGACGCTGGTGCAGAGCACCACGCTGGTCAGCGGCCACAACTTCGGTGTTCACGGCCGCCGCGCCTGGTAACACCGGGCGTGAAGTTCAATACGGCAGGCCGCTCACGTCGAGCCGGGTCTGCCACAGGGCGCCGGCGCCGGTGATGTACAGCGTCTTGCCATCCTTGCCGCCGAAGGCGACATTGGTGACATTGGCGTCGACCCGGATCGTCGCCAGCGCGCGTCCCTGCGGCGAAAACACGCGCACCCGTTTGGCGCTGTGTTCGGTCATGTACAGGTTGCCGTGGCAATCGAGCGTCATGCCGTCGCCGGTCTCGATGCCCTTGACCAGTTCGCGACCGGTCTGCGGCATCTTGCCTTTCACGTCGTAAGTGCGAATGGCGCCGTCGCCGGCCACCGCGTACAAGGTGGCGCCGTCGAGCGAGAGCGCGATGCCGTTTGGATTCTTGCGGCTGCCGTCGACCAGCGTCACCTTGCCATCCGGGGTCACTCGATAGATGCCGGTCACCGGCTGGCCGCCCGGCGCCGCCGCCTGCTGGAAGTCGGGGTCGGTGAAATAGATCGTGCCGTCCCTGGCAAGCGTCATGTCGTTGGGCGAATTGAACACCTGGCCCTGGTAGCGCTCGGCCACCGAGGTGCGCTTGCCATCCTTCAGGTCGTAACGCGACAGTGACTTGTATTTGTGGGTGGCGGCGATCAGCTTGCCGTTTGCATCGACTGCCAGGCCGTTGCTGCCGGCATCGTCGATCGCGGTGCTGACCGTGCCATCAGGCGCCAGCTTGCGCACCCGCGACGGGAAGCCCTGGCTGAAGCTGAAATCGGAAAAGTACAGCGCATCCCCGATCCACACCGGGCCTTCGTACAGGCCGGGTTCAGTGCGGCTTGGCGTGACTGACTGGACGCGCTGCGCCGTCAGTTCGCCGGCCGGGGCCTTGCCGCAGGAAGGCGGGAGCGGCGTGGCGGCACCGGCTGCGCCGTGCGCGGCTGCGCTCAGCAAGGCCGCGGCAATCAGGCCGCGCAGCGAACAACGGAGGGCAGGGGGCGTCGTGGAATAAGTCATCGGCTGGATTCTTTCGCAGTAAGTCAGTCTGGAAAACGGATGAGGATACGCGGTGTTATCGCTATCATTTGAATCGGAACAATTGTATCCTTAACATCGGGCGCGTTGCTGACTTGTGAAGTATCGGCTGCGCCGCCTGTGTCAAACCAATACATCGATAACAAAGGAGATGGTGATGATCGATCTGAATCGGCGCGGCCTGATACTGGCCGCGGGCGGCGCACTGGCGACTGGCGCGTTGAGCGCGCCGGCCTGGGCCCAGCAAGGGGGGCGCAAACTGGGTTATGCCATCGTCGGCCTTGGCGGCTATGGCCTGGGCATCATCATCCCGCAATTCAAGAACTGCGAACACAGCAAACTCGTGGCTGTGGTCAGCGGCGATGCGGCCAAGGCCAGGAAGGTCGCGGCTGAATATGGCGTGCCCGAACGCGGCATCTACAACTACCAGAACTTCGACAGCATTCGCGACAATCCCGACATCGACATCGTGTATATCTGCCTGCCGGTCTCGATGCACCTGGAGTACACCGAACGCGCCGCCGCCGCCGGCAAGCATGTGCTGTGCGAGAAGCCGATGGCCTTGAACTCGAAACATTGCGAGCAGATGATTGCCGCCTGCCGCAAGGCCGGCAAGAAACTGATGATCGGCTACCGCAGCCACTTCGAGCCGCATAACCTGGAAGCAATGCGGCGCGCGCGCTCGGGCGAACTGGGCAAGCTGCGCTACTTCCGTTCCGAGCACGGCTTCACCATGGGCGGCGGCGCCGACAACTGGCGCCTGAAAAAGGCGATGTCGGGCGGCGGCTCGATGATGGACATCGGCATCTACGCGCTGCAGGCGGCGCGCTATATGGTCGGCGAGGAGCCGATTGCGGTGTACGCCAAGGAAACCACCGACCGCAACGATCCACGCTTCCGCGAAGTCGAAGACATGATCGAGTTCCAGCTCGAATTCCCGTCGGGCGTGATCGGTTCGTGCATGTCGATGTACAGCGCCAACCAGAATCACCTGCTGCTGATGGGAGAAAAGGGCCGCATCGAGATGGAGCCGGCCACCGGCTACGATGGCCACAAGCTGTGGGTGGGCAAGAACCGCAGCGATGAGACCCTGGTGAAGCCGGCGCCTGGCCCGGCGAAAACCCAGTGGGCGGGGCAGCTCGACCATATGTCGCAGTGCGTGATGCAGAACCGCGAGCCGATCGTGGCTGGCGAAGAAGGCTTGCGCGATATCCGTATCGTCGAAGCGGTGTACCGCTCGGCGCGTGAGCAGAAACGCATCGCCCTGAGCAGCTGAACCGGGATTGACGTGCAGGGCGCGGCGTAATGTTGTGAAAATGATGATATCAGGCAAGAACTTTTAGTGTAGAGTGACGGGTTTGGCTGACCGCGAGTCAGCCAGCTTCGGGGCCGCGGCCTCCATTCCTGAGTCCTTCAGGTTCTACTTGAGTCCCTTTCGCGCCATGAAGCTTTCTTCCGTGCGTGGCGCCTGGCGCCGCGCTTGCCTTCGTCCATTGGTCCGCTACGGTGTCGCCGTATTGCTGTTTGCCGTCGCCCTGGCGGCGCGCTTCCTGCTGGTGGACGTGTTGCCGGCGCGCGGCTTTCCCTTTCTGTCGTTCTTCCCGGCAGTATTGATCACGACCTGGCTGGTTGGCCTGGGGCCGGGCCTGCTCGTGGCGGCGCTGAGCACGGCTGCCGCCTGGCGTTTCTTCATGGGACCGCCTGTAGCGCTGACCCAGATGGCGCACAGCGATGTAATTGCCCTGGTGTTTTTCGCGGGCATTCTGGTAATCGATTGCATCGTCATCGAACTCATGAATTCGGCGATGAGCCAGCTGCGCACCACCGGCGAGAAACTGCGCCGCAGCGAACGCGAACTGATGGCGCGCGAAGCGGAACTGCGCGAGGCCGACCGTCAGAAGGACGTGTTCCTGGCCATGCTGGCGCATGAACTGCGCAACCCGCTGGCACCGATTCGTTCGGCGGCGCAATTGATCTCGGCGCTGGACCCGGGCGACGCCAAAGTCAAGCGCGCGGCCGCCATCATCGCGCGCCAGAGTGGACAACTGACCCGTCTGGTGGACGATCTGCTGGATGTGTCGCGCATTCAGTCGAGCAAACTGACGCTGCGCCTGGCGCACGTCGATCTGCGCGACGTCATCGAAGGCGCGCTGGAGACCTGCCAGCCGCTGATCGACGCCGCCGGGCACCGTTTCAGCGTCAGCCTGCCGGCCACGCCGGTGCCGGTGTACGTGGATGCGGTGCGCATTGCCCAGTGCGTGTCGAATCTGCTCAACAATGCCATCAAGTTTACGCCTGCCGGCGGGCACATTCTGCTCGCGCTCAGCTTGACCGGCGACGGCAAGGTGGCATTGAGTCTCACTGACAGCGGACGCGGCATTGCAGCGGCCATGCTGCCCAAGCTGTTCGGCATGTTTGCCCAGGAGGACGCCAGTGGCATGAACGGCAATAGTGGCCTGGGCATCGGCCTGGCCTTGACGCGCCACCTGGTGACGCAGCATGGCGGCAGTATCGATGCGCACAGCGACGGCCCCGGCGCCGGCGCCCGTTTCGACATCGTGTTGCCGCTGGCGCAGGAAGCGGCCGCAACTGTGCCTGGCGTGCCACCGGCGGTGGCGGCGCTGGCGACCGGTGCCGCCGTCACGGTGCTGGTGGTCGACGACAATGTCGATGCAACACAGATGATCCAGGCGCTGCTCGAGATGGAAGGCTTCGCTGTGGTGACGGCCCACGATGGCGCTGGCGCATTGCAGGCAATTGCGCAGGCCCGTCCGCGGGTGGTGTTGCTCGACGTCGGCCTGCCGGATATGTCGGGCTACGAGGTGGCGCGCCGTGCGCGGGACGCTGGCCTGGTGGGCGCGCATACGCTGTTGATCGCGCTCACCGGATGGAGCGATGAAGAATCGCGCGCGGCGTCAAATGCTGCCGGCATTGCGCATCACGTGAACAAGCCGGTGCAACTGAGCAGCCTGCTGGAGTTGATGCATGGCCATCTGGAGGCCGAGCCCGCCTGCGTATAAGGCCGGCGCTTGGCCCTTTGGCAGCGTCGCTGTGCGCGGCGCCGCCCGACGCTGCGCACAGCGCCGATGCCGAATGTAAAGGCGCTGTCACCGTTATCTATGGATGAGCATTGAACTGTTGAGCTGCGTTGCGGTCGAAACCTGATCCTCATCGACAGGAACCACCATGAAGGCGCCCCGGTTCGAGAAATGGTTTGCTGGCCTGACGTTACTGAATCGGCCACAGCGCATGCGCGTGCAGCACGCGCTGCATCCCGCAGCCGGGCTCGAGCAGGTGATTGCGCTCATCGACAAAGTGCGGACGGACGCACGCCGCTGTCCACGCTGCGATTGCCCCCGATGTTATCGCCACGGCCACGCCAATGGCTGGCGCTGGGCGCTCGACATGGGCCGAATTGCTACCGCGGAACAATTGTTCAACATCGCAATCAAACTCATCTATATGAAACGGTGACAGCGCCAATGTAAAAGGCGCGGTCTCGTGAGAGACCGCGCCCTGGATCGAAGTGCCGCGACCTTGCTGCGTCAACGGTCCTTGTCCTGCTGCTTGCTCCAGTCGGTTTGCATCGCATCGCTTTGCGCACCGGACTGACGGTTGCCTTCCTGCGCATTCAGATCGTCCAGCGCCGGAGTGCCACCCGAAGCATGCTGGCCGCCGTGCTGCTGGCTTTGGCCACCATTTTGCTGCTGACTACCTTGCTGCTGACTACCTTGCTGCTGACTGCCTTGTTGCTCACCACCTTGCTGCTGACTGCCTTGCTGAGTACTGCCTTTCAGATTACCGCTCTGCTCATTTCCAATATCCAGCTGTCCACCTGCGCTTTGCGGATCAGTCGCGCGATTGACGCCAGAACCCATGTCGTCCAACTCGGGGTAGCTTGGATTTTTGTCGCTATGGCCCTTGTTTTCTCCCATGCCGGTCTCCTTGCACTGAGTATCGATGGAGACCATGGTACGCCTGCAGGCAGCCATGCCAATCGGATAAACGGTGGCTTTGTCGTAGGACGCTTCGGACAAAGCCATCAATAAACCGAGGCACTTACATGTTCGGATAGTTCGGTCCGCCGCCGCCTTCCGGCGTGACCCAGACGATGTTCTGCGTCGGGTCCTTGATGTCGCAGGTCTTGCAATGCACACAGTTCTGGGCGTTGATCTGCAGCCGGTCGCGGCCTTCATCGGTTTTCACGAACTCGTACACCCCGGCCGGA
>Ga0265797_10005966_pt1 | contig 17538 bp, 15 predicted proteins | sample P2T30metagenome_FD_192433 | JGI IMG/M metagenome (GOLD analysis project Ga0265797, IMG submission 192433) | Plant litter microbial communities from East Loma Ridge, Irvine, California - P2 T30 | ecosystem: Environmental > Terrestrial > Plant litter > Unclassified | place: USA: California...
GCTCAAGGAACAGTCCAAGTGCAAGGGAGATTTTATTCTGTACTGGATGGAAGTCTCGAGTAAGAGTCTTTGTAGTCGCTTTTCGAAGGTGCCAACCGTGCCCACTTGCTCATGTTCTCCACTCGGCTCTGCATGCTTTCCCCACGATGCCTTTAACTTGACTCATAGTCCCCACTATGTACCGCTGCCCACAACCGAGTTCACTGATCAAATTTCTCTACGTTGCCGGACATGACTTACCAAAAATATAAGCGCTAATGAGATTTCCGTGGTTTATGGTAACTATATGAATGTAATAAATTCAAAATTTTCCATCAAAACAAATCACTAAGGGTAAGCATCAATACCTCCATACGGACAACACACCAGCTAACAGCCCTATCGTGGTATGGTCTAGTGGTATGACGTCGCGTTGTGGCTGGCGGACAACTTAGCTTGTCCTGATCCAGATCCGCGCCAGCCTGGGTTCGAGTACGTTCCCCTACATTGAGTCGGTTTACTGAGACATTGTTACTAACATGTCTATAGTTCCCAGTACCGCCAATCTGCGACACATCTTTTTTGCCTCCGTGTGAATCTTACGGGTTACGTGGTAAAAGACGATTGTTTTTGCTTCCAGTTTTCTTGGCTGATATAATTAAAAGGCGGTTTTAGGGTACTTCTTTTACGGTCATATCTCTCCTGCAGTGCTAGTACGGAAAGAAATGTGATCACTTACAATAAAGAAAGCGTTGGACGCACGAGATTTCTCCTACTACACTGCAGTCCATAACGATACATTATCCTTACATGTTCGAGGTTTCTGTACTCATACAGACTTCTGGATCGACGATTCGCCTACATGACTACGCAGTTCGAGTTAGCATAGTAGTCTAGAGAGAGGGTCGACATTCAATTCTTTCCGTGGTTGGAGTCATACCAAAGCTCAGCATATACCAATTAGGAATGAAACCGGAATCCAGAGATGTCCAACATAGGATCAATAGCTTTAATTTTGACCGGACGCCCCAAACCGTCCGCAAAACCTATCCGACAAGGCAGCACCGTAGTTGTGCAACAATATCCAATATAATCCCTCAATTATCTATAGTTTTCAACCAAGGAACATCACCTCTTCCACCCACTCTCTTCCAGCACAGCCAACCTCCTGCCTATACTCCCGAAGCAAACACAACTACAAAACAGGACACTGCCAACCCACGTAACGACAGCTAGATTCTCGTAGCTGACCATACCAGCAAACAGTTCTGGTGTAACAACTGGAGCTGGTCTTCCTTTTGTGTGCGTATGGCTGCCAATGGGTGGGACTTGTGTGGCGTTTGTGGTGGCTGGTAGAGACGGCGAGGGAAGAACATCTGGATTGGACAGAAATATGAAAGAGGTGAGAATCGACGTGACGGTGAGTGAGACGGAAAGGCCGGGTTTCGAGCGATCGAGTATATACCATAGGGCGGGGTTCACGAGGGCCAGAGTCAAGGTCAGTTGGAGGGTTGATTGCCAGGGGAGGCGACGCTGGGAAGAGTAACGTTAGTCCATGTCCATGTATCACGAAGCATAGAAGGAGTCGGTCGGTGGAGACTTACAATGGCAAATGCAATCCCTACAAAGGCTGCCACACTCCTCACCACATCGTTGATCTGCTCACTAATGGGTGAATCATGTGTTTCTGCCTCCTTGTCTTCCATCTGGCTCTCTTTCCGCTGCGCGTCCCACAAGAGATCAACGTATGGTAGCAAACTTCCTAGAGCAACTCCGAATAGCCCCCAGGAGACAAGGTATGCCTGACTCTTGCGATCGACACCTTCAACGTGTACAGCTGCCAGTTGCCTCGTCTCGTGAAGATGCGAGACAATGACTCCGTAGATGACACCGAAGACGTACAACGCTACAAGCTTTCCTGCAATCACAGAGTATTTCCATACACCGCGGCGCGGCTGTTTGATTGAGCGACTCCTTTGCCGTCCTTCAGCTTTGCCCATATTTGACCCTTTCCTGGCCTGGTTCTTCAAGGCCATTCCGCCATCAGGGCTTCCCATACCGGTTTCCCAGGATTGAAGGCCCATGGCTGTGTGTGCGGGTGTCTCGGCACCAGTTCCCCATGGCGTTTCCGCCGTGCTCAATTCGCCAGCTGTGTTGACACCCGTCTCATCGTATATTCCGGACAGAGTGCTACTCGTCATGTTCAAGTAACTCTTGTTCCGCTGCGGAGGACCCCTGTCTCTCTCCTGGTCGTCCGAGTCGTCATCGCGAGAGTTGAATGTTCCCAGCAAGCGAGCGTTCAGCTGAGCGAGGAAGTCGGATGATCTCCGATTCTCAGTCGCGCTTGGAGGCGTGGATTGCGAGAAGGCGTGTGTGGGCGAATCGGCCGTGTCGTAGTTGGATTCGAAGTTGCGACGCGGGATGGGGCGGTAGATATGCAGCGGAGGTGGTGCCGCGTTCGCCTTCGAAGGGTCTTCTTCCATAGCCGTCGCGCTCCAGTTCCGACGCGGGCAGGGTTCCGCAAACTTTGTTGTGATGTGTGCAGACGCAATCGAGGCTTGCAATTACAATAAAGGATAAAGGCAATATGAACAGCGAGCGTCAAGAAGCAAAAAAAATATACGAGCTATGGTTCGCAGCACAAACAGAGCCGCGTATTCGTATAATTGTTGCGTTGTTTGGAATGGAACGTAAGTTGAACTCTAACCCGGAGTCAGTGCACGTGAACGTGTGCTCGGCCTTATACAGGCATAATTACTGGAGCCTCGCAAACATACCTCGTATAGGCAATCAAATTAAATACTGTGAGCGGAGAAGTCGTACGAACGTGCAGTGAGGGGACTATGAGGCACATGTAGGCTAGCACGCTGATCTGACGTTGTTAGGCCATGCTCCCGCATGTGTCACTGAGAATGGCTTTCATGTGAAAATCGGCCAACTTTCCGCCTGTGGATCCGCTGTCATCCGCATTCTCAACACTTCTAGTGGATCGATCATGTTTCATTATATGCGGCTACCCTGAGCTGGAGAACGTACTGATACACAAGACGCTCGCTCTCGAGTGACGCTAGACCTCTGCTGTTGTGGCTTCTAGATGCTGTCCAAAACACAGCTGCGAGAAAACCCACTTTTGATGCCTTTCTCCAAGCACAACCGACTCCGGCAGGAAATGCTGAGGAACCAAATGCACATGTTTTGCCATCGTACGCCCCACGTCTACGTCGTCCCGTCATAAAGTTTGTCGTTCCACTCCTTGTGAGCTACCCCACTACTCTCTACCCCCACTCAGTCGACAATGGGTTGGAGGATGTTACCGCTAAAAGACTTGTAAGCTTGTGGACGAAACTAGAAGTGCCGTGAAACTTACGCTACGATGTTGGCCCAACCGATAAGACGCCAGTGCTTCTCGATACGTCGAGACAGCGCGACCTTCTCACCGATCTCTGTGCATGCAGGCGAGGTGAGCGATAGACGAGCAGCGTCAGCCTTGACAGCCACAACCTTGGCACCGGTAGCAGTTGATCCGATGTTGACCATCTTTGCAATTGTTAGCCATATTCTGAACACAGACTAGATCGAGACCTACCAAAACTTCATTCTTTGCAAGCTTGGCTACCTTGGCCTGCTTGCCGTCTGCAGTCTTGACACCAAGCAATCTTCGGAGAAGGAAGTAGTTGACTTCGAGCTCAGTGTAGATGTTAGGAAGATGTCCACGGAGACCAAGAACGAAACCGACGAGACGATCCGCACGACACAAAGTAGGGTCAACGCGTGTACCGACACCTAGAACGTGTTAATCAAGGACTTGATGATGCTGCAACAAAAATCACTTACCAATCAGTCCTCCTGGAACAGCGAACTTCAAATCGTTGTGCTCAGCGAATAGAGACACTACTCTTGAGAAAATGGGCTTGCACTGAATCTTTCCGGCGCTGTCCTTTGAGACAATACCGGGCCTGATCTCAATCTCGTCTCCCAGCTTTAGTACACCAGTCAGGATACTGCCACCAGCAACACCACCCTTGAGCTCATCGATTTCAGCACCAGGCTTGTTGACGTCGAAGGATCGAATGACAATCATGTGTGGCTTCGCAGTAAAGTCTCGTACTGGAACGGGGATCTTGCTAATGAGGTGCTCGTTGATAGCATCAATGTTGAACTTGAGCTGGGCGGAGATGGGAATGATGGGTGAGCCATCGGCAACGGTTCCTCGGATGAACTTCAGGATAGACTCGTAATGCGACGCAGCGCTGTCTTCCCGCATCAGATCGACCTTGTTTTGGAGGATGATGATGTGGTTCAGCTTCATGATCTCGATGGCAGCAAGATGTTCACTGGTTTGCGGTTGCGGGCAAGATTCGTTTCCAGCGATCAGAAGCAGTGCAGCGTCCATGACGGCAGCACCTGACAACATAGTGCTCATGAGAATGTCGTGACCAGGGCAGTCGACGAAAGAGACGTGGCGCTTCAGTCTGTATTTGCCCTCACATCCTTCACGTTCGCAAGCTGGGTCGACCTCCTTGTCGCTCTTGTATGACCGGTAGCATGTTGGGCGTGGGCACTCTGGGTTGTCGCATTGGTAGATCTTCGCGTTGGCATAACCGAGCTTGATGGTAATATTCCTCTCTAGTTCGTTCTTGAAACGGACGGTCTGCACACCGGAGATGGCTTTCACCACAGTACTTTTTCCGTGAGCGACGTGGCCAATGGTTCCGATGTTGATGGTAGCTTGGCGGGAGATGATCTCAGGCGACAGCGGGTTGAGCGTAGTGAGGTCAAGTGTGCTTGGGTCTGGTTGTTCGCTTGTGCGCGTTAGCTATCTGGCGTAGAGCCTCATATGTTCAACACGTACGGAAGCTCTGGGCGTTGCACGGGCGCCACTGGCTCCCGGCCCTTCTTCAACGCGGACTTTGGCTTCGTGTCCTCGATGTCCTCCTGCTCAGACACGCTCTCGTCATCGCGGTGGTCGTGGTCGGACTCGGACTCCATGGTGGGCAATTTGTTCCGAGGGTTGGCTATTCGGGGGATGGTTGGATTGTAAGTGTGGGTGGTTGTCGAGAGATTGGATTCGTCTATCGTAGTGTTGCCTTTGTGGAGACTGGCGGCAGGCAACTTTCGACTTCAAATCCCACACAAAGTGACTCAAACCCAGATTCGGAACAGCCCACTTGTGGCGGGGCTGCGCACAACGTCAAAGCGCCCACGGCGAAAGGTTCCGCCGGTCTTCTGAACAAAATCTCTTCCGCCGCCGTCCCTTGCTTTCCTCTTCATTGAACAACGCAAAAAATTTGCACACTCACGAAAAGCATTTTCTTTGGAGAGACCCGTCGTCTACGGACGGTGTGAGGTTTCCATGAGAACGAAAACCGTCTGTGAAGTGGAGAGGAATACTTTGGCTGATCTTGGGTGCGGTTTCTCCCTGCTTTTGCAGTGGGAGAGAGCGCAATGATTGGTCGTACATTACATGTTTACGTGATGTTTTTTTCGTGTGCTGCGACGCTGGCTTGACGACATCCGTTGAGACCAAAAGTCGAGGGCGCTTCCGGTGTTCATGCCTAGGTTGCGTACCTAGAATGTCACAGTACACGGTATTGTGCTGACATTGCGCCCTCTCAGTAACCTAGCTGTTAATGACTGTCTACACGGCATGGTTAAATTACAAGCAGCTCAGTTATGTTGGAGCCGCAATATCCTGTTCAGGGATACATGCACGCTTATCGCATGTTAAAAGAAAGCAACTGAACACCTTACGCAAGCTCTTCTACCACAATGCTGTGCACAAGAGCACATAGCAGAACTCCTAGAAACACTCTTATTAACAAGGACGCCCAAATCATGAATGTTGCATAGAACACTTGTGTTACCCCTTTCTAGCAGGCTAAAGAAGAACGTTGTTAGTAATTGTTCGATTGTTTCCTTGAAGAGGGTACTCTGGCTAGTGGAACCAGAGACAGTTTTTCTTCCATCGATGGATACATGTTTATTACGCTGACACTCTACAAAGTAATATTCGTAAGATGCGAAACTTGAATTAGCAACTATCTGCAACAAGCCTGCCACCTAAAACAAGTGGATCACGTATCTTATCGGAGCATTTATGTTCTTTTTGATGTACTCATAGCTATCTTGTACTCTTGGCGCCGCGAGCATCTCGAACCCCACCACCACTTCTCGTTGAGCTGGCTACGCATACGTACGAATACGACGTCAATCGCATGAGTCTTTTAACCATCGCGTCTCTAAGTTGAGGCTTCTGTCTTATTGTTATAACGCACCCTTCGGGAGTCGGGTGTGGATGGATCCACGCTCTTCTATTTGGGACTAGCTTCTTTTGTGCCACGTGGAAACCCCATCATCATGGTCATTATACCTGACTCTGAATACCATTGAAGGATGGCAATGGAACAAAGATGCACATGGAACGATCTTAGGTCAGCTGCATCTACAGATCTACCTACCCCTGGATACGTAAAACACGGCTATCCTTGGAAGGAAGTTTAGCACGACCCGCTAGTGCTGGTAGAGGCTACGGGCTGGGGAAGCGGGATGCTATCATCCCATACCCTTCAAGAAGCACGGATGGATAAGCAGGCCGCGAGAGAGCATGCGGATCATCGAACCTTGGCCCAAAGTACCAAGGCGGCATACATTGCATACACTGAGCATACCGACATGTGTCTGCTGGCTGCAAAGGCCAGACCGTCGCCGCGTGCCGCCCCATCAAGAGCGGCGCCGGTATCCCGCTTCCTAGCTGCATGTTAACGACGGAGTTTAGATGGACCGTGTGGGCTCCAGTTGTTGATCTGACACAGACAGTTCAGAACCTCTCACAAGCGCGCCGTATCGGGAACCAGTCCGCTTGCTTTTCAGGCTGAAACATATCAACTCGTCGACTCGGGGCACCACTGGCCTCGACACCGTCATTGGCCCAGACGCCTTGTAATCGAGAGCAGCCGAGTGTGAGTTGGCAACCCTTGTTGGTCGAGATTGGACCACCTCTTCCTACGACGTTGGCGCTGCCTTGCTTTTGCGCCCTTGCGCTCGCCGACTATGGGATATGGATTCTGATCAAGCGCATGAATATGCATTCGACCCCGGCCTCTCTGTTTCACACTGGCTGCAGTCGACTGAGCTCGACCATGCCGACCAAGAGCTGGGAACCTCGCCCGAGCACTACTACTCCGCCTATACTACGACCGAGCACACAGCACCTCCCTCACCGCAACGCGGCATCGACATGCCCGCAGCGCGGCCGCGGCAGCCCATGACGAACGGTGCGCGCACAACACCCAAAGCGACCCCGAGGTCTGCTTCTGGTCCTGCATCGCCGCCCGCAGCAACTCGCTCCTCCCCCCAGGTCTCCAACAAGGTCCGGGCCCTGGCAGAGCGATTTGAGCAGTCGCCCGGAGGCAGCTCGACGGCCTCTTCGCCTGCAGTGCGCTCGAGATCTAGGACACCGAGCCGGGCTGGGGCACACGACTCGGCCACCAGACGTACGAATGCGTCCATTTCGTCGACTGCATCGGCTGCACGCCCGAGCAAAGAAGCCTCGTACGGACCGCACAAGTTCAACAACCTGAAGCCGCGAGACCGCCCACAGCCCGCCCCAGCAGCTACCCGAAGTGCGCGAAGGACAAACGGCAGCAGGAGCAGCATCGACCAGCACGTCTCGTCAACGTCAACGCCCAAGAAGGTGACCTCGCCGAATCGGGCGTCAGCACCAAGCGGGAGGCAGCTGTTCGGCGAAGTGCTAACTGGGCAGGATGCATTGTCGCCAGGCTTTGGAATCCCCGTTTTCGAGAACCCGCACGGAGACACTGCACAACCCTCGACCTCGTTCAGCAGCTCGCACCATGGACGGTCCGCGAGTACTGCGACATCAGCCATGGCCGACGACGCGCAACCCACCACACGTCCACAGGCACATGCGCAAGAACAAACTACAGCACGGTCGCCCCAACGGCACACGCCACGTTCGAGGATTCCAGTAGCGACACGGCGTTTGAGCGCCGGCTCAGACTCCAACTCGTCGACACGGTCCGTCAAATACACGCCAACCCGCGCAATGAACCACAGCAACCGCGCCTCGCCGACGAGAATGGACAGGGTTCTGGCTGCGGCCGCCGTCGCTCCAGTCTCCTCCCGAGGCACAGACCAGTCAACGCTCCCCGCATTAGCTTACCGTGGATATCGCGAGAGAGGGAAGTCGCCCTTGGGTGCGAGAAGCGGACCAAGTGTTTCTGCCGTCGTCAACGCCCCGCCTCCACCAACGTCGCCTCGCTTGCGCAACTCAAGAGAAAGACAGCCGCTCCAGCCTTCACCCGCATCCCGCTCGACAAGTACCGGCCCCCATGGTGAGCAGGAATATTTTCCACTTGCGAGCAGCTTCGATCCCCCACAAGAGCAACCTGCGGGGCTACCCGACGTTGCTGAGATCGAGCAACCCCATGATATCCGTGCGCAGACGCAGCGCATTCCACGGGATGAGCATTCGTCACCCTCGTCAGAGCAACAGCACCTGAGCCTTCAGACATCTAGCTTGTCCGTACCAGTTCTCGGGCAACCAGCGTCAGCCGTGACCGACTTTGACGAATCGCCTGTGTTGGGTCTACCAGGAAGCTTCATTCTTACGCCGCCTACCGCGCATCCCGAGCCGGAGCAACAGCTCTTGCAGCCACACGTTTTCCATCCTCCGCCGCAGAGGCCTGCTCCGCAATCGCCTGAGATGGAGAAGTCGGAGCTAGGTGTCAGAGAATCAATACCAATTATGCTTAGCGAGGAGCCGCCATCAGAACCATGGGAGGCCGACTCGGAGAGCTTCAGCGCCGGCCTCAAGGCTTTGTCATACGGGTACACGTCCGACCAAGCACACGACACTAGAGACATGCCGTCCATGTCTCGACACGATACAAAAGGATCGCCAGGAGATTCGCTTCCTAAGCGGGACACCCTTTATCCGGATGACTCCGCCAGCGTCGCTCCCTACCGAACACTTGGATCACTGACGCTGAACAATGAAACTTACAGTGTTGTGAACTCAGTTTTGAACATGTACCATCAATCGCCAGTTATTTCCCCTGAGTTAGCATCGATATCCAGAGAAAGGGTGCAGCAGGTCTCACCCGTCATTGCACAGCACAAAGATTGGGCATCGAAAGAGTCCACAGAATCATATCTCGCTCGGTTGCTGAGCGACGCTAATGGTTCAAAACACGATAAGGAGAGGCCTGAGCCCGAGAGAGTAGCATCCCCATCGCGTCCAGACTCATATACGCCGCAGCTGCAGCAAGGCACACCAGAATCACATGTCGGCGGCACGGCGATCATTTATACTTCGTCCTCGCGACGCTATTCACGGGAATCAGCAGGCTCTACCACCACAACCATACAGGAAGATGCGTCTCATTCTGGCAGCTCTTCTGGTGACCCTTCTCACAATGCACTATCACGAACGTCAACGGATGAGCATAAGTCAGTTGCAGCTAACCGCATTGAACTTCCACAACTTGCATGGACCAATGGTGGACTTGGACTTGACTTACAACACAGTATGCCGCATTCACTTCCAGCGCCTCCCCGTCCCAACTACTCACCACCGCCTCCCCCTGTGAATCCATCCATTGATCAGCAACTCTCCTCTCGATCCAATCCGTACAACTCTACGCCACAACATCAACAGCTCTCACGACCCATGCTCAACGACGACAAATTCGAAATGCACCCCGCTCGGTCACGCACTCCTGTTCTTCACGTTCACGAACAAAGTCTCGAGGATCGATATGGTACCCCACAACCTATCGAATCTACTGTAGATGTGCCATGTGAAGCCGAGCAAGGCGAAAACGGTCAGCCTGACCCTGCCAAGCAAGCTCTTATAAAGCGATATCGCACCTTACAAGAGCTGCTTCACACTGAGCATCAGTTCTGCATAGACATGATGATCGCGCACAACATTTTTGAAGCAACCGCGTCGAATCTGATGAGCGAGAAGGAAAAGAGATTGCTGTTCAGCAATTGCAAGGAATTAGAGAAGTTCTCTCTGTCGCTATTTCGTGCCTTCAAGAAGGCTGCGAAGCCTATTGTCAACTACGAGATATCACCCCCAAGTGGACCCTGGAACCGTGATTCCTCCGACGGTAAATCCTATGACTCCGGAGAATCACCAATGCATGCTCGGCGACCATCTGAGGATTCCCCGGATCAGTTCGAGAATTGCACTCTGGAAAATGATCGATTGACCACCATTGGCCAAGTTTTTCTCGATAACAAGGAAAAGATGGAGCGGCTCTACACGACATATTTCCTTAATCAAGATAATGCTAGTGCTTATATCAAGAAGAACCACGGCAACGAAACTCTATCTGGATGGGTCACTGCTTGCTTCGAGCAAGTAGAGAACATGACTCAGGCCTGGGACTTGGACTCTTTGTTGTTGAAGCCATGCCAGCGCCTGTTGAAGTATCCATTGATCCTCCAGTCCTTGCAAGAAATTACAGATCCAGACCATCCCGATCTACCGAAAATCAAAGAGGCTCATGAGGAATTGAGAGCAATGAGTCAGCGTATCAACCAGGCCAAGGCACGTTCCGATACCTTCCGCGCTGCCGCCTCTGAAGGCAAGAAGGAGAAGAAAAGCGGACTGGGCAAGACTTTTGTCAAGGCTTTCATTCCCAAGGTCGATAAGAGCAAGGCATATGACGAGGCCGACAAGACCTTCAAGGATCAGGACTACAAGTCTAAAGAGCAGAAGTTCGGAGGGCACTTTTTCCAACTTCAGATTGTTATTCGTGATTTCGAACAGTATCTTGATTCGATTACGGAGCATTACCTCCAGCTCAATATCGTGTTCTTGGGTTTCATCACCGTCTGCGAGGTGGCGCCATCTGTGTACCCAGAAATTGAGAGTACGTGGCGAAAGTGGGCAATGGCCCATTTCGAGCTGCAGAACAAGGCGTTGGAAGAGCACGTAAGTACCAGAAGATCGAGCCATTAACATTCAGCTAACCATCTCACAGAAAGCTGCTGTTCGAAGCCGGGTTTTGAAGCCTGTGGGCGACCTCTGGGAGATGTGGGTCTCTTATCAGAAAACTATCGAGCAACGCAAGAAATACCTGCTGTACTACGTTAAGCACAAGCAAGCACTCGACCGTGGGGAAAAGATCGACCCCGACATAGAGGAGTCGTCCAAAAAGTTCAGTACGATCAACGACACTCTCAAACATGAGTTACCTCTTCTCTACGAAAGAACAAAAGGCCTCATGCGCACGCTCATGACTTTGTTCATGTGTTTGCAGAAGGATTGGTACAAGACTTGCTCGAAAAAGATCCTTCCGCTCCTTGAAAGCGAACCCCAGCACACGACATCCCTTCGTTATGACCTAGAATCGTACGTCGAACGCTTCCACGGAGACTACAAACCGATGCAGGATCTTGCAAACAGACTAGGCATCATCAACCGGAACCTCCTGGTTGACATCTCCAATATGACGTCTCCCGTTCCAACGCTCTCTTCCGACGGTGGTGCGTCGTCACGCAACTCATCGTCGCGTCGTACTGAGTCCATTGGGAGCGAGGCATCAATGCTCGACTCAAAGACCCGCAACAGTGGTGGATATGCACCTCGATCACATCCACGAAGTCTCGACAACCCGCCGCGCTCTTCCCCTGCAGGACCAGCGTATCCTTCTCTCTACCCACCTAACACATCAGGTCGGGCTGGTCCGGGACCTACTTCATTACGGGAAGCCCGTGCACTCAGCCCTACATCTGACAACAGTGACGCCACTGTAGTTCGCAAAGAGCGGCGCAATACTGGTCCCTCTCGCAACAACCATAACTACATGAATCTGGACGGCGCAGTAGACATCGAGCACTCACCGCTGAGCGTCAACGCATTTGATTTCCCACCTCAACTTGGTCCATCCTTCCTCTCACCTTCGCAACCCACCATCCACACTTTCTCTGCGCCTACCTCTCAGCCAGCATCATTACCGGGATCTACTCGTGCATCTGGTGTCTTTAACTCAGCTCTGCCAATGTCGGATTCTCCAGCCCGTGGTAGTGTTGAGGATCTTCCTACTACACCTGCGGACACCGACGAGCCAGAAGTACTCTTCTTAGCAGCCAGTCTCTTCGAGTTCAACATTGCTCATGATCGGCGTGAAGGCGGGATACCATATCTCGTGTATGTACCGGGCGAGATTTTCGATGTTATTGGTATGAAGGGTGAGCTATGGCTTGCGCGGAATCAAGACGATCAAACAAAAACAGTAGGATGGATTTGGGAAAAGCACTTTGCGCGTATCTTACCCGAAGATGCATAGTTCGGCTTCCAGCAGTTGTCTCACCACGAGGATCAGAATTTGCTCAACTCAGGTTTTGTTGGGGGCGTTTTCGGCGAATATGCCACCAACCTAGCGGCGTTGCGTGTGTACGTTCCTTATCCGTTCTGGTTTCTTTCTTTATGTGATTCCCCAAACCCCACCTTCTTACCATTCGAATTTCGACCGAACTCACTTTTACATTGGCATTCTCCGAATATGCAAAATCTACGACCGCGGCTGCTGAGGGCGGGAGGCATTGCTGGCGTCTACCCTTTTGAGACCTAACTTCCTTGTATGTATTTACGAGAGAGATGATTTACACCACTTTTTGAGGGACTTGTTCAATCTGGCACGATTGATGTCAGACTTTGGTTGTATTTGGCAATGCGGTTTTTCTCGTTTCTTGTTTGGGGAAGGAATTTTCGTCGCATTAGTGTATAAATATGACTGTTGAGAAGATCTTGAATGGACTATCGTTCTGTGTTGTTGCAACTACTCGACCCACACATTGAATACCTTTTAGTGATATATCAAACGGATTATCTAGCAGAGGAGGTAGCACAAAACTTTGTCGCACTAGACGTAAAGTTAAAGCTACTCTAAACGTATTTACTGTGTATTCTCTGCGATAAGCCAAGTAAATAAAAGTCTATGTGTACTCCTACCAAGAGCATTTCGTACTACTTATAAAGAAAGGGTGTTTGTATAGAGAGCAGGTGACACAGAAATCTTTATTCATCTGGTGGTGAGCATGGGTTTCACGGTGGTCTCTAAACCCTACTCCTCCATTTCTGATCCACTTTCAGAGTCGTCTTCGCTACCTGACATATCTTCGTCATCGTCCTCATCATCCTCTTCACCCTCAAGACCGTATGCGTCTTGGAAATCAGCTAGCTGCTTGATCTCGATCTTGAAGCCTGCGTCTTCAAAGTCCTTCTTAAGGCCCTATATAGAAAAGTAAGCAGCGTTTCAGAGCAAGAACTAGAGGTGAATAACGAGGAACTTACGTCAGTCATGATACCACCGCATGTTACGACTAGATCCGTCTTTTCTGGCACGAACACACCAGCTACAACCTCGTTCAAGATGTTTTTGACGTCTTCTTCAGTCACCTTGCGCACCTCGCGAAGCGCCCAATCCTGCCAATCCTTTCCAACACCACGCGTAACAAGATCAATGAAGGAACTCCTAGCAGCGTCGACGATAGTAGCGCGCTCATCGACAAAGTCGCGCACGATACTAGAGATGGCACCTTCGAGAGCCAGCTTCTCAAACTTCTGTGTACCGTCGCCGTATTCCTTGATGACTGTCTTCGCTTTGTTGTACGCGGCAAATACATTGGGGGATTTGGAAATGCGGAACTTGAGTAGGCCTGTCTCGGGGTCGCGGAAAAAGTTGCTGCCGTATGCAAGACCTGTGCCACGGATTGATTGCCACATGGGGCCTTCGACGGCATCGAGATAGGCCAGTGCGACCATGAGTGGCGGAAGTTGGGCGTTTGTATACCCCTTTGGTCCTTTGGATGTGAGTACTGCGAAGGAAGAGTCGATGGGCATGGGGATTATGTAGTGTGTGCCACCTGGGTTACGGCCGATATCTGATAGGAGTGCATTGCGATCATCGATTGGGTTCACAGTCGGCTCCGGGCCGGGCTTGAAAGCGTCGGTGAGATGTTTGAAGGTGGATACTGGGTTTGGCAAAGTCTCGAGATTGGCGGTCACGAGAATGCGCATGTTGGCAAAGGTCAGTAGGTGCTTTCGCAAGGCTTCGAGCTTGTCGAGAACCTGTTGGGGTTCCGTCTTGAGCAATTTCAGGATGCGCTTTAGGTAGAGACCTTTGACTAATGTTCCAGTAGCGCGAACAGCGGAAGCGGCATCGTAGTGTATCATACGATCAACTGCAAAGCTCATCGAGTTGCCGTCACGCTTCTCTTCGGGCACATCCGCAAGCATCTTCTTGACTGCAGAGATGATGCGCTCAGTGTCGAACACTGAGTCAACAAGCATTGATCTGAGCCATAAGACGACCGTCTCAAACTTGTCAGCCTCAGCAATGAAGGGAATATAAATCATTTCCGAGCTTCCGATATCAGTACCACGGTCCATGGAGTATTCAATCGTATCCTGCTCAAGCTTGGTGATGACCTCTTCAAACTCGATGCGCTTTCCATCCTTCATGATAGGAGTAGCGAAGAAGTTGGTGAGATACACACCGAGCAGAGGCTTAAGTTCCGTTGGTAGCGACGCGGTTCCGAGCGCTAAACCGAAGTGCACGAAAGAAGTTGGAATGTGTTCGAAGTGGATGAATAATGGGAGACCATTCTCATCCTTGTCCACAATCTGCTGGATATTGTTCTTTGATGTACCTAGCTTCTTTGCTAGTCCAGAGCGTGCTGTTGTAGTCTCGTAGAAGTGGATAGACTCGGTGCTTGGAACCTGAACACCAGCAATGATCTCTTCTGGAATGGGCTTGTCGTTCTCCTCTTGGGCTTCCTTGAGTTTCTGTGCCAAGTTCTTCAGTCCCTCTTCACCTAGCTTTTCTTGTTGTGCCTTGACTCGTGCAATCTCCTCTGCTTTGATCTTATCTGACAGAGCCTTTGAGGGTTTACCGAGAATGGAAACGTGATGAGCATCTACCATCCACTTGTTCAGATACGCTCGCCATTCCTCTTCGGTCCAGTTGTCCAAGGTATCGAATACGTCGAGGGTGGCCATGGCGTCTTCAAGATGAGTTCCATTTCGGTCACCGAAGACGTGATCTTTGATAATCGGATCTTTGTACTCATCCATACCAATCTCAGACATATAGCGAGTTTGACGCTTGAAACGATGGAGACAGTCTTTAAGATAGCTCATATCAAGCGGCTTGGAAGCGTGTTCTTTGAGGACTTCGAAGAAACGTTTCTCTGCATCTGCCAGCTTATCTGTCTCTACAGATGACAGGGTCCACCAAATTATCATGTCGGTATGTCCTTTGCACCAAAAGTAGACCATACTTGCAAGATGTTCCTTCTCCACAAGCGTGTTTACTAAGACCGAAACAGATGAACCAGCAAGGTAGTTGAGCAGTGTGTTGATGGCAGTCTCTCCGAGATCGTCGATGGTTTTGGGCCCTAGGAAGGCGATTTGAACCTCGCCCGTTGATTCGTCCTCTTCTGGGAACTCGACCGTGTCAACGATTGTTTTGCTTAGTGGTGGAGTCTGCTTCGACTCGACCCACGGACGCTTGAAGGGCGCACTATAAGCCGGTACGCGGTCAACGATCTGGTCCTCGAACTTGTCCAGTACATCCAGAAGATTTGGATGATCCACCTCTCCGATCAGCACAAGTCTTATGTTTTTAGGTTGGTACATGTCTCGATGAAATTGGCGGATGCGCTCTGCGGTAGAAACTCGTAGGTTCTCCATCAGGCCGCCTGTCTCCATGCGGAAACCATCGCCTTCAGGATAGAGGAGACGGCGCATCTGGAGATCCATCAGGTCGCCCTGTAAGTTTTGACGTCCTTGCATTTCAGAGTAGACAACACTTGTGTTGTTAGCAAACAACGCACAAGCGTCAAGAAATACTTACCCTGCATCTTCTCCTTTGCCATCAACGTGATGAACCTCAGTGTAGCAACCGGCATCGGTGAGTGTAGGTACAATAAGATGATCCAGGTAAATAGGCAGTAGCTGAGCGAAACCTTCCCAACCTGCCGTTGACAGAGTATACACTGTTTCGGAGACGTCCGTCCATGCATTTGTGTCGGAGTATGATCGGGTGGCAATCTTGTCTAGTACACCTTTGAAAGGATATCTCCGTGAACCCATGAAACAGAGGTGCTCAAGGGTATGCGCTACGTCATTTAGTAAACATCTGTAGAACACGAGTGAGAATACTCACGTGCGCCCGAATCATCGTGGATCTCGGTGGCCACTGCGAAGTTTCCGTATACTTTCGGCCCCTTGCGATCGACTACGACTACCCGGAGACCTGTTCGCTGCGATTCATACTGAGTGAAAGTGGCATCAGCGTAGTTTGCTTTGAATTGCTGCAGCTTCTTGAAATGCGACTCGTGCTGTATTGACCCCATGATGTCGAATTTGAAGGAGAGGGGGTACTGCAAAGCGAGGCTGCTGAAGTATCTTTCTCCGTTGCGCAGGCTGCAGGCGCAAGCCGCTTTGTCCGAATTGGTACTACCATTGTTGTGTTAGCTGACTTGTCGTACATAGCCGATGCATGCTTGCATTTGATATGCGATACTAGCGCTTGAAACCAGATGTCTAGTGTAATGGGAAAACGCAAGACTCACGAGAGGATAAGAAGAAGTGCGAGTAGCAGAAAGCCAGCCCGGCCAAGGAAAAAGGGAATAATCGAAAGCAGGGTTTGGAAGAGGCGAGTTACCGAGTGATAGTACTGCGACGTCACGAAGATGGTGCTATGGCGAATATACTAAGTAGCCCTGATCCAGATTTGTCTCCTGTGATTGTCATCAAACGCATATGTGCCAGGTTCTTCAATCGACCACACGCCTTGAGCGTGGCGGGGTAAGTGTGGCGGGGCAGGGGACGCATGCGTTGACGTCGCTTGGGTGTCCGTGCAGCTTCAATGTTGGTCCTGCAACGTTGCGGCTGCCCTCGCTGCGAATTAGCCTACCCTTGTGCTCTTCTTGATATCGACATGTCAACCGCCCCGTAATTACAGATGCCTTCGCAAGTTTCGGATCATCAGCTAGGCGACGCGCTGCTCCAGTCAGCCGCACACGGAGCGTTTCCCCAGGATGAACATGTCGCGTCTGCAACCGTACCTTCCAGCGCACTTCCCAAGCTGCTCGAGGTGGTCGCCAAGGCACGAGAAGACACAAAGGTGCGTGAAGCTACCGTGTATCTTTGGCGGCGCTGACCGTGTTGCCAGAACGAAGTACGCAAACTCTCAACAGAAGCCGCGCCAGACGTCGATGGCTGGATAGCACAGGCACGCAAGCTGCAGGACGACATCAAACGCTCGCAAGAAACGGCCAAGGATATCGTAAAACAAGCCGAAGCTGGCAAAGAAAACACCGCTCGCGTCCAGGATGCTGCAAGCAAGGTCAGCCTGTTGCATACCGAGATTGCATATAATGAGAGCTTGGCACAAGCGGTGGAGCAGCTGAGAGATATCTCGACTCTGCTGGACTCCGCCCAGAATGCTGCTGTACATGGCCATGTCATACACGCTATACAAATATTGGAGGACGCAGATGGCGCCTTTCAAAGAC